>Ga0123356_10006227_pt1 | contig 12060 bp, 9 predicted proteins | sample TergutEmb28metaG_2_FD_92546 | JGI IMG/M metagenome (GOLD analysis project Ga0123356, IMG submission 92546) | Embiratermes neotenicus P3 segment gut microbial communities from Petit-Saut dam, French Guiana - Emb289 P3 | ecosystem: Host-associated > Arthropoda: Insects > Digestive system > Gut ... | reverse complement strand
GAGCCGGAACCGGTCCTTCGTATGGAACATAGCGCGCCGTTCTTGCAATTCCGATTACGCTTGTTTCCGGTCTGAAAAGCGGCCGTATTCTGTAATCGACCGATCCGTAATGATGGTAACCCATCCAGTCCATACCGTCACGGACATCCGTAACCCGCAGCCGTTTAAACATTTCAATTAATTGTTGGTTTTCACTCATGGGAGTATTGTAACATACAAAAAAGTGATTGTCACCTTTGTTTTTGAATTATCAAGTGTTACGGATTAGAACACCGTCTTGTAGAGTAAACAATTTCCAACTATAATCGATCAACAAGGAAGATTAATATTATGGACCTAAAATCCATCAAAGAAAAAATATTGTCACAAATGCAAAAAGAAGAAATCGCATATGGTGAAATCATTTTTAATAATTGCGATTGCCAGATTTTATCTCAATCGGCAGTATCCATTGATTTTCTGATAAACACCGCAGATGAAATTGAACCTGTAGAATATTCCTTGTTGATCAATTACGAACAGGACAATATTTCCGGGTTTACTCCGGATTATGCAACAAAGTTTCCAACGCAGGTAAATAAAAAGACTGCAAAGTGGAACCGTTACTCTTATGCCTGTTTTCTGCAATATGAGCAGGAACTCAGCCTTCATGATCCTAAAGAAAAAACTGAACATAAAAAATATACCCGTCAGGGAATGATCAACCGCGTACTGAATGAACGCAGACAGAAAGCCGGTAAAGCTCAATACCGCATCCGCTGGGCAAATAACATCCACGGAGATCATACTTTAACCAATGAACATGGCGTTAATTACAGGATATTTCTTCGTGATTTTGAATCGGAAACAGGATACAGCAACAGCTGGGATTCAAAACTCAACAAACTGGGAACCACCAAACATATTATGTTTGCGTTCAATGAATTAAAGAAAAACAGGAAATTATATAACCAGTTGGCTAAGACTTATCCTTTCATTGAAATATTCTGCGACCCACTCAATGAATATAAAATCAGCTTGTCTTATCCGCACAAATTACCTGTAGGCGAACAACTTCTTATTTCCCGCCATTTTAAAAAGAAAAGTTATATCGAAAATGAAGAAACAGAGATTAAAGCATTTTTAGATTTTATTGAAAAGGCGGCAGAATATGAAACAATATGTATCCGTCCTGAAGTCAAAGAAAAGGTAGAACTCGCTTTTGAACAGTCCATGCTCAGAAAACTTGAACTGGATCACAAACCCAATTACTCTCTTATTAAAACTGAGTTATTTCCTTATCAAAAAGAAGGGGTGGAATTTGTCCTGTTCAAAAAAGCGGCTATTATTGCAGATGAAATGGGATTGGGAAAAACAGTACAAGCCTCGGCTGCCGCTATATTTAAAAAACAGATATTTGGTTTTAAAAAAACATTGGTCGTTTGTCCCTCTACACTAAAATCCCAGTGGAAAAAAGAGATTGAAATATTCACAAACGAAAAAGCGCTTATTGTAAGCGGACTGCCCAAAGAAAGAGAAGCCCAATATCTGGATGACAGGTATTTCTTTTTCATTGTAAATTATGAAACCATTTTACGTGACAGCCATGCCATCAATAAAGCAGGAATTGATTTTCTGATTCTTGATGAAGCGCAAAGAGTAAAAAACTACGAAACAAAAACTGCATCTTCCATCAAACAGCTGCTGCCAAAACATATACTTGTTGTTACAGGTACGCCAATCGAAAACCGGCTAATTGATATTTTTTCGGTTGTCAGTGTACTTGATCCATTTTTCTTCGGACCATTGTGGGAATTTTCATATCAGCATTGTTTATTTGATCCCGATAAAGAAAATAAAATTAATGGTTATTATAATCTGCAAGCTTTAAACGAGCGGCTTTCGGAAATATTAATTCGCCGTGAAAAAAGAAATGTATTGGATCAGCTTCCAAATGTACAGCAAATCGACATCCCCATTGAATTATCACCCATGCAAGCTGAATATCATGCGTCTTACGCTAAGGGAATAGCCAGTATTATAAGCAAAAAATTTCTTACTCCATATGATATGCAAAAAATGCAATTGCTGCTTGCCAACATGCGTATGGTTTGTGATTCCACTTATTTGATAGATGAAAAAACAAATGTATCACCCAAAATGAAGGAATTGGAAAATATTCTTTTTGATCAGCTTGATCTGAAAAACGCTGAGCGAAAAATAATTATTTTTTCAGAATGGATCAAGGTGCATAAAATAATTGGCGGAATGCTCAGGAAAAATAAGATAGGTTTTATAGAATTGAATGGAAAAGTTCCAGTCAAGTTAAGAGGCGATCTTATCAGGAAATTCGAGGATGATCCAAAATGCAAAATATTTCTGTCAACAGAAGCCGGAGGCGCAGGGTTGAATCTGCAAGCCGCAGATACGCTTATCAATTTTGAGCTTCCATGGAATCCCGCTAAAAAGAATCAGCGTATCGGACGCATTGACCGGTTGGGGCAGAAAAGCAGCAAACTTACCATTTATAACATGATTACCCAAAACTCTATCGAACAGCAGATTGCCACAGGTTTACTGGTAAAACAAAATCTTTTTGAAGGTGTTTTGGATAGCAGCAGTAACACAGATTATGTTGATTTTTCATCAAAAGGACGTTCACAATTTATCGACCAATTGGAAGCTTTCCTTAGTCAGACATCAAACTTGCAGTCCGAAGAATTGCAGTCTACAGATTTGCAATCCTCGGATTTGCAATCCTCGGATTTACAATCCGGTGACATTCAGTCCGAGGAAGATTTTTCGGATTTTCAATCCGATGATGATCTGGTACTTACAGAAGCAGTATCCGAAGAACAAAAAACTTTATCAGAAATTAACAAATCAGAAGCGCTTACGTCCACTGCGCAAATGGAACAGGTAATGACCAGCGGCATGCAATTTCTGGCTGGGTTGTTTAAAATGTCAACAGGCAAGGAATTAGGATTGGAAAACCAACAAATCAAAATTAACAAAGAGACAGGCGAAGTCACTTTTGTCATCAAATTGCCTGTGTAAAATTTTTTTGCAAAGGTTAAGGGTAACAAACAAGTTGTGAGATTGTCCGAGTTTGATGTTTACGCTTCAGCTGTTCTCTGATATCGTCAGGAAATTTCAATATCAAACTCCTTACGAGCCTGCCAGAAGATTTAAACGCTGTCGGTTATTATCCTGGTCAAAATGTGCCCTTATGAGACTCTTTACTTGGTCAGCAGTAGCCATCTTTATTCACCATTTATACTATACAATCGGTATCATTTCCCGTAAAACACACGCGTTGAAAATCACGAGAAAAAGGGTTAATATATAAAGAGGAGGCATTGTATGTTAGAGCGTGAAAACAAGTTCTATAAGACGCACCAGGCTGAATTTAGAGAAAAACACCTAAATAAATGGCTAGTTATTGTCGGTGAATCATTGTGGGGTGTTTACGATAAAGTCTCAGACGCTGGCAAGGCCGCCCTCCAGAACTTTGAACCAGGGGAGTTCATGATACATAGACCATTAGACGATGATTCAGTAATTGAAATAGGACCCATCACGTCTGTAACACGGCCTGGGGAAGATACAGATGAAAAGATTGAATCTACTGTGACTGTCTTTAATAGCGAGCTTGTAGCGTTTCAATATGCCCACTAATCACATTGAGTACCAGGGCTTTACCAAATCATATGATTGCCCAAAAAACAGACTAATAACAACAGCATGTTTTTTCCCTATAACGTCTTTTGATAAGAATATACGTAATATGCCTATTGAAATTGAAGCATTGTGGGATACTGGTGCTACACTGACATTTATAAAACCAAAATTAAAAGAGCAACTTAATCTCGGCATGGTTAGAACTGATTCATCTGCTGTTATTGCTGGAGTGGGCGGTAAGGTTAAAGCAGATTTTACCTATGCATCAATTTTATTATCCCAAAACTTTTTAATTCAATACTGCCAAGTTTATGTGGTAGATTTTCCGGTTAACGTAGATATTATTATTGGAATGGATATCATCAATATGGGTGATTTCGTTGTTTGTAATGCTGAAAACAAAACTGCCTTTTCTTTCGTTGTACCGCCATTACCCTATAGGATAAATCTTGCTGATAATGTTAAAGCATTTAATAAGCAGATAAAAGATATATAATTTTCAGCCGCTCCGAATGACCCAGGCTTGTTCTAAATGTAATAAAGCTCTATCCGGCGTAAATGGTTATTAATTGTTAATTTAATTTTCATATATTCCATCACAAACCAATCGTGACATTATTCTATCTTTCCATTACCATAACCACATGAACACTTACCAACAAAAATTAAATTCACTTGGACTTCATGTTCCTTCTGTCCTGCTGCCAAAGGCTGATGACATATCAAAATGGCCGGTGATTGCGTGCGATCAGTTTACACAGGATCGGGAGTATTGGGAAAAGGCAAAAACAATAACTGCCGGTTCACCATCAACTTTGAATCTGATATTTCCCGAAGTTTTTTTATCTGATGATGATGCGTCGCAGAGAATTTCTGACATTCATTCAAACATGAATAATTATCTGCAGAACAGAATTTTTGCAGATCCGGTTCAGGGATTTATTTACATAGAAAGGGATACGCCGTATCAAAAGAAACGCCGCGGTCTTGTTGCAGCTATTGATCTTGAACAGTATGAATGGCATCCTGATGCCCGTCCGTTGATCCGCAGCACCGAAGGCACAGTGCAGGAACGTCTTCCGCCCAGGATGGATATCCGCCGCGGCGCACCGCTTGAACTTCCTCATGTTTTGCTGCTCATGGATGATGATACAAACAGTCTTCTTCCGGTGCTTGGCGAAAAGGTAAAAAATAAAACTCCTGTTTACAGTACTCAGTTGATGATGGATTCAGGCAGTGTAACAGGCTGGCTTATAGATAACGAAAATGATATTGGTTTTATTGCCGAAAAACTTGATGAACTTTGCCGGCGTTCTGCTGACCGTTATGAAAACAGCGGACAGGGCAGGCAGCCGGCGTCAGCAGAACTGTCGGCGCCAGCAGAGCTACCGTTTCTGTTTGCAGTAGGAGACGGCAATCATTCGCTTGCAGCTGCGAAAGGAATTTGGGACGAATATAAAGCAACGAATTTTCCGGAATTACCGCAAAAGGAACTTCCTTTTCACCCGTGCCGTTATGCGCTTGTCGAAATAGAAAATATATACGATCCGGCAATTCAATTTGAGCCGATACACCGCCTGGTTTTTGATATTGGTTTTGATGAAACAGTTTTCCTGCTTTCGCAGCTGCCGGACTTTAAATGCCGTCAAATTGACAGTCTGCAGGAACTTTCCAGGGAAGTTTCCTGTAATCAGATTGAAGGCAAGCCTGTCAAAGGAAACCGTTTCGGCGTTATCGCAGAAGGACGTTATGCGCTAATCGAAACTTCCGCTTCAGGCATTTCAACTGCCTGTCTGCAGTCGCTTCTGGATATGTATGCAAAAAACAATCCGCTGTTAATCGATTATATCCATGACGAAAAAGAACTTATTCGATTAACTGATAATACTAACTGCCGGTCTGCAGGTATTTTGCTTCCTCCTGTTCAGAAGTCGGGTCTTTTTGAAACTGTTGCCCGCCTGGGTCCGCTGCCGCGGAAAAGTTTTTCCATGGGACATTCATGCGAAAAACGGTTTTACCTGGAATGCAGGAGTTTGAATTCTTAATTACTGGGTATATTCCTGTCATGTATATACCATGATAATTTTCAGCTAACTGCAGGCAGCGGATAATATTTCCCTGAATTTATTTTCAGATAATGTGTCGTTATGTATCAGATCCCTTATGTAATAACTGTATGCCTTGTCACAAACGGCAATGTGGCTTAAAATCCAGTCTCTTAAAGTGCGGACAAAATGGTTTGGTACAAATTTTTTACCTTCATCATAATCTTTTACTGCAGTTAGAATTTCTTTTATCAAATCATCATGATGTTTTTTATGATTATGATAATCCGGATAATCTACCGCATGAAGCAGCTTTAGTTCCGCGCTGAAGTGAAAATGAACATAATCAACCATGCTGTGCATAGCTTCTTTAAATGTTTTCTGAAGGACATCATCTTTTGCTGAACATGCGGCAAACAGGTGATTTGCAAGTTCGAAAAGTTTCATATGCTGAGCATCAATCGGTTCAATTCCGGTAGCGTATTTTTCTTCCCAATTGACTATTTTTTGATCTTCTGCATTTCCGTAAATTTTATCCATTTTCATATAAATATTATAGAATATGATATGCAAATAAGCTACTATTCATCTTCGATTTGCTGCGGACTGCATATTTTTCCGTAGTGTAATTCTTTTGGCATTATTTTTATTTTTAATTTTTTTTCTATGGAAGCAAGGAGATACATTTGCGTTTCATCGCCGATAGTGATCATTATACCGCGTTTTCCTGCACGCCCTGTCCGTCCGCAGCGGTGAATGTAAATATCGCTTTCTGCAGGCACATCAAGAGAAATTACATGGGTTATACCATGGATATCAAGACCGCGGGCAGCAAGATCAGTAGAGACGAGCACTTCTATACTGCCGTTCCGAAATGATTCAAGCGCCGCTTTCCGTTCCAGACTTGTTAAAGGTTTTTTATTTAATTTTCCGAAAAGACCTGCGGAAGACACATGGTGATGCTGAAGCCGCGAAAGAACAAGTCCTGCATCATCGCCGCGGCTTGTAAAGACAAGCGCTTTTACGCGTTTCTTTTTTTCCTTAAGCGCAGACAGGAGAGAGCGCAGTGTTTGATCCCTTCGGCGCTTTTCGCTGAAGACAGCCCAATGTTCAATTTTTTCGCGCAGAATTTCATGATCGCTGCTTTCTATTATTTCCGCTGTTTTAAATAAAGATCCAAGCAGAATACCGGTTTTTTTATTTATTGTAGCAGAACATGCAGCGGTACAAATGTTTGGCAGATTGCTGCTTTTATCAGGAGAACCTGTTTTATGTTTTGAATTTTTTTCAATAATCCTTAATAATTCATTTGTTTCATCAATACATTCCTGTGCAGTAAGCCTGTCGGCTTCATCAAGAACCAGATACCGCAAATTATTAAATTTTATTATATTCTTCTTGGCAAGAACAAGGAGCCTGTTGGGACTGCCTACAATTATATCAGGTTTTACTTTTCTCAGGTTTTCTGTCTGACGATCAATGCCGACACTGCCGATTAAAATTGATGAACTGACACTTGTACCCTCCAGTAAAAAATCCAGTTCACTTTTTATTTGTAAACATAATTCCAAAGTAGGCGCTATTATCAATATGCAGGGTTTTGCTATTGATGCACTTTTTGAAAATTCCAGCAGTTTTGTCAGTATTGGCAGCAGATATGCAAAAGTTTTTCCTGTTCCGGTTGCCGATCTAAAAATTATATTTTTTCCTGCCGAAAGATTCGGTATTACTAGATTCTGTATCGCAGTTGGTTTTTCGATATAACGTTTTCTTATTTTTTCAATAAAATGCGGATCAACGCCTAAATTCATAAACGGATTCATACTGTTATTCCGCTGAATGCCGGGGTAAAAAAATATCCCTGAATTTATTTTTTCGTTTTTCTTTTCTTTCAATACGATTTAAGTATCTATCCAGTTTTTCTACCAAATGTTCGTATTCGTTCAGATTTGAAAGTAATTGTCTTGTGTCAACTTTTTCATTTCTGTTTTTCAGTATCTTGGCATTTTTATTGAATTGCAGGGAATTTTCTTCTATTCTGAGAAGTTCCTTTTCAAGCTTGTCCAGAAAATCCCCGTCTTTTTCATTGTCTGCTTTATCAAAAGCGTCAAATTCATATTTTACTACTTTGTCTGTACGGATTTCTCCCTTGAATGCCCTGTACAGATTCAGTTTAATTCCTTTCTTCATGTATGCAAAGCGCCCTTCTTTCTCAAAACGGCGGATACTGATCATAATGTGAGCTGATGTCAAATAACGCAGATGACTGTATACCGACGCTCTTTTTACGAAGTCATTGTCTTCGGCAACATATATTGTTTCATCAAAACCATTAACTTTATTAAACAAACGTTTTGTAACAAAAATACTGGTACCAAACGCTTTTGGATCAAGCCATAAATTCATGATAACTATCAGATTTATCATCCGGTGTATGACACGATCCAGTTTGTAATCGGACAGAGGTTTTATTTCGCATGTAGCAAGGTCTATAAACCTGTCCTGCATTTCTTCATATACATTATAAACAAAACCGGGCGGCAGGATTGCATCTGCATCAAGAAAGAACAGAAATTCTCCTTTTGCAGCCGCGGCTCCGGCATTTCTGCCTGCTGCCGGTAATCCGCCGTCTACTACACGGTAGCCGTAATTTAAAGCAATTTCTCTTGTTCTGTCGGTTGAATGAGCATCGGAAATTATTACTTCATAATCATCAAAATTCTGCTCCTTGATGCTGTCAAGAAGCCTGGGCAGGTTTTTTTCTTCGTTCAGAGTAATAATTATTATACTTACTTTCATGGTTATCTACAGTTTACAGGATAAATTATTTTCAGACAAGGAAAATGTTTTTTTTCAAATGCAAAAACAGGCTGGAATTCTGTATTTTATCCGTAAACAGCATATTTTCTTTCCAGTTTTCTGAAAATATATGTAAATACGGCAGTAATTATCAGGTAAAGGATTAAAGCCGGTATATAAACCAGCATGGAACCTGTTGCATCCTGAACTCTTCTTGTAGCTCTGGTAATGTCAACTAACGCAATTATTGATACAAGAGAAGTATCTTTCAGCATCATTATAAATTCATTGCCTACGGGAGGAATTAAACGCCTGACTGACTGCGGAATTATTACAAGCCGCATTGTCTGCGCATAGGAAAATCCAAGCGCCCGGGATGCTTCGAACTGTTCCTTATCAATGCTTTGAATTGCTGCTCTGATTATTTCCGCGCTGTAGGCGGCAGAGTTCAGGCTGAATGCGATAAATGCGGCAAAAAAACGGTTGTTGATGGTGAGAAACGGTACAATCATCGGCAGTACATAATAAATAAACAATAACTGCATCAAAAGCGGAGTTCCCCTGAAAAAGAAAATATATGCGCTGCAGGGTTTATTAATAAGGATATTTTTTGATATCTTTCCGATTGCAAGAAATATTCCCAGAACAATTCCCGCGCTGACAGCAAGTACCGTAAGCGATATTGTGATCCATGCGCCGTTCAAAAGCAAAGGCATCCAAGAAATAATTTTTTGTATAGCTTCCATAATATTATCCTGTTAAATAATCCTGTCAGCGTCTTACTGCTGAAACCAAATCCAGTCCGTTAAAGGTTTCCTGTGAAATTCTAAGCATTGTACCGTCTTCAAAAAGCTGATCAAGAGCTTTGTTAATTTCTTCTGTCAATGCATCATTTCCCTTTTTCATGCATATTGCAAACTCGTCTTCTCCGCCTTGCCAGACGATTTCAAACAAATCAGTGCGTGCGCTGTAATCCAGACCGACTACAAGATCAGTCATAATGGCATCTATACGGCCAAAACGCATATCATCAAAACAATATGTTACTTTATCATATCCGTATAATGTGCACTTTAATCCTTCCTGTTCAAGCTGTCTCATAAAATATTCTGATGTTGTCGCTGCCTGATATGCCACATTTAATCCTGATAGATCATAAGGTGAATTCACCGTATACCTGGAATTTTTCGGCATAACGATTACTAGAGTATTCTTTATATATGGTTTGCTGAAATTAAAAATTTGCAGACGTTCGGGAGTAACTGTTACCGATGAAATTATGCAATCGAATCTACCTGTGTTGACAGCGGCAAAAATTCCATCCCAGGCTGTGTCAATAAATTGTACATCCAGTTCCATTTTTCCTGCAATGGCTTTAGCCAGTTTAACTGTAAAACCTGCGGGAGTTATGCCATCATCAGCCATGTACTCCATCGGCGGATATCCAATTTCTATTCCGACCATTAAAACACCGTTTTTTATGGTAAGACCGCCGGACTCTTTTACGCATCCGGTTATTGTAAAAACAGCGATTGCTATTAAAGGCAGGAATAGACCGGTTTTTTTCATAATGTTATAATTCCATAGTCTGCAATTTTATTCAATTTAAAAAAACCATAAATCTTAAAATACCATAATTATTTGATTGACAATAAAATGATGTTAAATTAGAATTTGTTAAAAAATTCATTTGATTATTTTACTGAAAAGGGAGCTGCATGCCGAATACAAATTTGCAAACAAATCATTCTGCCGGCTTAAAAGATAATAGTTTTCATTTTAAGCGTTCAAGGCTGAATAATTTATTTTCTGAAGCCATGAAATATCCTCTGATAACTGTTTGTGCGGGAGCAGGTTACGGAAAAACTACAGCAGTATGTGATTTTGCGCAGGAATACAAAATAAAAACCATATGGGTTCAAATTTCGGAACGTGATAATGTCGGCGCGCGTTTTTGGGAAAATTTTACTCACAGCATGATACAGATTAATCCTGTATTTGCAGAATCGCTTAAAAAACTCGGCTTTCCGGATACGAATGAAAAACTAAAACAATATTTGATTTTACTGCGTGATAATTTTGACAGAAAGCAGAAAATAATTGTTTTTGATGACTGTCATTATATCGAAAACCCTGCTGTAATCCGGTTTGTAGAAGAAGCTCTCTGCAGCCTGCCTCCGGGAACATCAGTTTTTTTTATCTCCCGTTCTACTGTGCGTTTAAATATTGCCGGATTGATTTCCAAAGATAAAATATTTGAAGCAAGCGAGGATGCGCTGCGTTTTACGGAAAACGAACTTGCCCAGTATTTTCGTTCACAGGGAATTACGCTTCAGCCTGACAGTCTGCGTACTATTTGGCAGGATACTGAAGGCTGGGCATTTGCGCTGAATTATATTGCACGATCATATAAAAAAGCGCCGGGTTACGAAGGATATTTGCGTAACGCAATGAAGTCGAATATTTTTAAGTTCATGCAGACAGAAGTCTGGGATGTTACCAATGAACGCCTGCAGAATTTTCTTGTAAGGCTTTCTTTGATTGATCATTTATCAATTGAACTGATTGCGCTTTTGGCAGGGGAAGATTCAAATCTTGTTGATGATCTGGAAAGGCAAAGCGCATATGTGCGCCGTGACAGCTATATCAATGCATTTTTAATTCATCCCCTGTTTCTGGAATTTCTGGCTGCAAAACAAAATATACTTTCGCAGGAAGAAAAACATGATACTTACACAATCGCAGGAAAGTGGTGCAATAATAACGGATTTAAAATCGATGCATTGTCATATTACGAAAAAATCGCGGATTACAATGCCATTGTATCAATGTTTATAGGAGCTCCTACACAGATACCTTATGACATTTCATGTTACGCAGAGGCGGTTTTTGAACGCGCTCCGCAGCAGGCATTTGACACAGTTAAATATGCTGCATCAACTCATCTGCGCGCAATTATTTGCCAGGGTCTTTTTGAAGAAGCCGACAAAAAAGCTGCATATTATGAAGAACGGTTTTTAAAACTGCCGGACGATCTTTTTAAGAGAAGTTCACTTGCAAGTATTTATTACAGCCGGGCTGTTTCGCGGACATCAATGTGCGTTAAAAATGATATCTACGATTTTGATCAATTTTACGAAAAACTGAGCAAGTTATATCCGCAGCCGTTTGATCCTGGAAATTTAATTACACGGACTCCCGGTCCATGGATATGTCTTACAGGATCATCAAGAAAAGGCGCTCCGGAAGAATTCATTGCTGCGCTTAAGCGCGGTATTGAACATTTAAAAAAGTGTTTTATCAATTTTGAAACAGGAGAAGACAAACTGGGTCTGGGTGAATTGATGTTTTATCAGGGAGATATACAGGCGGCGGAACAATATATTGCTCACGGCATGAACCATGCACGCAGGATGAAACGAACCGAAGTTGTACACAGAGCGTTATTCTACACTTTAAGAATAGGTGTTTTTCAGGGAAATTACGAAAAAACGAACCAGGCGTTAAAAGATATTAAATCCGGTATGGATGATATCCTGTATTTTAACCGTTTTAT
>Ga0123356_10006226_pt1 | contig 12060 bp, 8 predicted proteins | sample TergutEmb28metaG_2_FD_92546 | JGI IMG/M metagenome (GOLD analysis project Ga0123356, IMG submission 92546) | Embiratermes neotenicus P3 segment gut microbial communities from Petit-Saut dam, French Guiana - Emb289 P3 | ecosystem: Host-associated > Arthropoda: Insects > Digestive system > Gut ... | reverse complement strand
TGCGGCAACGGCTATTATTGCCGCAATCCGCACTTTTTGTTTTTTTCTCATTTGAAACTCCTTTTTGTATAAAATCGAACAGGAAGCAACGCCCCTGAATAAAGAGAAAAGCAAGCAAGAGAGAAGAGGTAAAAGGTAAGAGATAAAAGGTAAGAGATAAAAGATAAAAGGGTGTTGCGCGAGGCTTTCTAAAGTTAACAGGGGTTTGCGGCAGGCTTTGGTGCAATCTTGCGCGTAAAAAACAGGTAGTAAATACCGGTAGGCGTTGGTAAGCGTATTGCTTAAATGTATTTTTTGGCTCAAAAATGTGCGGTTTTAGCGCACTTTCATCTGAAATACCCCGGGGGGGGGGGTAACATTAATTTTGTTCACTTTTTGCAGAATTTTGGTTTGCTTTGAACAATTTGCCTTCATTATTTTAAAATACTACAAAAATACTGCCATGAGTGTCAATCGGCGTGTTAACAAATTATTCCCCGCCCGGAAGCGCAAACCCCTGCCGAGGTCTCGATGTTCGTGGCGTTTTTTCACGCAGGCTCTGGCCTGGCTTTTATTTCGATCCACGAACATGCCCTCGTCAGGGGTTTGCGCTTCCGGGCATGTGTTGATTTGTTACCGCAGTGTGGGGGCATGCATGTTTAACAATAATGGCTATATTTTTTATAAAAAAACATGCTTCATCATTATGAAAATAAAGCCATCTGCGGCAGCGCACAGACATAACGGCGGCGCATGGCGTGATACCACAAAACGCCAGACCAGAGCCTGCGTAAATAAAGGCCACGACATCTAGCCGCCGGTGTGGCTGTGCGCTGCCGCAGATGAGGTTGTGCGTTCATGCATTTGTCATGGTTCATAACACTAAACCCCATTGTTTTTCAACCTGCGGGACATATTTTCTATAAGCGTCCTGTCAAGGCTGGAATCGTATTTAAGTATTTCATCGAACATGCCTGGGGGCAGAGCCAGCACCGATACACCGGTTTTTGCCTTTGCTGTTGCGCTTCGATTTTCCGATAACAAATAACCTGTTTCGCCGAAAAATGAACATTCATTATAAATACATGATATACCGGAATTATTCGAATGAGCAAAATGCAATTCAACTTTTCCGTCCAGCAGATAAAAAATATCTTTCGCCGTATCTCCCTGCGAAAAAATTATTTCTCCCTCTTTATATGTTCGAAAATATTTTTTTAATTTTCCTTCTACCGAGAAAAAGAATCTGTTTATAAAACCTACCTTTCCGGTTTTTGCCAGAAGTAATTTTTCCATTACTTTGTCTCTGCTCTGCCTTAGCCTGATAAACAGCAGCACATCAAAAGAATTAACTACAAAAGCAAATTGCGCGCCCATAAAGAAAAATACAAAAAAGAAATAAACATTTACCAGCATAAAAATTAAATTACCCAATGCGCCGTAAAGCAGGTTATACTTTACCTGAGTCAGAATAATTCCAAGCATAAAGTTTATGCATTCGTAGCCCAGAACGCAGAAAAATGCTCCCAGCAAAGCGGAATATTTTCGCGGGGAATTTGCAGGCATAAAAAGATATGCAAAAAAAGAAATAAGCCACAGTGTTAAAACCGGGAAAATTTGCCTGCCAATATTTGACATTAAAAAATATTTAACCGGCAACTTCGGCAAAAAGTTAAACACTCTATAAAAAAACAATGCCGGCTGAGAACCAAAAACAATAATTAATACAAAAAATAATACGGCTATTTCTACAATAAAAGTAACTAATGTATCTTTTACGATATTCCTTGTCTTGATTCCGGTAAATATTATTTTTAACCCCCTCTGCATGGAAACAGCCAATATTCTGCCGGCCCAGAAAATACTCAGCACAGAAATTATTCCCGAAACCCCAGGGCTTGTAACAGTTAAAAAATTCCCCGTCAGCCATTGTTCATCAATAATAACATCCAAAAACGGAAGATTGCTGAAAACCGATGTAATTGCATTAGGCACAGATTTAAAGGCTGTAAGGATAAAAAAGGCTATCAATAAAAGCATGGGCGCCACAGAAAGCAAAAAACCATAAGCGCCGGCTGCGGCATGGTTTGCCAGCCCGTTTTCATCATATAAATTAATGGTAATAAACAGGCGCTGGGCAAGGGTTTTTGCGGCAATTTTTAGTTTTTTCCACATGTTTTTCATGTTTACAATAATATAACATTATTTGCTTTTGTAAAACGGCAAGTTAACAGGGCTAACGCAGCAGTTCAGCCTTAAAAAAACGAAGTTTTGCAGAAAAAAAAGCTAAAGTAAAATTTTATTTTACCGATAATCTATATGGAATATTATCTTTAATATAGTTGAGGGGACTATAATGGCATACAATAACGCATCGCTTACTTACAAAGAAACCAGAATCAAAACAGCAAGCCAGGGGCAGCTTCTTATCATGCTTTACGATGAAACTTTAAAGCAGCTTAACATGGCGCTGGAATTAATCGGGCTGAACAATTCGGAAAAGAAAGACCCGGGCCGGATTGAGCAGATTAACAAAGCCATAATGAAGGCAGAAGAAATAATTACAGAATTAATGGTATCTCTGGATTTTGAACAGGGCGGAGACATTTCTCAAAATCTTTTTGCTCTTTATGCATGGTTTAACAGGGAACTTATGGAGGCAAATATAACCAAAGACATAGACCGTCTTATAACAGTTAAAGACATGCTCTCCGATTTGCGCAATACATGGAGCGAAATAGTGAACAAACACAGCAGCGATACTGTAAAACGCGAGGCTGTTGGCTTAAATATTGCAGGTTAATCCAGGGTTATTCCAAAAACTTTGAACCGTTGGCCTAAATTTCTTTTAAAAATAGCTTTGACATTATAGGCCGGCTTGGGGTACCATTAAAAAGACGGAGGGGGGATATGACAACATTGATAAGCGAGGCTGCCAACATTGCTGCGGCAGCCGGCGATGATATTGATTCTGCGGAGCTTGCGCAAAGGGTTGCAATTTTACGGCGGTTTAAAACGCTTCTTACACAGCAGCGGGACAGATTTAAAAATTACCTTGAGCTTTTGGATAAACAGCAGGATGTAATCGAATCGGGCAGCGCCGAGGATCTGTTAACTTATGTAGAAATCGAAGAAAAAATTGTTACCGATATTTTTTCAATTCAAAAGGTTATAGATCCGCTGGAAGAAATGTACTACACCATTACTGCTGGCTCCAGCACAGCCATGGGCAAGGCTGCGGGCAGGGCAGAAAATCCAGATGATGTGCCAACTTTAAAGGCTTCACTTGAAAAACTTAAAAGCGAAGCTGTTATTCGTTCTACAAAGAACAAGGAACTGCTCTCTAAACGCATGATAGAACTTCGTTCAGAAATTAAAACATTACGTAATAATCCTTATGCGGCAGGCAGCAAACGTTCAGGTTTCAGCGGCACGGGCACTGCCTCGATTATAGACATTCAAGGCTAATATTGGCGGCTGTTCCAGAATTTGACATTTTGGAACAGCTATGTCAGCGCGTATTGCTTTCCAGAACACAGCCATACTTCCACTTGCCGCCGGTTTTTTCCACAATAGCGGTAAGCGTTTCCCCGCAAAAAACAGCCGCAGAAAAAACCTCCGGCGTATTCGCTAGCGGCCCCGCCAGCGAATACGCCAGCGTTCCAGATGCCGTTCCCGCCGGTTCCCTCAACGGTTCATAAAAACATTCCTTCGTTTCCAGAAGCGGCGCAAGCGGCTTGCCGCAAATTATTTTTTCTGCTTCCGGCGGCGTAACTTCAAACCACGGCAGCCCGAGGGCGCTTATAACGGATTTATCAACAGACCGCAAAAAATCCGCCGCCCCTTCGCTCTTTGCATCTTCCAGGCTGAACCCTGCGACATGCGTCCGCACAAGAGCGGCTAAATGCGCCCTGCTTCCTGCCGCAAGGGCTATGTCCCTCGCAAGGGAACGAATGTACGTGCCGCTGGAGCAATGCACAAAAATTTCCGCAAAGGGCGGTTCCCAGCTTAACAATTCGAGCTTGTGAATACACACTGCCCTTTCTTTCATTTTCGGCGCATTGCCGCTGCGGGCAAGATCGGATGCCCGCCTGCCATCGATATGAATTGCGGAGTATGCCGGGGGCGCCTGTAAAATTTTTCCTGTAAACATGGGTATCGTTCTTTCTACATCTTCGCGCAAAGGCAGCGGCGCTTCGTGAATTAAACTTCCTTCCGGGTCAAGCGTGTCTGTTTCTTTGCCAAAGTAAATTTGGCCAATATACTTTTTATCGCAATTTAAAAACCACGGAGTCAGTTTCAGCGACCTTCCTGCAAGGACTATAAGCAGCCCTTGAGCAAACTTGTCCAAAGTTCCGGTATGCCCTGCTTTTCCGGTTCCCAGCGCGCGTTTTATATCACGTAACGAATCAAAAGAAGTAATGCCGGGTTTTTTATTTAATAATATTATTCCCACTTTTATCCTGCGCTGAATCTTCTGATTTAACAATCTCTTCGATTTTCTTAATCAGATCAAACCCTTCGCCGATGCTTGTATCGGCGTGAAAACGAAGGCGCGGAATTTTTCTTATATGCATTGTCAGCGCCAGTTGCGACTGAATAAAACCTGCGGCGCTTTGCAGGCCTTCTGTTCCTTTTTCCATGCCTTTGCCGCGAATATCGGAAACATAGACATCGGCAAAAGAAAGGTCTTTTGACACATCCACCTTCGTTATCGAAAGGAAAGAGCTTACCCTGTTGTCTTTTATTCTGCCTTCAAGTATAAGAGAGCCGATTTTTTCCTGAATCGACAGCCCCAGGCGTTCACTGCGGAATTGAGCCATAACTTTAGGAAGAACTCAGTTTCCGGGCAACCTGAATTATTTCGCTCATTTCAAACTGGTCGCCCTGTTTAATATCGTCAAAGCCGTCAATTCCTATTCCGCATTCAAAACCGGCTGCGACTTCACGAACATCGTCCTTGAACCGCTTTAGCGAGGCAATTTTTCCGTGGTGTATTACAATCTGGTCCCGGATAACATTGACGATACAGTTCCGTTTTACCGTTCCCGTTAGCACATAACAACCGGCAATAACGCCTATTTTCGGAACCTTGAATGTTTCGCGGACTTCTACCATTGCAATAACTTCTTCCTTTGTGTCTGGCTTTAACATTCCTTCCATTGCCTGCTCTATTTCTTCCACTGCTTTGTAGATTATATTATATTTTCTTATATCTACTTTTTCCTGATCCGCAAGCGTTTTGGCTTTTGGCAGCGGCCTTACGTTAAAACTGATAATAATTGCGTTAGATGCACTTGCAAGATCTACGTCGCCTTCGTTTACAGGGCCTGGAAGCGCCTGAATAACATGCAGCCGGATTTCCTTGGTAGAAAGTTTTTCCAGGCTTGACTTTAAGGCTTCTGCCGAACCTTGAACGTCGGCTTTTATAATTACCTTTAGCTCCTGAATTGCGCCGTCGTTAATCATATCGTGCAGATTATCCATCGTAATCTTTCTGATTGTTTTGGCATCTTCAAACCGCTTGAGTTCCTGACGCTTGGACGAAAATTCCCTCGCAACTTTTTCGTCCGAAACCACCTGCAGAGGATCCCCTGCATTGGGAATGCCTTCGAACCCCAGAACTTCCACCGGCATGGAGGGAGTCGCTTTGGTAAGCCTTTCCCCCTTATCGTTAAAAATGGCGCGGACTTTTCCTGGCCAAATACCGGCAACAAATGAATCGCCAATTGCAAGGGTTCCCCTTTCTATCATTACCGTTGCAACAATACCGCGCCCATGATCTATTTTAGACTCAAGAATTTTCCCTTCTGCCGTATGCTGGTAATTTGCTTTTAGATCCAGCAACTCAGCTTCCAGCAGTATAGATTCAATAAGTTTATCAACACCAATTTTTTGCAGAGCCGAAAGTTCCACAAACATTGTCTGCCCGCCCCAATCTTCCGGCATAAGCCCTAAATCGGAAAGCTGGCTTTTTACCCTGTCAGGATTTGCTTCCGGCTTGTCAATCTTGTTTACTGCAACAATAATTGGAACATTTGCTTCTTTGGCATGGTTAATTGCTTCAATGGTTTGAGGCATAACTCCGTCGTCCGCAGCGACTACAAGCACAACAATGTCTGTTATTTGCGCCCCGCGCGCCCTCATTCTGGTAAAAGCTTCGTGACCCGGAGTGTCCAAAAACGTTAAATTACCGTGAGGCGTTTCCACCATATACGCGCCAATATGCTGGGTAATTCCGCCAAACTCGCCGGAAACAACATCGGCGCTGCGGATTGCATCCAGCAATTTTGTTTTACCATGGTCAACATGGCCCATAACGGTAATAACAGGCGGCCTTGGCAGCAGAATCGCATTATCGTCAGAAGCAGTTTCAATTACCGTTTCGTCATAAAGGCTTACGATTTTTACATCCGCCCCGAACTCAGCGGCAAGAAGCGTTGCCGTGTCCGCATCGATCTGCTGATTGATTGTAACCATCTGCCCCATGCTCATAAGTTTTTGTATAAGGTCCGATGCCTTAAGATTCATCTTACGCGCAAGTTCCGAAACGGAAATAACTTCCATAATGTCGATTGACTTTGGAATTGGATTTGCTACATGGGTAATTTTTTTCTTGGTTTGAAGGAGTTTTTCCTCCATCTCAAGTTCTTTTTCTTTGCGGTTATATACAGGTTTTTTGGCTTTAAATGTACGCTTGGTGGATCCTTTGCCCTCCGGCAAAGGGCTGGCCGGAGCAGTGCCAAAGGAGCTTCGTCCCTGGCCGCCGGGTTTGGGCCCAAAACCGGGTTTACCGCCGCCGCTGCCGCTTCTGGGAACAAAGCCGCTCTTTGCGCCAGCATTCTGGGAAGGCGGCCCAAAACGGCGGCCTCCGGAATCGCCGCCGCCAGTTTGCCTGCCTGGGCCGCGGGGCCGCGGAGGGCGATCTGAATGACGCTCACGCCCGGAGTCATGCGGCCTTGAATCATGATGCGGCCTTGAGTCATGCGATCTTGAATCATGCGGCCTGTCACGGAATTTCTCATCATTTTTCCGCCCTACCAGTTTACCGCCGACCCTGCCGGCCGCTGCTGCCGGCCTCTGCGCAATTTGAAACGAACTTACCCGCGATACATCGGCTGCATTCTGTTCCTTCTTGTTAACGGATTCTTCTGCAGGAGTGGTATCCGGCTTATTTGCTTTGGGAGGGGGAGAAGCCGCAGGGTTAACTACAACTTTTGGCGGTGTTTTTTTAACAACAGCCGGAGCAGCAACGGAAGGTTTCTTCATTACAACCTTAACTTTACGGCGCTCGCCTTGTTCCGTCTGGCCTTTGTTTGCAGAGTTGTTACCAGCAAGGCCTTCATGCTCACCCTGAGAATGTTTAATTAACGGAGCCGTCTTTGGTTTTTTATTATTGTCAGTTTCTTCCGCCATAATTTTCCTTTTTTATTCCTCTTCTTCGTATTCAAAACTCAAGCCAATGCCGCAGCTTGGACATGTATTCATATCCACAGTTATCTTCGCTCCGCATTCCGGGCATTCATATTCTTCCGCATCAGGCGCCTCTTCGCTTTCAACTGCTGCTTCTTCTTCCTGCTCTTCTTCAGCTACACTTTCACTTTCGCTTTCATTTTCACTTTCTTCGTTTTCTTCAACAATTTCAACATATTCTTCTACCAATTTGCGCAGTTCTTCAAACTGCTCGGCAGTAATACCTTTTGCCTCCATATCCTCCTGGCTTTGGGCAAGGAAATCTTCAATAAAGTCAATGCCGTTATCAAGCAGAATTTTGGCAGCCTGACTGTTTACGCCAGGCAATTCGCTGATGCGGGAAATCTCGTCGGTATAGGAATCGGAATCCCCAAAAAGTTCCGAAACTGCACGGCGCGATTCGGCTGCAATATCCATTTCGGCAAATTGGCTTTCTGTTTTTACATCTATGTTCCAGTCAACCAGCCTGTTCGCCAGGCGCACATTAAGCCCCTGTTTGCCGATTGCAAGCGACAGCATTGAGTCGCTCACAACTGCAAGCGCCTGATGCTTGCCCTCGTCCAGAATTATCACCTCACGAACTTCCGCCGGCGAAAGCGCATTTTTAATAAAACGCCGCGGATCTGTATCATATTTAAGTATATCTATTTTTTCACCTTCAAGTTCCCGGATTACAGCCTGTATCCTGACACCCTTAAGGCCTACACATGCGCCCACCGGATCAACATCTTCCCTATTTGAATATACCGCAAGTTTGGTACGGAAACCAGGTTCCCGGACAATTTTATGGATTTCGACTGTTTTGTCATAAATCTCCGGCACTTCCAATTCAAAAATGGCGCGCACAAATTCAGGATGGGTTCTGGAAAGCACAACCTGAAGCCCGGACGAATCTTTTTTTACTTCCGCAATAAGCGCCTTGATTCTGTCATTAACATGATATGTTTCCCTTGGAGATTGAAATTTCCTTGGCAGCACGCCTTCCATTTTGCCAAGATCTACATAGATTGTCCCGTTTCGTTCGCGCTGATAGTACCCTATAATTATTTCGCCAATCTTATCCTTGTATTCGGAATAAAGGCTGTCTTTTTGAATCTCCCTTATTGACTGATGGGCTGTCTGTTTGGCGCTCTGAACAGTAATTCTATCAAACTGTTTTGGATCAACCTCTACCAGAATTTCATCGCCAACTTCGGCCTCCGGGTTCAACTCTCTTGCTTCGTCAAGATCTATTTCCAGAAGAGAATCATACACATCGTTTTGTTCGACAATTTTTTTCTTGGCAAAAATTGAAACTTCGGTGTTTTCATCGTCAAATCTTACAACAGCATTTTCATCACGCCCAAAACGATGCTTGTATGCGGCGATTAAGGTATTTTCAATTGTCCGCAGTATTAATTCTTCGGACATTCCCCTGTCTTGATGCAACTGACGAATTGCCTGTGATATTTCCGTTCCCAATTTGTTCCTCCTGTAAAGAGTCCAAGATAGTTGCTACTGCAACGAGCTGTCCAATTTTGCTTTGGCAATAATGTCAAAATTCACTCTTAGGGCTCCCTCTTTTGTTTTCAAAGAAATTCCTTTTTCATCGGCGGATTCCAAAATCCCTGCCGTCCAGTCTGATATATCGGTACGGTAACACCGTACTCCCCTGCCCTTATAATGGGCAAATTCTGCGCCGTCCTTGATAAGCCGGTCTATACCGGGAGAAGATACTTCAAGATAAATATCCTGCCCCGGAAAGGCCAGCTCCAGCCTCGGCATAATTGCGCGATGGGCTTTTGTGCATTCATCTGTGCCAATGGACAAACCGTTATAAATAACTGCCCTTACCTGCACACTGCGGGTGCGCGAAATAACAAGTTCAATAAGCTGAAATCCAAGACCTCGAAGAACTGCCTCCAAAGGTTCCCTTATGGGAGCCATTTGCACAGCCTCGGTTTCTTTTGCAATATACAGCATTTTTTGCCCCTGCCTGACCAAATAAAAAAGGGCTTTTTTGAAGCCCTTTTTAAATAAATAATAATATTGATTTTATCTTAGCTATTTAAACAAATTATGTCAATAGCCCGAATTGCCTTATGTTGAATTGCCGTAAAAAATATCAGAAACCGCAAGGGCTTGCTGGGCAACATGAGCCGCCTCATCAAATTCGCTGTGCAGCAGGTGTTCGGCAATCACATTCAGCAGGTCTTTAACGGAACGCGGCCATTTTTTAAATTTTAGCTCAGCCAGCGCGTCTTTGACCGTTTTTTTATCCATAATTTCGGCAGCTTTTTGTATAGCCAGTAATTTTTCGTGTAAAAATGACTTATCCCCTTCCGTTGTTACGCTGTCCTCTTCGGCAGCTTCCAACATGGAAATCTTTTCGATAACATCTCTTAATTTGTTTAAAAACAGAGGGGTTTCAGTTAATATTTCCTGTGATTTTCTGTCCCTTCCCAACTGTTCCAGTTTGAATGCTTCAGCGGAGAGTTCTTTTTCGCCTATATTTGCAAGGGCGCTCTTTATCGCATGTATGTTTATAATAAACATTGATACATCGTCGGCTCTGCGGCAATTGTTCATATATATGGCTTCCAGCACGGAAACAGACTTTTTTGCGTCCTTTACAAATATTTCCGCAAGTTTCGGGCTTATCACCGTAGATTGAGAAACGCCGCTTGTATATACATTAGACTTTTGCTCCCGCGCCGCTTCAACTACCTCCGACGGGTGTTTATCACGCACCAGCTTGTTCAGAACCATGTTCAATTGCCGTATATCTATTGGTTTGGATATAAAATCATCAAAACCGTTATCCAGGAATATTTCCGCCATTCCTGCCAGAGCATTGGCTGTAAGGGCAATAATTGGCTTCGTATAGCCAAGGCTGCGGATAATCTTTGCCGCTTCAATTCCGTCCATTTTGGGCATCATATGATCCATAAACACAATATCGTAAATATTGCCGGCTCTTATTTTGTCTATTGCTTCGTATCCGCTAAAGGATGTGTCTATTGATAAACCATAAGGCGCCATAAGCCCTCTTGCAACATAAATATTTGTCTCCACATCGTCCACAACCAGAACGCGCCCGTACGGCATAAATTCATGAATTATCTGCGCTTTTTTCAACTGCGAAGAGCTGGTTATGTTAAACTGTTCCAGATTTCCGGCAAGCTCTTTGCCCAGAGGGCTGGAACCGGTATCCCCCTGCGGCAGATAAACAGTAAACGTTGACCCCATGCCCGGCACGCTCTCTACAGTCATATTGCCGTCCATCATTTTAATAAGATGCTGGGTAATGCTCATGCCAAGACCCGTGCCTCCGGTAGCACGGTTTGCATCCAGGTTAAAGCGGGTATACTCAATGCCCAGTTTATTCACCTGCTCCTGAGTCATACCCTGCCCGGTATCGCTTATGCGGAAAACCAGCATTATCTCAAAACCGTCTTTTCCACTGTTCTTCTCTGTCCCTACGGACAGATTGATTAAGCCTTCATGAGTATATTTATATGCATTGGAAAGGATATTATTTAGAATTTGTTTAATGCGAAGTTCATCGCCAATCAGCAAGGTAGGAATATTTTCATCGACCTGAAGCTTGAATAAAATAGGTTTGCTTTCAAACCGCATTATATTTAACTGCACAGCATCGTTAATCAGGCTGGAAATATCGTATTTGTCCAGCATTAATTCCAGTTTCCCTGCTTCAATTTTGGATAGATCAAGTATGTCATTAATAATTGCCAGCAGCAGATCCCCTGAATTGTAAATTCTGCTAAGCGCCTCTTTGGTTATTCTTGGAAGCGTATCGTCCTGAAGCTGAATCTCGGCAATGCCCAATATTGCATTCATAGGGGTGCGGATTTCGTGGCTCATTCTTGCAAGGAAATTGCTTTTTGCCCTATTGCTTTCTTCCGCTATTTCGGCTTTGCGCATTTCGGTCATAAGCGCTTTAAGTTCTCTTAAATCCCTTACGTATGCTGCAATGCTGTATTCTTCCCTGTGTTTTACCCGTACCAGAGTAATTTCCGCAGGTATCGATTCTCCGTTTAATTTCTGATGCGTCCACTCAAAACGGTAATAACCGTCTTTTATTGCTTTTTGAAAATTATCAATCATTTTTATTTTTGATAATTTGCCGCATGGCTGATATTCCGGCGAAAGATCGCGGAATTTTTCTATATATTCTGCTTTACCTGGCAACTCAAATAATTTTAATGTTTCCTGATTGCATTCCATTACATTGAAGTCTTCATTAAACATGCTGCAGCTAAACGGGCTGGTATTAAAAAGAAGCTGCATACGTTCTTCGGCATCGCGCACTTTAACATTCTGAATATTTTGATTTATTGCGATAGTCATCATAAGGCCAGCGGAACTTAGAATACTTATTTCTTCCTTGGAAAAGACCCGTTCCCTTCGGCAGTCGTCGATACTGAATAAACCCCAGAATTTATCATCCAAAAACATTGGGATAATCACAATTGATTTCATCTCATATTGAGATAAAAAGCTGCGATCATCATGCGGTAAATCAGAGAGCGGGGCATTTATATACTCGCGGTGTAAAAAAAGATATTCCCATTCTTTCCTCTCGCTGTACGGATACGACAGCCCGCT
>Ga0123356_10006225_pt1 | contig 12063 bp, 8 predicted proteins | sample TergutEmb28metaG_2_FD_92546 | JGI IMG/M metagenome (GOLD analysis project Ga0123356, IMG submission 92546) | Embiratermes neotenicus P3 segment gut microbial communities from Petit-Saut dam, French Guiana - Emb289 P3 | ecosystem: Host-associated > Arthropoda: Insects > Digestive system > Gut ... | reverse complement strand
GGCGGACGCGTCAACCGGGATGACAAAATATTGTGTCCCTGCGCCGAAATCGGTAAAACACGACAGGTATAAGATATATCAGAATACAATTCTCGATAGAATCGTGGCTGACAGTATCAGGATATGCAATTTTTCCGGCAAAAGGCGCCCTTCCGATATATTGGTCAAAGACAGGTATAACAACATTTGGGCCTATGACGAAAATTTCGGGTTATTGTGGCACCGATATGTAAACTGCGGGCATTTTCCGTATGCCTTTGATATAAACGGCGACGGCAGGGACGAACTCCTGGCGGGCCATTCGCTTTTTGACGCAGACGGCAAATTGATCTGGGAGCTGCCGGGCATGGACTGCCATGTCGACGAAATAGTGATAGGCAGATTCGACCCCGGAAACAAAAAATATCAAATCGCCCTCGCTTCCGGCGAGGACGGATTTATACTCGCGGATCAAAACGGATTCATAATCGCGCAGGATAAACTCGGGCACGCGCAGAGAGTAAGCGTCGCGAATTATTGCCCCGAATTGCCGGGGCTTGAAATATGCGTGACTACTTTCTGGCGCAATACGGGTATTGTCGCCTATTATGACTGCAGGGGAAACAAGCTGTTTTCATTTGAGCCGTGGGCAAACGGCAACATTATAACCCCCGTATCCTGGAGCGCGGACGGCAAAATACTCGCGCTCTATTCCGCGAGTTCGAAATTCGGCGGGCTGTATGACGGCTGCGGCGATCGCGTCGTGGAGTTTCCAAACGACGGGCACCCCGAGTTATGCTGCGACGCGGCCGATCTATTCGGAGACGAACGCGAAGAAATCCTATGCTGGAACGAGGGGATGATGTATATATACACCCAGGAGGACAATCCGTCGAAATTGGCGTTTGGCGGCAGGAAACGGTATCAGGAATACAACTATTCAAACTACAGGGGCGAGTTTATTTTCGATTAAAAAAAAGGAGCCGATCATGAGAATAACAAGAGATAAAATATATAACCGGTTTATTCCGGAAATCCAGCCGTGCGCCGAAATTTCGTCGGGCGGCAGGCTGACATTGGAAACCCTTGACGCTTTATTTGGCAGATCCGCTGACGACCGCGACGGTAAATTGACGAGGGAATACGTCATATCGCACGCAAATCCCGCGACCGGCCCCATCTATGTAAAGGAGGCGATGCCGGAAGATACGCTTGAAATCGAAATACACGATATCAAATTGGCCGGCAGGGGATTTTTAAACGTTCCGAGCCGCAGCGGACGGGAGTATATCGAAGTTGAGGCGCTGTCCGGCGGCAGTTTGCATATATTGCATAATGACAAAATACTGCCTGCGAGACCTATGATCGGCGTCATCGGCGTCGCCGATCATTTTGAAAATTTCAAAGGGCACTCGGGGCTCACCGTGGAAGCGGGCGACCACGGCGGCAACATGGACAACAACGCCGTAACCGCAGGGGCCACGGTATATTTGCCCGTGTTTGTCGAAGGGGCGCTCTTCGGCATCGGAGATATTCACGGAATTATGGGCGACGGCGAGGTGTTCGGCCAGGGCGTTGAAATTTGCGCCGAAGTCGATATCACCGTGAGAGTGAACAAAAATATGAAGATACACAGGCCTCTGGTGATGTCAAAAGAAATCATTTCGACCGCGGCGTCCGCCGAAACAATGGAAAAGGCGAGCGAGCTGGCAATTTCGGATATGCGTTACATACTCGAAACATACCACGGCCAAAAGCCTGCCGATGCCGCGCTCGCTATCGCCCTTTACGGCGATTTGCGGGTATGCCAAATCGTGAACCCGCAAAAAACCATGCGCATGGAGATAAAAAAGGAAGTTATACGAGATTTCTAAAAAATATTTTGGCCGGATTCCAAAATTTTAACGGCTTTCTCCACCTGCTCGTCGCTCATGTTTACGCCGCTCGCCTTTAACGCCCGGATTATATTGTTTCTTATTTCCGATTCATCATCTTCTTCCGGCTCAATGCTGTCATAGAATACTTCGGCCAAATTTATTTTACACCCCTCTAAAATATGGACCGGGACAACGTCATCATCTCTGTAAACGCTGCCTACTCCATATTTTCCGTTTTGCAGTATATATACTTCGACAGTCCTGCGTATGGGGTCGGCTATCCAGTATTCTTTTACCCCCGCCTTTTGATACTGCCGGAATTTTATAAATGTATCATGGCGCGCATTATACGGCGATAATATTTCAATTATCAAATCCGGCGCGCCCCTGACGCTTCTTCCGCTATGTTTTGATTGTTCGCACACTACGAATATATCGGGCTGTACCACAACATCGTCAAAACTGTTTGCATTAAGGCGCACATCAAGGGGGGCATGAAATACTTCGCAAGTTTTGCCCCTCAAAAAATCGTCGAACTGCCTGACTAATTTCTTGGTTATTCTCTGATGCGCTTGTGACGGGCCCGCCATCGCGTAGGCTGTACCGTCTATAATCTCATAACGGACATCGCCCTTCCACGTCAAATAATCCGCATAGGTGTATCTTTTCTGCCGGGCCAAATTATCCATGTTTTTCTCCTTATATTTGGCAAATTTGTCAAAATGTTTCATCCGCTTAGCTGAGAGCGGATCAATTCGATCAGCCGGTCCCTTTCCCATACGGTAGGTATAAAAATATGTTCCTGGCCCGAACGCAAAACAACCTGGACGCCGTTTTGAAAGCCATAAACACTGACAATATTGACTGCGGTAATTTCACTTGCCGGTATGGTAATAACCGTGTCGAACACATTGAGCGCGCCCGGCTTGAATTCGAGGCGGTTGTTAAAAACCGACAATTTGCCCATGTTCGTGACGCCGATCAGTTTTCTTATGGAGGAAACGCTGTTTATCGAGACATTGAATTCACCCAATTTGTTATTTGAGGAGTCGGCAAAAGCCGCGGGAGCAAGCTGCGGCTGCGGCGCGTCATTCATACCCGGAGCGGCAAGCGCGTTACCGGGCTCCTGTTTTGTTCCGCATTTGGGGCAAAAAACCGCCGCGGGACTCAATTTATCGCCGCATGAATGACAATATTTGCCCTCGCTCTTCACATCGGCGGCTTCGCCGTCCTGTCCATACATCAGCTCGCCGCACTTTTCGCAGAAATATGTATCGTCAGGCATTTCGGCTTTGCATTTTTTGCATATCATCATCGGCCACCACCTCCGCTAAAATAATTCTGAAAGACGTTTTACTTCGGATTTCAGCTGCTCAAGCGCCGCGAGCGCCTCGTCGCGTTCGGCGCCGCTGCGCTTTGAGATGTCCTGAGCCTGTTTGATGGCGTTTACCGACTCATCAAGCCTCTTTTGATAGGATTCCTCCAGCTGCGAATCGACGTATCCGTTGAAATCCGCGTATATCTTTTCCACTTGCGGCAAAACCTGTCCGGTGATTTGCGGGTAATTTCCGAGGATATTTTCCGTATAGACGTCCGTGCGTTTCGGGGCGCCTTTTGATTTCGCGAATCCGAGGGCGGCTTGCCCTATCAAAGTCAGCAGCCCCAAGTCCGGCAGCGCCTCGCCTGCGGTGGCCGCTCCCATCATAACGCTGTCGAAGGAAGTCCATTTTATACCGGACGAAACCGACGCGATTTTGCGGTTCAGCGACTTTTGAGCGGCGGTATCCCACAGCGCCTGTATGCTTTCATCCATCATTTCGGAAACCTTGCGGGAGTGCGTTTGGGCGCACTGCATCAGCGCTTCGCGCACCATGTCTATGAAATAGAAATGGAAATGCTTTTCAAGCTGTTCCAATTTAAATACATTCGCCTTCTGTACCTCGCCTTTCATGCGTTCCATAAAGGCGGACATCCAGCCTTCCGCTTCGCGGCGCATATCGGACACGGCGACATGGATCCGCGTTTTATGGGCTTCAATTTCACGGACAAGGTCGGAGTTTTGGTTTTCATAGTCCCCCAAAATCTTCGAGTAGTTTCCCGCTTCGATTTCCAGCGCGGATTCCAGCATGGCGATTTTGGCCTCCATCTCCGCGAAAAGCCGGCGCAGCATGGAACTGAGCCGGTCAACCTGTATTATATCCCGGCAGTCGAGTATTTGCGAATTGATTGAAGTTCGCAGTTCGTCAAACGACGCACCCAGCATATGTTCGAGCTTTTTGTTGGGACGCTGCAAATTCTTGAGGCGGCACACCTCGTCGAGCGCGCTGACCGGATAGATATAGCTTTGGGTGAAGATGCGCTCTGTGCGCTCTCTTATCAACGCGGTGATCCTCTCTACTTCGCTTTCGTCGTCGAGGCAGTCGCACATATTTATGACTACAAACAATTTTGACACATTTTGAGGCAGGATCGCCGCGCACAAAAACGCCTGCTCGGTTTCCGACAACGGCGACAGCGCGGAGACGACATAAATCACCGCGTCGGCAAACAGGATATAATCCCGCACCAAATTGTCAAACTGTTTCAACAGATCGCCGATGCCCGGGGTATCCACAACGCGCACATCTTTTAAAATTTCCAGCGGGATTTTTATATCTATATATCCGATCGGCGAAGGCAGATTCGGCATAATTTTTTCAAGATTTTCGCGTTTCAATTCGTCGCGGGAAAGCGTGACTTTGCGCTTGTTTTTGAGGACTGCTTCAATTGAGCGCTCTTTGTCCCATGTTATGCGGTTCAAGGTGGCCGTCTCGGGCGTGGCGCCGGCATGCACCGCATCCTCGCCGAGCAGCGCGTTGACGAGCGTGGATTTGCCGCGTTTGAAATCGCCGACCACCACTATATTGAATGTATCGTTTTGCCTGTGCTTTATATCTGCGGAGGCCTTGCGCAGCCACTCGGAAAACTCCGCTCCCATGACACCTCGCGCGGCGGCGCCTGAACGTATGACATCCAATTCGTCGAGTGCCTCAGTCAGCGCCTTTTGCGTCGCCTCGGCGTCCGCGACCAGCCGTTCCTCGTAAAAACGTTCTTCATTGCCGCCATTCATATTTTCGCCCCCTTATCGGATTTTTTCGCGCTGCGAAATACCGAAATAAATTCACGGCACTTCTTGTCAGTCAGCGATTTAGGCAAAACAACCATGTCCGGGGTTTTCCACTCGGGCCGCCATTTATACAGAATTTCGCACTGCGAGAACAATTTGCCGGCGAGTATCCGCTTCTGCGATGCGGGATGCGTATTGAGAATTTCGAGAAGACGTCCGGGCGTCGATTGCGAATCGTCGATCTGGCGCACATACTCGTCGAGGTTTATGCCGTTTAAGGCCTCTATTCCTCCTGTTTTTATCTTCGCCTGCGCCATGATCGCCTCAAGGGCGTTATCGGCGTTTATGATTCCCGCCCGGTCGCATGTTATTTCCGCGCAGCGCGACCAATCCTGGAACAGCACCCGCACCCCGGAGGTAAACAAGGTTATAAAGGGCCGCAATCCGGGAACGATCGCTTTCGCGGCGCCCGCTGTGACTGCGAGTATGATCTCGCCGGCCTGTTTGTATGTCATATGGTTGTTGTGTATGTGTCCGCACTCGTGACCGATGATCATTTTCAATTCGCCGGGCGTCATCGCGTCTATCAAACTGGTGTGCAGTACGATAATGGGCTCCGAATCGTCAAATGCGTGAGCGGATGCGTTCATATACGGGTCATATTTGACATACATCTTCGGAATCCCGATGCCGAGGCGCCGGGCGCATTCCTCACCCATTTCGTAGATTTCCGGATATTGGTTCGGACCGGTGAGTATGCAGTCGAGATTCAGCTGCTGACGGATCTTCGGCATATGAGTTTTCATGATATATTCGAAAAATTTGTACATGAACGGTATGGCGTCTATTTTTCGCCGCATTTCAATGTCGAGATCAAACGCGTAATCGGGCACGCCTTTTTCCATATGCGCCCGCGAGGTTTTCTCGCGCGCCGAAATATATTTTTGCAGGCTTATATCCACCGCGTCGGTCGGGTTCGGATTTACCGGATCCATCATCAAAGCGTCTCCTCCTCGTTTTCTTCGGGTATGAGCATATTGTTCAGACGTTGGGCTTCGTCGATTATCGCGCGGCACTCGGCCGCCATAGCCAGCAAGCGTTCTTTTTCGTGTTCGCTTGCGACTTTGTCGGCGGTGAGCTGTTCTTTGATTGACGACAGAGTCTGTTCGGTGTCGCGCAGTACGGTTTCGGTGTCGCGCTCGACGTTCTCTTTGATTTGCCCGTAAGCTCCGAATACCTGCGAGCGTATCTGTTCGATGAAATCCCCGTTTTTGCGGAATTCGCCGATCTGGCTGCGAACCGCTTCGGCAAATGATTCGCGGAATTTCGGAACTGCGTTGTTATTGAAGAATTTTTTCAAAACGAATTTGGATGAAAACACCGAGGCGACCGCCGTAATGGCGCCCGCCACCAAAAGCGCCGGTCCGGCGATGGTCAGACCCACAGCGCCCGCAATCGCGGCAATACCGACACTCGCCCCTACAGCTCCCGCAACGCCCGCAGCGCCGCCGGCAAGCGCGCCTTTCCAGCCCCCTTGCTTGAATCCCATATACGCGCCGCCGATGCCGAATCCTCCGAGCCATGAAAGCGCGCCGCCTATCGCCATATCCTTTGTTTGGATCACATTGCCGCCGCCGGCGAACATATGATGTATATTCCCCAGCGATTCGGAGAGATACTGCGCGAACGCGCCTGATTTGCCGACATCCGCTGCGACATTCCGTTCGATTTCGACCTGCACCCGTTCGGTGAATTCCTGCGCTTTTATCGATACCGCGCGGGAAATCTCTTCGGCTAACCGCTGCTGGGTCGCCTCTGCGCGGTCTTTTTTGATATCGTCGTCGGTTATTGGGGAATTGTAAACAACCGCCTCGGCTGTGTCGGACACTTCTCCCCAGAAATTGTCGAGCAGCGGCTGCATATTTTGAAAACTCGCCTCTGCGGAATCCGTCAGGCGGTTGAGTTCCGCGCGTTTTTTTACGCGCACATTCTCAAGCTCCGCCAGCGCCTCGGCGTGTTTCGCCTCAAATTCTTCTTTTTTCATCGAAAGCGCGTTCTCGCGCAATTCGATCGTTTTTAATATTTCAGCCGCGCCCGAAACGGCGCGGTTCAAGGGGACCTGAAGCAGAACCGAGCCGCGCTCTTCCGTGAGGAAATTTTCAAGGGCTTTTTCAAAATCCGGAAAACGGCTGCGTTCCAGCAGGTCATTGTTGCCCGTGAGTTTTCCCTTGACCGCTTGTTTCGCCGATATGCCGTACACCTTGGGTTTGCCGATTTTGCGCTTGAATACGGCATACTCGGGAGAATCGGCTCCATAGGTTTTGGCGGCTTTGTCCATCGTGTATTTTTCGATACGGCCGGTGATGGAGGCGAGCACTTTTTGGACATCGTCTTCGTCGTCAAAACTGTCAATGCGGGTGACGACGAACAATACGCGCCCCATATCGCTGGTGAGCAATTTGTTTTCCAAAAAGTCGCGTTCATAATCGGAAAACGGCGACGTAGCCATAATCGTCATGATCGCGGCGTCTGAGCGAGGCAGCACCGATAATGTCACATCGGTCATATTTTTGTCGTCGTTGAGGCCCGGAGTATCGATGATATCGACATTGTTCATGCAGTAATTTACCGGATAGTAGACAGTCGCTTCCGAGACGTTTGCCGAAAGCTGTTCGGCCTCGGGCGTGAGTTTGGTCACGTAGTCGGTGAGCCGGTTGATATCGACTCTGTCGATATTTCCGTCTTTGAATCGGACCTCGACCGAAGGCGCGATGCCGTAAGTTATACGGTTCAGCGTCGCCGAACACGGCAGAATATCGGTCGGAAGGACATCTTGTCCGAGCAGGGCGTTTATCAGCGTGCTTTTGCCGCGCTTGAACTCGCCCACTATCGCAATCGAAAACGCCTGGTTTGAAACACGCTCGAGAACTTCGCTGATCACCTGACCGCTGTTATCCAATCCCAATTCATCGCAGAACTCTTTCAGTTTGCCGAGATACGAACATACATCGATCACAAGCTTCCGATAATCGCCGAATCCGCTGATTTTGTTTTTCATGATTTTCCTCCCATAATTATTTTCAATCGATTATTTTTTGGATTTCGTCCAATTTGGCGCGTTCTTTTTCCAACGATTTTAACATCAGGTTTTTTTGGGCGTTATGCGTCATATGCGTTTTTTCGAGTTCGCCGAGCAGAGGCCGGACAACGCGGCTTTGTTCGATGCCGATCCAGTTTTCCCACATACCGAATAATTCGTCTATGTATTTTGTCCAGTTTTCCACAAACGCCCTAAAACTCGCGTTTATCTTGGCCAACCATGCCATCTGACCCGGCGGAGCGCTTTCATCCGCCATCCATTTGAAACCGGGCGGCCAAACGGCGCGCGTTATATCGAAATCAGCTGAAAAGCAACCAAGCGAACGCAGTTTTTTGCCGGATGCTTCAAAGTTCGCCGACAGAACCTCGTCGACTATGCCCCTCGCCAAACTGTTGAAATCTTCAGAAACCGAACGCATTGACTCTTTTACCGAGGATATGAGTTCAGCTGTCAGGCCGCTGTTGATTGTTTCGCTCTCTGAAATCGTAAAATCCGTAAAACGGCAAAATTCGTCAAACGCTTCCATGCCGCCCATAACCCCCATGCAGCGTTTCGCGCACGCGTTTTTTTCCCGGTTGATTTTCTGGACAATGCCGCTGCTGATATCGTCGAACCGCCCGCGGAGCCCGCGAAATTCCGCCTCTCCCTGATCCCGGTAAAAAATCAGCCGCGCTCCGGCTGTTTTAAACCATTCGGATCTGACTTCGAGCTTTTCGGCCGTTTTTGAATTTGCCGAATTGAGCAAAGCGCAATACTTGGATGCTGCCGCGCGCGATTTTTGTATCAGCGAATAACCCTGTGAAGCCGTAAGAAATTGAAAAAGGTTTGTTTTCAGGGTTTCCAAATTGCTTTTTTTCAACAGCCTGTTGTCGCCGCGCGTCAGCGCGTCCAATGCCGCCGTGGAACTCACCGCGCACAAATTCAAATCGCCCAGTATTTTTTCCGACTTCGCGTCGAGCGCCCCCGACTGTTCAAGCTCCGAATGCAAGGCTTTGACAATCCGGCCTTTTAACTTTTCGAGAAACGGTTCGCGTTCAGGCTCATCGATCTGATCGATAAAACTGACGACAAAAAACAGCGCGTCGATATTTTCCATGGCCACAAGACGGGCGGCGAACATTGTTTCCAATTCCGAGAACGGCGAAAGGGCGGAGATCACAAGAATAACCGCGTCAACGCGCTTTGCTACCGACATTGATACTTCGGTCATCGCCGCGTCGTCGTTGAGGCCCGGGGTATCGATTATTTCAATATGGTTCGCGCAAAGCGCGGTCGGATAGCGTATGACCGCCGATTCGATTTCCGCCGCGCGGCGCTCGGCCTCTTCTGTCAGCTTGGTTACGTATTCCGAGAGTTGGGAAAGGGCCACCGGCGTCTCTTTTCCGTCTTTGTATTTTATGGTGACGCCGGGTTCGTCGCCGTAAATAATCCGGTTGACGGTCGCCGTCGTAGGCGTGACGTCCGCGGGCAGCAGGCGCGTCCCCAGTAAAGCGTTGATAAAGGTGCTCTTGCCGCGTTTGAATTCGCCCATGACGGCAATCGAAAAAATCCGCGTTTTAATCCTTTCGAGCACATCGTCAAGCTCGCGGACGCCGGGTATTTCCTTGGAGGCGCACATGGAACGGATCTGCGAGAGGCATTCGTATAATTTAAATTCCAGATTTTTGAAATTTGCAAATTCATCCATAATTTTTTATCTCCGCATTTATCATCACACATTGAACCGGAACAAGATCACATCGCCGTCAGAGACCACGTATTCCTTTCCCTCACTGCGCAAGACGCCCTTCTCTTTCGCGGCGGCCATCGTGCCGCATTCATGCAGATCGGCAAAGGCCACCGTTTCGGCCCTGATAAAGCCTTTTTCAATGTCGCTGTGTATTTTCCCGGCGGCTTCGGGGGCTTTTGCCCCCTTTTTTATCGTCCAGGCCTTGGTTTCCTTGGGGCCGGAGGTCAGATACGATATGAGCCCGAGCAGCCTGTAGCTCGCCTGTATCAGCTTTTCGAGCCCCGGTTTTTTTATTCCGAGCTCTCTTAAAAATTCCTTTCGCTCAATTTCGGGAAGTTCGTTTATTTCTGCCTCCGTTTTCGCGCACACCGGGATTATCTCGGCGTTTTCGGATTTCGCCAATTCGTTTAATTTACGGTAATATACGCTCCCGCTTCCGCCGTTTTCTATCCCGGCGGCGTCGTCCTCGCTCACATTTGCCACATAGATTATCTTTTTTCGCGACAAAAGCGGACAAGTCTCCAGAATTGCCAGCTGTTCCGGCGTGTAATTTACGGAGCGCGCGGATTTGCCCTCGTTTAAAACGTCCAAAAGCTCTTCGAAGAGCTTCGCCTCTTTTTCCGCGGATTTATCGCTCTTCATCGCTTTTTTTGCGCGTTCGACCCTCCGTTCCGCGAGTTCCATGTCGGCGTAGATCAGTTCCATATTGACGATTTCGACGTCGCGGACGGGATCGATGGAGTCGCTTATGTGTATTATTTTTTCGTCCTCAAAACAGCGCACCACATGGACGACTGCGTCGACTTCGCGTATGCTCGCCAAAAATTTGTTGCCGAGGCCTTCACCCTTGGAAGCGCCCTGCACGAGCCCGGCTATATCCGAAAATTCGATAAAGGCGGGGACGGTCTTTTGGGATTTGTTCAAGTTCGTCAAAAAATCGAGTCTTTCGTCCGGCACGTTTACCGTGCCGACATTGGCGGTTATCGTGCTGAACTGGTAATTGGCCGTTTCGGCCTTTGTGTTTGTCAGGGCGTTGAAAAGCGTGCTTTTCCCCACATTCGGGAGCCCTATTATGCCGAGTTTCATAAATATGCCGCGCCTCCGTTATTATTATTTTGATTTTTAAGGCAGATAATCGTACGGGTCCAATGACGGGTTTGCCGCCGAGCCGTGGGTCTTGTTTTCGTCCCGGACTTCAAAGTGCAGGTGCGGCCCCGTCGAGTTGCCGGTGTTCCCCGTCTTGCCTATTATGTCCCCCGCTCTCACGTTGTCGCCTTTTTTCACCGATTGCTCGCTCAGATGGCCGTAATATATATACCGCGCCTTGCCGCCTATCACGGATTTTACGATTATGTATTTTCCGTAGCTGATATTGCCCAAATCCAAAACATCCTCGACGGCGCCGCTGTGCGCCGCATATACGCCGCTGCCCTCGGCGATGGCGAAATCCGCCCCCGCGTGATATGTCCCGTCGGGGTTCGCGGGCCAGTTTTTCCATTCTTTCAAAACTTTAAGCATGTCTATCGGCCAGACGGGCAGGCTCTCCGCCGCTTTTTTCGCGGCCGGCTCCGCGTCGCCGATATCCAAATCCGTGATTATTATGACCCGCTCGGATTCCGCGTAGAAAACGTTGATGGAAAGGCTTTCGGCAAAAGGCCTCGCCGGAATAAAAGTGCGGCCTTCAAAAGTCAGCACGGGAGCGGTATCCATTTCGATAAAAAGCTCGCCCGCTTCGAGGATATTTTCCCCGATATACATCACGAGCGGCAAATTCCGGGCTTCCGTCATCATATCGTCCGTATCGCCGCCGATCATTATTTTTTTTGAATCCGTTTCAAAGTCGAATTCGACGCCAAACCCCAAAGTTTCGGCGATGAACCTGACGGGGACAAGGGTCCGGTCGTTTTCGTCTATGAACGGGGAGAGATATTTGTTTTCTTCGTCGATATGGCAGAGACTGCCCCCTACCAAAGCTTTCGGGCTGCCGATCCTCAAAATTATGGAATTTGCGACGATTTCGGCAATTTCCGCTTCCTGTTCCGTATCTTTTGCTTCGGCGGCATCTTCCGGAAAATCTTCTTTTTCCGGGATTTCGCTTTCTATGCAGCTGTAATCGATCGCGTACGCGGGAACGATAAAAAGCAGCGAACTTTTGGGCGTCGATTCGCCGTTCGGGACAAGCCCGAACACCGCCCACCAGATGAGATTCAAGATCCCGAACAGCGCGCCGAAACCTATCACGAGCCCGAGCCTTATTTTTATCGCGGTTATT
>Ga0123356_10006224_pt1 | contig 12063 bp, 11 predicted proteins | sample TergutEmb28metaG_2_FD_92546 | JGI IMG/M metagenome (GOLD analysis project Ga0123356, IMG submission 92546) | Embiratermes neotenicus P3 segment gut microbial communities from Petit-Saut dam, French Guiana - Emb289 P3 | ecosystem: Host-associated > Arthropoda: Insects > Digestive system > Gut ... | reverse complement strand
GTATTGGGTTGTCGTTTCAGATTGTTGGCATATCACTCGAAAAGAATTAAACGGATTTTTCGTGCCTATAAAAATGTTCGAGTCCACCGAGTTAGCAGAATTAAGCCAACTTCTCGAAACCGAGTTAGAACGCACGAAGGTTGCTATAAACACGAAACAAGCAAATTTCGAGTACAAGCATCGCTTATGCAGAGATGTCATTGACAGAATTGACGATTGCATTGCAACTTATTATAAACTGACACCACGAGAAGTGGAGTACATTAAAAATTTCGAGAAAAAATACCGAGAAAGTTTGGGGGCTTAAAAAAGTGAAAGCAATCGACTTGTTTGCGGGTTGCGGGGGGTTCTCAACGGGATTTATGAAGGCGGGATTCGATATAACTCACGCTGTAGAGTTTGACGAGTCAATTGCTCAGACTTATGCTTTGAATCACCCGAATACCGATTTAATCGTTGACGATATAAAAAACGTAGATAATAATAATGTTCTTGCCAATATCACTGCTGACGTGATTATAGGAGGTTCGCCGTGTCAAGGGTTCAGCATGGCGGGGGCGAGGATTCGGCAAAACTGTCAGTTTATAGATGACCCTCGTAATTATTTATTCAAACATTATCTTAATATCGTTAAACTTATCCGACCGTGGGTTTTTGTCTTTGAAAATGTCAAAGGTATTCAAACAATGAACAAAGGCGAAATTTTCAAAGAAATTATTGACTCGTTCGAGAAACTCGGCTATCATATACAGTATCAAGTTTTCAAAATGGATGAGTTCGGTATTCCGCAAACAAGGGAGCGAATGATAATAATCGGCTCGGTTGCTCCATGGAATTTAGATGAGTTGATTGAACAAACAAAACAGCTAATAATAGCAAACACCCCCGACTTTTTTGCACTATCCACAGCATGGGAGGTTATTTCGGATTTAGAAAATGTTCCAACTGACGGAACGGCGAAAATCGCAAACCACACTGCAACCAACCATGCAAAAATAGCGACTGACAGAATGAAAAAAGTTGAGAACGGAAAAAACTTTACAAGCCTTGAAGAAAATATAAAATCCGTGCATAGCGGCTCTTACGGGCGACTTGAAAAAGACAAGCCCGCCCCGACTATAACCACCCGATTCGATACACCTTCGGGCGGGAGATTTATTCACCCTACTCTTGACCGCACGATTACACCGAGGGAGGCAGCACGAATCCAAAGTTTTGATGATAATTTTGTGTTTTTAGGGGGCAAAACATCTGTGTGTAAGCAAATCGGAAATGCAGTTCCACCGAAAGCGGCGTATTTTTTAGCAGTTCTTATAAAGGAATTATTGACACATGAATAGAGAAAATTGGAATTTTGCGAAACAAAATACAGACTTTGAACTTTGCGTGAAATTGGCAAACTTAATTTCAGATGCCAATGAGAAGGGGAAAGAATACACAGAAAAATATTTTAATGAAAATCGTGTGAAATTCGGAATCCCCGAGAAGGTCAATTATCGACTTATCGGAACCGCACAGATATTAGGTTTAATTACAAAAACTCCATTTTACGCAAGTTCAAAAAGAAATTATTGTACAAGTATTTATGATTTGATAAAGCAACATGAAACAGATGAGGTTCAATATAATATCATAAAAACAGAGCAATTGCTTAAATTTAGAATTCGTGCTATTATTTCAGAAAAGAAAAACAAAGATTTTTGTATATTGCCTGTTTTGTTTATATATTTAGTTCTTAAAGAGTTGAAAGCAAAGGGTCGCAACTATATCACTAATAGTGAGCTGGATAAATATGTAATGACGTGTAAAAATCTTGATGAAGTTAATAATGCTGTTTTTGATATAATAAACGATACGCCGGTTTCAATTGATTCTAAAGCAGTGTCTGATTGCCGTGTTGATAGTTTAATCATAAAAAATTTGAAACTTTTTGTTACAAAAGGCAGAGGCGAAAAAAGAAGAATATCTATAAACCCTGATTTTGATGATTACTTTAACTCTGAGTTTGTAAAAAACATTAATTTTATTGATTTGAACGAAAAATTACTTGATGAAAACTATGCTGATTTTTTGTATAATTATCAAGGGTTTAATATCAACTTGATTGACAAACCTGCTGAAAATAAATTAGTATTATCTACAAAATACGAAAGAAACAGTGAAATTGAATACACCAATAAAGTTGATTTAATACACGAAAACGAAATCGACAAGGCGAAACTCCAAAACGCCCACAAGATTGCACCTGCAACCCACGACAAAACCAAGTCTAAAACTTCGTACAATCGAGACCCTAAAATTGGTAAAAGTGCAATTATACAAGCCAATTATTCCTGTGAAATAAGCCATGAACATAAAACATTTATGTCTAAAGCCACAGGAAAACCATATATGGAGTCTCACCACCTTGTTCCGATACAATTTCAATCGGAAATGTGGGGAAAGTACCGCATAAACATCGACTGCGTTGAAAACTTGGTGTCGCTTTGCCCGACTTGCCATAAGGCTTTTCATTATGGCACTGACGAAGTGAAGAGCGAGATTATTGAAATTATGTATGCGGAGGTGGCTCACAAGTATAAGGCAATTGGCTTTGAAATTACACTTGATGAGATTAAACGATGTTATGGGATAGGAGCATAAGTCAAAAAAATATAAGGACAAGCAAAGGCGGCATTTTATGGAAACTAAAAAGGAAAAGACACTATACGACTACAACATTTACCGTATAGAATATGAAACTCATGATGATTTCATAAAATATTTAGAAGAGAGAACATTTGAAAATATTATTAGAATCGACAGTAAGGTTCAACTTCCACGTTTAATGCCCCTCGACAAGGAGAGAGATGCAAAAAAATCGAGGACTTATACAATAGCTTGGCACAAGCAATTAGCAACTTTGATTTAAGTCAGTCAACGAAAAAATTTGCTTTAATACTCGTTTTTGATAAAAGAAAAAATCTCGTTTCGCAGTGGTCAGATATAAAGTCTTTAAATTTCTTAATTTTACTGTCCGCTCTGAAAAACGATTTAAGTCTTTCGGGTATAGCATTACAAATAGACTTTTGTTATGAAAATGATATAGGCAGAGAAACTACAAATTCTACCGCACCCATCAAATTCACAATCCCAACACCCCCAACAGATGATTCTCTTTTAATATCTTCGCAGTAAATAAATAAACAAACAACCGCCACCCTTCATCTCGAAGAGCGGCGGTTGTAAATAGAATCGTTGTTGCCATTTTCCTTGGCATCCTTATATATTCGCACCCCATCTGTCGAACGCGACTTCTTTGATTTTGTATTTGGAATTGAGTTCGATTATAGTTTTTTCTATGTACGAGTAGTTGACAGCATTCCCCGATGTAGTCTGCATTAGCCCCAATTTCACGAACTCGGCATAAACGCTGTTTTTGCGTTTCACACGAGCCTTGTGTTGCTCTTCGGGAATCCAAAAATACGGCAAGACTTGAAATTTATCGTCTTCATCATCCATGTTCTCCGGCGGGAACACAAGCACGAATGCAGTAATATCATCAGTGCTTGAAAGGTCAAGACCGCCGTAACAAACACGATTCTTAAGCCGCTCCGGGTTCACCGGGAACGCACAATTCTGCCAGTCAATAGACTTCATCCAACGGACTGCATTGTTCACCCACATATTCAAATTGAGTTGCTTGAATATATTTTCCTCAGTGACTTCGCTCTTGGCGTTTTCGCAGAAAATACGCAAATCCTCAATGGTGCAAGTAATTCCGAGCGAGGGATTACAGGCTTTCCATACCTCTTCTGAAGTCCAGTCATCTTCGGGTTTCGCACCGTAGATTACCGGGTAAAAAGTCGAGTCGGTTCGCGGTCGGCACAAGTAAGCAGAAGTGCGACTGCGGCGGCAAGCTCGGACTTTCTCTGCTTTTTCGGGATTTCGACGTATGCAGTGCGGAATTGTCGGTAGCCGTTAGGTTTCTTAATTCCGAATAAATCGCGGATAATCTGCTCTTGCCATTCGATGAGTTCAAACTGCTCCCCCGCCCACTGTCCGCCCGGATGCTTGAGGCAGGAGATAAATCCACAGGCTATGTCGGCGGCGAGTTTGTCGTAGTATGAGTCGGGTAATGCTAACCGCGAGGGGTTGTACTCGAAATTATTCATGTAATATTTTATGCAGATTGTCCGTGCTATATTTCTATGGACAAGTTGTATTTTTGAGAAGAGGGATTTACTATGCAACAATCACATGAAAATTTAGATATTATAGAGCAAGCATATTCTATTTTAGAAAAGGGATATGCTTTCCAAGAGTGTACTTTTACTGTGCAAATGTCGCATTTTCCTAATTTCACAGAAGAAAACTACACTAAGATTGACAAAGCGTTAAAAGCAATTCGACAAGATTTTGCTAAAATACTCGTAATTATGAATAGCATTGAAAGAACCTATCTATCTTACCAAAAAGATGAATACAAGCCATCATATTTCTCAGTCAAGAGTGACCAAGCCACAAATGAGTTAGGTTGCTTTATTGAATACTTGTTTGCCAAGTATCGTGTAATTCTTGAATATGTTCAGCAAATTTTGGAAATCGTTGTGCCTCCATACTTAAACGAAGAAGACGAGAAATCATATTTAGATTTAAAGAAATGGCACAAAAAATACAAACTTTTGCTGAAACACGTTGCAGATAACACTGATGATAAAAACCAAATATTAAATATAGATTGGTTTCAACAAATACGCAAAGACCGTGATTTTATCTTACACGATGGTGCAACTTGCTTAGTGTTCCGTGCTAAAGATGAATTGACTTTCGATATCATGATTGTTAATGCTCTTGATGATGAAGACGATAAAATCTTCGATGATTTTTTCAACACTGAAAATGGGTTAATTCGTTATAATCATTTTTGGGCTTTACACATTTCCAAATTAATTGTCTTTACGGAAACTGTTTTTGAATTTATTATTTCTAAAACACAAAGGTCAGAAGAGGAAGATATTGTGATGAATAACATTCTTTCGCAAGGACGTAATGAACTGATTGGTAGTGACAACGAAAAAATCAATGATGTTCAAGATGTATTGATGAATATGTTGAATTCATTTATAGGGAAGTAATCGCTACAAGCAACAGTCCTGTTTTTGGGACTGCCGCATATTTGTTTTGCGGAATATTATTCTGTGTCCGATAAAAAGCCTTTTTCGGTTAGGGCTTTTTACGGACGATTTTTCATTCAGAAAAGAAAAAACATAAATTTTTGCCGCCTTTTCGGGTGTTTTCTGCTTTCCGGAGCTTAAATTTTTCTTTTTCTGTAGGAAAACATTGACTTTTCGGCGAATTAAAGATATAATTGTGCTACATATAGCACATAAATTTAGGAGGGCGACATGAAAAAAATAATAGCAGTGGTTTTAGCGGTGATTTTGGTTGTGGGAGCTACAGGGTGTTCTTCGGGAAATATAGTTTATGATTTTAAAAATCTTATTGAAGTATCTAACGACGGGCGAGGTGAGGTTATAATAAACCTTATTTACTACTCTCAGCAAATAGTAGAGAAGCACCCTAAAATCCTTGATAGTGAAGAAAAACATAATAAAAGTTCTCGTGATGAAAAGGATAAACATAGCGATTTGATTGACGCTTTAAATAGATTTAATAATAGCATTGAATTTGCATTTGAAGGGTATACAAGAGGTAGCACACCGAAAGGATTGAAAGTTGGTGATACAATAAATGTTACCGTTACATATGATGAAGAAGCGGCTAAGGAATTAGGATTGAAAATTAGGAACGCAGAATTTACTCTTGTTGTATAAATTAAAATTGTGCTACATATAGCACAACCCGACCCCGCCACTCGGCGGGGCTTCTTCTTCCTATAAATTGTGCTACTTATAGCACAATTTCGTATATTTTGTTAATTTCTTTCAAAAACACGCTGAAAACTTCTGCATTTATTCCTATTGTAATTTTAAAAGATGTGTGCTATGCTTATTGACAAGTAAAAAACACCCGAGGACAAGCAGAAGTTGACCGCTTCTGCCTGCCCCTCACCAAAACAGATGAGAAATATCTGAATGGCTTATCGAGTGTTCACATATTTATGCTACTATTATAGCATAATTATCATACATTTACAAGAGCTTTCGGATAAATTGTTCGAGAGCTTGTTTTTATTAATCTAATTTTAATATTTTCCGAATAATCGTATTATTTGTCAATTCAAAAGATACCTCTGGGGGTGTTAATGATAAAAGATTTACTAAACGGATTAAATACACAAATATAATATATGGACATTTATACACAGAAAAATTAAGCCATACAACGAAACTCTCCCACAAATAATCAAAAGGCGTAGATTTTCTTAAAGCCCACCGCATTAATCTTTGGTCTGTCATTTGTATTTTCATTATGTAATCCTTAACACCGCTTATAAGTAGGCGATATGTAATCGCCCACTTATAAGCTATTGTTTCGTTAAAAGTCCTGTTCAACTCGGGATTTTTATAAATACCACACACGTACAGTGTATATTGTACGACCGCCCGGGCGAATCGGAAGGCGGTAAGTAAGTATTCCGACACTAAAGGCGTTAGCATGGCATAGGGCAACGTACTATGGTAAGTATTTGCATGGGGCGGAGCTACAACCTTCGCCCTTTGCTTTTATACCGGACTTTTAAACCTGCAACGGAATCAAGTTCCGTATAAGCATTGTGGTGGAAGGATTTGAACCCTCGAATGACGGAGTCAGAGTCCGTTGCCTTACCGCTTGGCGACACCACAGGATTAATTTACAAAACCATTGTAGCATATTTGTTTTATGTTGTCAATACCTGCTTCTTTCCCCTCGTAACACTAACTCCTCGTCCAATAACTTGTTCACTATCAAATCTGCCACATCAAATGCAATCTTATAACCGTGACACGCAATTGGGTATGCGTATGGCAACAAATCGTCTGTTATAATATTTCCAATCGCCGACACACACGCTTTATTAATTGCACAGTTCTCACACCCGTGTACAAATCCCAAGTTAGTGACTTTTTTAACCTTATCCCAATTTATTTCTGTCAGAACATTTCCCAAGCACAAATTTTCATTTCCGACAGCAGATGCGTAAGGGTACACACTCCCATCCACGGCAATCGAAAATGCCATATCCCTTTGTATTTTTGTTTTACTCAAGCCAAACTCGCTTAAATAACAAGCAATCATATCATCAATTTTATTAATATATACACGGTCTCCATTTTTTAACCACTCCACATATTTATACGCAATCCGTTCATATGCGGTTCTCAACAACTGCACGTGTTCAGATTTCCAAATTGATGTATAGTCAAGAAATAAATTCATGTGCCTGAACCCAAGTTCTTTCAAATGCACAACATTGTCATATAAAATATCTACGTTCTGAGTTGTTATCACACTTGATGAAATAATTTGGTGTGTAGTTATCGCATCACTTAATCGGTTCACATCAAGCAACGCACAACCGTCCTCGTTCAACCTGTTATCGTCGTTTTTTAGACCGTCATACGATACAGCTATTTGTATGTTGTTATTTTGGGCATATTCTAAAAAAGAGTCGTTAATCAGTGTCCCGTTTGTCACAATTCCTAAAGCCACTTCTAAGTGTGACTTTTTTCGAACATACTCCGTTACTTTCCTCAATAGAGGCTCTTCCAACAAAGGTTCACCACCATAAAATGTAACTCGTGCATATTCTTTACAATTCGCTAAAAGCAAATCTATCGACGACATTGCAACCTCTTCACTCATGCGTTTGCTTCCGAGTTTCATAAAGCAATACTTACAACGCAAGTTACAGGCTTCGGTTAAATGTAAAACCAAATTATCCATCGTCATCTCCCAAGTATATCACTCTGCTATTAAACCATGCACCGCTTCCGCCCATAATATACTCTGTCATGAAATATGAACGAAGTATAGTATACCCAAGATACCCCAACACAGATACTAAGGTTGCCAATCCAACTCCTATACCAACCCTCGTCAGTATTCTCTTTTTCTTTTTCTCAGCTTCCGCAATGTCATACTGCCCTACTTGTAATTCGTCTTTTTCAGAATTGTTATCCATTAAAATCCCTCCTCATACTGCCATTCTCCCAAGTTATATTCAAAACAATGCTACGTAACCTCAATTGTCATAAAATCCGCTGCCGCAAAAGTATTCGGAAAAACCGTGCGTGCTTTCTCTGTTCTTGCGTCTATTTCCGAGTCACTGAGTTTGAAGTCATGGTGGAACAATACCAACTTCTTCGCACCGCACTTTTTCGCCCACTCGGCACATTCCCGCCATGTTGAATGTCCCCAGCCCGGAATAGCTTTCCCATCGTCAAAAAAGGCATCTAAAATGAGCAAATCAGCATCCCGTAAAAATTCAAGCAGTTCCCCGTCACCCTCATGTTCAAAGAGTCCCATGTCAGAAAGATAACAAAGCGATTTATTATTATAATCCACACGGTATCCCAGACAGACCGGTAAATGCATTAGATTGATTGTGCGTACGGTCACGCCGTCTGAAAGATTAATAATATCGCCGGCTTTTATTTCATTAAACGTGAGCTGTGCCTTAAACACCTCTATACCCACCGGATGAATCGGAGGAGATAAGAATTTCTCAATGACTGTCTTGAAATCGACACCCATCGAGCTGCTCCCGTACATGTCAATCTTCTTATTCCCGTTAAAAAAATCGGGAAGAAAAAGAAGTCCGACGATATGGTCAACATGATAATGCGACAGGAAAATCCTAATACGCTCATTGGCAGACTTAAATCCGCAAAGCCCTGTTCCCGCATCGAAAATTAATGTTTCGTCTCCGGCTTCGACCGAGATACAGGAGGTATTAGTCCCGTATTTGGCACGGTTTTCAGCCCCTGCGTTGAACGCTATCGAACCGCTCGTTCCTAAAAATGTTACCTTAAATTCTTTCATCAATGAATCCCCTTTTCAATAATCCCTTACCGGCTTTTTAATTACCGAGTTCTTTCAGTCTTTCCCCGGCTTTTAAAGCAAGCTCATGCGATGTAACGCCTAATATATTCGTCGCTGCTTTAAGATGTTTTTGGGCTTCATCCTTGTTTCCGATTGCGGCGTAAAGCTCGCCTATAATCACGGTTAAAATCAATCGGTTCTCCCCTGAAATATTTGTGCCGACAGATTCCAAAAACGTGTTGAAACCAGCAATGGCTTCATTAGCGGCATAGGAAGCCCACTTTTCTGACCGATAATCACGATAATCACGATAAATCCAGAACAACCTCTGCCAAGCCTTAGCTATGTGGAGTTCAGAATCCGGGATTTGCTTAAGACATTCGATGCTGAGGTAGTAGCTCAAAATTGCCTCGTGGAATGTATGTGTATACTCACGCTTATAACCTGTGAAGTCTTCCGCATTAGGGAATTGATTACCCTTGACCCTGAGTGTAAGCGGCTTCTCGGACACTTTCAAAAAATCATGGTAGGTATTGCAGAAATTACAGTTCGGGCAAACTATATTCATGTAAAAAAGGATATTAAAATTACTGTAAGTAATCCGCCCGTCAAGCGTTTTTCTGCTTTCGTGCAATTGTGAGAAAATCGGAATTAACCCCTTAAAGCTCTTTCCGCAGTACGGACAAATCAACTCATAAGCCGCAAGTAGCTTAGAATTATCTAACTTGTCAATCTCGGTATACTGCTGATGTCCCTCGGGCAGCAGTTTAAGATTTAAGGCGGCTTTCATCATTTCTAATTCTCTTGTTTCCTTTTTCGGATAGAGAAGCTCGTTGAGCTCCCGAATTCTGCCTGCAAAATAAATCATAGCATCATAGACAGTATCAGCGTTGTGAGTGGCGTTTTTAATTTCCGGCGGCAATTCCGCAACCTTGTTGCCTCGTTCACGAGCGAGTGCTGCCGTGCTTTCGGAGCGTTCTGTGAGCGTGGCGAGGATTTTCTCGGATATATCGGGGTGCTCCTCCAGCAAATTGCGGAAATGCTCCTTATCGATGGATATAGCGATACCCTGCTCGCTTGAAATAACCGTCGCACTTCTCGGTGAACCATCTATAACCGACATTTCACCAAAGAACGCTCCCTCGGTTATATCGGCGACCTTCATCGGAAAATCTGTAAATGTGTTTATGTATACAGTAAAAGCACCTTTATTAACAATAAACATACAGTCCCCCGGTGTATCTTGCAAAAAAAGCACCTCACCCGGTTTGTAAATCTTTAACCTGCCGATATTGCTGAATTTCTTTGTGATGTCTTTCATGTTCTTTAACTCCAACTCCTAAAATATTTAAGTATAACGGAAACAAATGTTATTGGGAGTATACCACAATTAACAGAAAATGTCAATTATTTTTGTGTTAGCCGCATTAAGGAAGATATTGACAATTGCTGAAATATGTGATAAGATAACCGGAAGCGAGTTATTTTGAGGAGATTCAACTATGAAAGCAGTATCTAAAAAAGGAATATCTCTTAAAGCGGCGGTAACGTGTGCGATTTTAGCAATTGTTGTTCTGATGGGTTTGCTCATGACTATTTTTAGTTATGCAGTCAAGCAACAACTGATTGTCACGGGTTATGGGGAGCAAACAATACGAATAGCTCAAACTGTAGCAAGCACAATTGACCCCGAACGATTCACCCTTACGATTGAAAAGGGGGAAGCTGATGAATATTGGCATGAGGTAAAGAGTCTGCTTGACAGAATAATCAACGAAACAGGCGTAATGTTTATTTACACACTGCTCCCCGGATATGAAGATGAGATGATTACATATTTCGCAACCGGCGATATTATCGGCAACGAATTTCCTGTGGATTTTCTCCATCAAGACTCTACCGAATGGTATCCTCTTGAATTGTTTTCAGCGATGGATACAGGCATAGCTGCAAACAGTGACATCTACGACGCAGACGAATTCGGCATTCTGATTGGCGGCTTTGCTCCCATATTTGACAATGAGGGCGGTATTGTAGGCTTAGTGTGCGTAGAAATATGCGTTAGCGAGGTTGTCGCCTCTGTTAATGCAAGCATGCTTATCATGTCGTTGTTTGCCATAGGCATTGTTATCGTTTGCTTTGTTTTGTCTATGATTGTCGCCAATAAGGCTCTTATAAAGCCGGTAAATGAAATGACCGAAACTATGTCTAAGGTATGTGACGGTGATTTCAACTTTCAATTTCCTAAAAGCTCTATACGTGAAATCAGCACATTAACGGAATCGTTCAGTGATATGATTCATATGCTTTCTACGGTGATTGAAGAAATCCAAAAGAGAAATCAAGAAATAATTGAAGGACATTTGACTAAAAATATTGACGGGTTTACAGCTAAGGGCGATTTCCAAAAGATTCTTGACGGGGTTAATGTAACTGCGGAAAACGCAGCAAAATATTTGGATGAAGTGGCTTGCGGCGTAATTCTTTTTGATACCGATTATAACATTACTTTCGTAAACGCATATAACAGAAATTTCGGATATACAGATTTAATGGATAAGAAGCTCAGCGATGCTTTAATCGGCGGCGTCGGAGATTTAATGGTGGAGAAGCTGAACGAAACTTCAAGAACAGGCGAACCGGTGAGCTACCCTGTTGAAATTAAAACACCTGACGGTAGCTCTGCCCATTTAAATCACACAATGGTTGCGTTAAAGGATAACACGGGCAAAGCAGTCGCTTTTATGAATGTTTCATACGACCTTACAGAAATAGTTAATGCTAAGGCAGAGCTGGCGGAGCGGTTACATATAATTAATGAAAGCATTAAATACGCCGGTAAAATTCAAAAGAACCTAATTCCTGACGAGGATAAACTAAAAGAAGCATTTTCGGATTATTCAATCATATGGAAACCCCGTGACGTGGTGGGCGGTGATATATATTGGGCGAAAAACTTCGATGACGGCACGATTTTATGCGTTTGTGACTGCACGGGACACGGCACACCGGGGGCACTTTTGACTATGCTTGTGGTGAGCTCGTTTGAATCGACGATAACAAACGAAAGGCATACCGACACAGCGGAAATAATTT
>Ga0123356_10006223_pt1 | contig 12064 bp, 16 predicted proteins | sample TergutEmb28metaG_2_FD_92546 | JGI IMG/M metagenome (GOLD analysis project Ga0123356, IMG submission 92546) | Embiratermes neotenicus P3 segment gut microbial communities from Petit-Saut dam, French Guiana - Emb289 P3 | ecosystem: Host-associated > Arthropoda: Insects > Digestive system > Gut ... | reverse complement strand
TACAAAAACCAATAAATATATCGAATAATAGATTTCTGGAAGGTTTAAGATAATTTAGTAATTCAGCGTGACACTCTGTGAAACTCTGTGGTTAATAATCTTCTTATTCTGTGGTTAATAATCCTCTTAGTTATGAAATCCCACGTAAAATTATATGTAACTCTATGGTTAAATATGGTATAATTATTTAAAGGGAGTAATCTATGAAAAAATATATATTATCATTGGATCAGGGGACGACAAGTTCGAGGGCTATTCTTTTTGATCATAATCAAAATATTACCGCAGTGGAACAAAAAGAATTTACGCAGATATATCCTAAAGAAGGGTGGGTGGAACATGACCCGATAGAAATTTATTCCACGCAATACAATGTAATGACAGATGTTGTTATAAAAGCGAATATTGATTTACAGGAAATCGCGGCAATTGGCATTACGAATCAAAGGGAAACAACAATCCTTTGGGATAAAAATACAGGGCTGCCAATATATAATGCGATTGTTTGGCAATGCAGAAGAACATCTGCAATTATCGATTCGTTAAAAAACGACGGGTTTGGCGATTATATAACAAAAACGACAGGGCTTATACCGGACGCGTATTTTTCCGGGACAAAAATTAAATGGATACTTGATAATGTAGAGGGCGCGCGGGAAAAAGCGAAAAAGGGTGAAATTCTTTTTGGCACTGTTGATACATGGCTTATCTGGAAATTATCCAATGGCAAAGCTCATGTTACAGATTATACCAATGCAAGCCGTACAATGATATTTGACATTCATAAACTGGATTGGGATGATAAACTTCTTGAAGCCCTTGATATTCCCCGTTCTATATTGCCGGAAGTAAAACCATCCGGTTTTATGTTTGCCAACGCTAACATTAACGGTATTGAAATTCCAATAACAGGTAACGCCGGGGATCAACAAGCGGCATTATTCGGCCAGTGTTGTTTTGAAAAGGGGGATGCAAAATGCACTTATGGTACAGGCTGCTTTTTATTAATGAATACCGGCTCTCAGGCGGCTGTCAGCGGGAATGGTCTTTTAACAACCATCGCGGCAGGCTTCAGTGATAAGGTTCAATACGCCCTTGAAGGATCTGTTTTTACCGGCGGCGCTGTTATTCAATGGCTGCGTGACGAAATGCGTCTTATTACAGACAGTATGGACAGTGAATATTTCGCATGCAAAGTCGCGGATACAGGCGGCGTATATATTGTTCCGGCTTTTACAGGCCTTGGCGCGCCATATTGGGATATGTATGCCCGCGGATGCATTATAGGAATTACCCGGGGAACAAAACGCGCGCATATTATCAGAGCCGCGCAGGAATCCATCGCGTATCAGGTAATGGATCTTTTACGCGCCATGGAAAATGATCTTGGTATAAAGATGATGAAACTAAAAGTTGACGGAGGAGCCAGCAGAGACAAATTTCTTATGCAGTTCCAGGCAGATGTTTGTCAGGTAAATATTATACGCCCTGTAGTAAGAGAAACCACAGCCCTTGGCGCAGCCTGTCTTGCCGGAATTACCGTAGGTTTCTGGAAAGACCTTGATGATATAAAAAAACACTGGCAGCAAGACGCGGAATTCACCCCTCAAATGGATCAAAACAAACGGGATAAACTTGTCACCCTCTGGCACAAAGCCGTAGATCGCAGCCGCGGCTGGGCTAGTGAATAGTGAATAGTGTTTAGTGTGGAGTGACGAGTGTTTAATGTAGAATTACTAGATTTAGTGATTGGTGACTAGAATTCTGTGTTTTCTTTCTCTTTTCACTAGTCACTAGTAACTCAACACTAGTCACTACTAACTCCACACTAGTCACTATTTACCACTTGATTGTTTTTTGGTATTGTGGTAATTAATTGTTAAACAATGAAATATCTTAATCCTGCAAATTTAGCTATTATTGCATGCCCTGGCGGGAATATTTTTGCCGACGAAGTAATTGAACATTTACGTCTTAAATACCGTCATAGCCGGAAACATACGGTAGAAGAACTTTCCAAACGATATAATATCACCGCAGAGCAGGCAGAACTTCAGATAGATCTTATTAACAAGATTGTTGCCAGGGGAACATCTGCTCAGAGCGGTAATGGTAAAAACGGTGCGCCGTTTAAGACACCTGTTAAATTTACCCTGTTTTCCAATGGAGAGATAAAAGCCGAAATCGAAGAATCTGTCCGCGGCAAGGATGTATATATTTTTCAGGATGTTGAAAACCGGTATTCTGTTAATTTTTCCGGTGGCGCTGTTAATAATCTTTCTACAAATGATCATCTTATGACAATTTATGTAACTGTCGATGCCGCGCGGCAGGCAGGAGCTGAACGGATTACCCTTGTTATACCCAATTATCCGTATTCCCGCCAGCATAAGGCAAAGGGAAGGGAAGGACTTACCGCAAGCCGCATCGGAAAAATTCTTGAAAGCCTTGGAGTAAATCACATTATCACGCTGGATATTCATTCCAGGGACATTATGAATGCGTTTAACAATATGCGCCTTGAAAACCTTCATGCGAGTTATCAGATTATTCAGACCCTTACCAAAATGGACGGGATTTTAAACGATGATTTTGTTGTTGTTTCACCCGATACCGGCGCTGTTGATCGTAATAAGTTTTATGCTTCCGCGTTAAAAAAACCTCTCGCTCTTTTATATAAGGAAAGGGATTATTCCAAACTCTCAAAAGATGCGACCCAATCAAATATTTCTCAAATACGTCTATTGGGCAGCGTGAAAGATAAAACCGTATTTATGGCGGATGATATTTTAGGAACAGGCGGAACATTGATAAAAGGAATGAAACTTTTAAAAGAAAACGGCGCGCGCAGGATTATCTGCGCTATAAGCCTTCCTCTTTTTTCCGGAAACGCCATTTCTCATTTTGACGAAGCCTACAAGGAAGGGCTTTTTTACCGCATTATCGGGACAAACGCTGTTTATCAGGAAGAAGTTGTAAAACGCGAATGGTATGTTAATGTAAGTATTTCACGTCTCTTTGCTCATGTTATTTCGCGTCTGCATCAAAATCAGTCTGTTTCCAGTCTGCTTGACAATGCCGGTATTATTAACCGCCTGCTTTCCCAAACAATGACCGCTGAACCGCAGAATGAACTGCCGTTTCCAAATGATACAGATGAATAAAAAGTGATTCTTAAATATGTAATTGGTATAGTATTATCAATTACCGGTTTTTCTATTACTATTATTGTATGAAAACATTGGTAAAAAAATTTGATGTTATCATTATCCTCCTTGTAGCCGCTTTAACTTTTTTTACAGCATATTTTGCATATATAAAACCGCAGGGGCAGCCGCGAATATTGATTCGGGGGTTGGATGGAGAATGGACTTATCCTTTTAAGACCGATGAAACGATTATTGTCCATGGACCTCTTGGAGATACAATAGTTCGTGTACATGAAAACCGCGCATGGATAGAATCTTCTCCATGTAATAATCAGACTTGTGTGGCATCAGGTTCAGTTTCAAGACAAGGGCAATGGGCAGCTTGCCTTCCCAATAGTGTTTTATTATTGGTAGATGGCTCCAGGGATGATGATGTTGACGCTGTTGTCTGGTAGAAAAAATCTCGCTCTGTTGGGCGCTTTTTGTATTTTTCTTTCCGCTGTTGAATATATGATACCAAAACCTTTGCCTTTTATGCGTATTGGGCTAGCCAATCTGCCTGTTATGCTTGCTTTGGATATTTTTTCTTTTCCCGCTTTTTTGGTTTTAATTTGTATAAAGGTTGTCGGGCAGGCTTTAATTACAGGCACATTATTTTCCTATATATTTTTATTTTCACTTACCGGAACATTGTTATCCGGACTATTAATGTATCTTTTGCGCCGGACAATTGGTTCGGGTATTAATGGACGCGGTCGTATATCTTTTATTGGTATTGGAACTGCCGCGCTGTTGTTTCCAATTTATCGCAATTAGCTCTTGCTTATGTATTTATTTTTAGGGATAGTGTCCGGTATATCACTCCGCCATTTTTGGCAATAGGACTTATTACAGGAATAACTTTAGGTATTTTTTGTGAAGTTTTTTCCCGTAATTCAAAATGGTATAAAGGAGTTTGTAGTGTGTAGTGACTAGTGACTAGTGTGGAATGAGGAATGACTAATGAGGAATGAAGAATTACACATTAGTAATTAGTCATTAGTCATTAGTAATTAATTAAAAGGGGATTGGGAATGGGGCGATTGGGTTTTTATAATAGTATTTTTAGTGCGAGGGTTTTGTTTGTTGCGGGGTTATTGATTGCGCCGGCGCTTTTATTTAATCCTGGTACGGAATATAGAGTGGTTCAGTTTGTTTTTTTCTGGTTTTTAGCCTGGTTATCAGGAAGAAAAATAGATATATTATTTACCTTATTAATAATTGCCATTATTGTTGTTTTTAATTTGATTATTCCTTATGGAAAAGTTTTATTTTCTATTGGAATGTTTAAAGTTACCTCAGGAGCGTTGGAAGCAGGTATACACCGGGCAGTTACTTTACAGGCGCTAGTAATGCTTTCTAAAGTTACTGTAAGGCAGGATTTAAAATTACCTGGAGTTTTCGGCGAACTATTGGGAGAATCCCTGCGAATGTTTTCAGTTATAGGCAGCAGGAAGTACAAGATTACAAGGAAAAACTTTATTACAGATATTGATAACCTTATGTTGGAACTAAGCAAGGAAGATCAACCGCAGTCTTCTTCTGCGAATATAACCACAACAAAACCCGCAGGATATTTAATTATAACAGTTGTGATTATTCTCTCATGGTTACCCTGGATAAATATATTTCTTTAAGAAATTTTTAACCACAGAGTTTCACAGAGTTAAAAGTGTTGTTTGAAAATCCCACATAACCTACATATAAAACGAATCATAGTAAACATGAAGGTTAATGTGATAAGGGAACATCTCAAAACACTCTGTGTAACTCTGTGGTTAATAAATTAAAAGACTTATCTGTTATTACTAAGTTTACGCCAGTGGTGGTTCGTATTGTATAATCCTGGAATATAAAGACAGCTTCCACTGAAGGCAAAGATTCAATTAAGACTCTGCCTTTTTGGTAACCGAGAACAAAAGCAGCTGTAGAAAGAGCGTCAGCATCCATGGAGTTTTTGGCGATTATTGTGACAGATAACAAACCGTTATTTACCGGGTAGCCGTCTGACGGCTGGAAAATATGATGATATCGAATGCCTTCTTCTATAAAGAAACGTTCATAAACACCGGATGTTACTACAGAAGATTCCGGTATTTGTAAATAACCGATTGTAAAACCTTGATCCTCATCTGGATTTTGAAGACCTACTTTCCATAAGCTTTTATCTTTTTTAACGCCAAGTAACATTATATCTCCGCCAAGATCAATTATCGCAGCGGTTATTCCCGCTTCTCTCGCGATTCGCGCGGATTCATCTGCAGCGTAACCCTTGGCTATTGCGCCCAAATCCAATGTCATGTTATGTTGTGTTAAAAAAACACTGTTTGTTTCCGGATCCAATTCTATGTTACGCCAATTAATTAATGGCAGCACAATATCAATTTCTTCCTGTGAAGGAATACGCGGGTTATCATTATAAAATCCCCAGAGAGACACCAATGGACCTATTGTAGGGTCAAACGCGCCGCCGCATAATTCAGCGTAATAAACTGCGCGTTTTATTACTTTAAATGTTTCTTCATGTACCTGTACCGGTTTTATCCCGGCGGCAGCGTTAATCCGGCTTATATCTGACGTTGGAATCCTTACACTCATCAGATTTTCTATTTCGCTGATTCGTTTAAATATATCGTTATAAATACTGCTCTTACCTTGATCAAAAAGCGTAACAGTACAAACAGTCCCAAGCGCGACATCAGCGCGCGAGTGCTCCGGTCTCTCACAGGATAAAACTGACAAGTTATATATTAATAATAAACCACAGAGTACACAGAGTGATAAGCGATATTTATTATCTGGATTTAATACATTATGATATTTCGCGGTTCGGGATACTTTTAGGTTTTGCGGGATTTTCAAACTAAACATATAACTCTGTGAAATTCTGTGGTTAAATTTTCTTTTTTGTCTACAAACCAAAGCGTTCAGAAAGTTCCTTTAGATTGCTGCCGATAAAGAACGCGCCGTAGGTAGTCAATACTATGCCAATTGTAATACCTACAGGCAGCATGAATGACATTCCCGATTCACTGGCAAGATTCTGAAAATCAAGTCCGAAAAAAGCGGTTATGAGAGATACCATGATGATAAGACCTGCTATTACCCAGCCGCGAGTGGAAAGAACACCGGGTGAATTATGGGCATGTTCTGTTTCTGTTTGTATATCTTCTTCAATAGCGATTTTTTCCATGATTGAATTTTCGATATCAGCCGAAGGCTGAAGGAAATCTTCTTTCATGATCATTCTTGCTGCCTGGTAATTTTCTATTTTTTGAGCGCAGTCACGGCAGAAAAAGGTATGAAAACCTACCTGTATCTGGTAATACAATGGCATTGAGTCTTCGTCATAAATTAAATCCATAACCTTTGAACAGTTCATCCTGCGCTCCTTTTAGCTATTAAGCTAAACATTAATCATCAAATAAAAGTTCCAATTTTTCTCTTAATATTATTTTCGATCTAAACACATGAGACTTTATGGTATTCACAGGAATCCCGGTAATTGTCTCAATCTCCTGATATGAACGGTCGTAAAAAAAGAACAAGTCAACGCATATTCTGAATCGTTCCGGCAGTTCTTTTATCGCCGACCGAATTGCTTCTTTTGCCGCATTACGAAGAGCGATCCGTTCCGGGGTTTCTCCCTGGTTTACAAGTTTATCCGCATCTTCTTCGGCAAGGCTGTGATATTCCTTCCTCCTGTTTACTTCATTCAATGCCGTATTATAGGCAATCTTATAAAGCCACGTAGAAAACCGGCTTCTTCCCTCAAAATGCGGAAGGCTCCGGTAAGCCTTAAGGAATACTTCTTGTGTAAAATCTGAAGCATCCTCCGGATTACGGAAGAAGCTTAAGCCCATACCGTAAACCGCTTTTTCATGCTGTCTTACCAAAAGCCGGAACATATCTTTTTGCCCCGAAACAATTTGGCTGACAATTAACTGCTCGTCAAATCCGGCTTCTTTATCCTCGCTGTTCATTTCGCTTTATCACATAATAAGTCATAAGACCAATACCCATCGATAAAGGAATGATACCACCCAACAGGCCGTATGAAGCCTCTTTAATAATTAACGATAACAATATTGTTAACGCAATCCCTACAGTGCTTAAAAGTAAGCCTGATAAAAGACTGAATGAATACAGATTAAAACTCGGTTTTTCATATTGTCCGGCTTTAATTAATAATGTTCTTCGGCGGTGATTCCACAACAGGTAGAAAAAAATTACTACCGAACCCATTACAATTCCCACAATCGGGATTATAGCTACGATTATTTTCGCCGCTCCTTCCATGTAAAGCTCCTGCTATTATTTTATCCCTGTGTCCTTATTTTGACACAAAAAATCTTAAGATGTTGCGTTAAAACCCTGAGTCAATTATATTAAGCCCTGTAAAATACAATGTTTCTATTCTCCCTAAACTAAGGCTGTTATTATATCGTCTTAGGATTTCCCGTTTTGCTTCGTCTTCATTAATTTGAATAATCTCGTTTTCCGGAAGAGACGAAAAATAGTCGATTGCTATTTGCCTGAAATCATTAATTCTGGCTGCCAACTCTTCCGAGAAAGTAATGTCATCAGCGGGATAGGGGAAAGAAATTGACAGAAGCATAACAGATGAATTGACCAGCGGGATTCGCAGTTGTCCCATCCCTGAAAATACCCGTACATCACCAGATTGCTCCAATGTTCGTTCCTGTACAGGCTCGTTAAACCTTACTACAGGCCCAGCCTTGCACGCAAAAGCAAAAATGGTCCCGATTATCAGTATTATAGCAAGAGCGCCGGCTATCGTAAGTAAAGCGATATATATAATCCTGTGAGAGCCTTTTTCCGGCAAATACATTGTTTTCACCCCTTAATGATAGCTCATTTTTGGGATAATGTCAGCGGGGCAGAGGGTAGGGAAAGTAATTATTTTGGCGAGAAAATTATTTGATAACCGCTACTCTGGATGCTCTTGAAAGTATTTCCGGGGTATTAGCGACATAATTTAATACATCAGCCATGATACCTGTATAACCTTCGCCTAGAGACTTATACTTTTCCAAAGCTTCAGGTTCTAAACGCAATGAAACCATCGGTTTTGTTTTTCTTTTCCGCCGTGCCCGTGCCATCGCCGCAAATTCCGCAAGAGCTTCCGGTGTAGATTCCGGGCAGTCCTTTGTATAATGTATGGGTCTTTTTGCTATTTCCCTGATCTGTTTTAATTGTTCTTTAGTCGGCTTTTGACCAACCCTTACTGTCGAACTGGTAATTCCCATGATAACTTCTCCGTTCTGCCTTATTGGCCAGGCGTGCCGATATAATTCGTTTCTTTTCTCCGCGTTCTGTATGTACTACGAAAAGAACCTTCCCTGCTATACCCAAGGTTTGCCAACGCTCTTCTCCGGATGTGTTATTTTCACTCCGATCGATTCTCTCAAGACAAGACGGTTTGGGTCAGCAAAAACAAGTTGAGCTAATTCAAAACCTAAGCCTTCATGCTCTCTTTTGTTGATCTCGTTTTTATCATCGTCCCATTCAACGTCTGTACTTTGCATAATTTAATGTAATACACTTTGTATCTAATGTCAATCTATCTATTCATTTTCCTGTTCTTTGAGGATTTTGTTGGTTATAGATTAATTACTCTTTTTCAGGAACACTAATCCGGTTTATTACATTCAGCCTCTGTTGAGCCGGTAGCCTGGATAACAAGCTGACCATCTGGTCTATTTCATTTTGAGGGTCAATTCACTTCATTTTCCTGTTCTTTGAGTACTTTGATGGTTATAGATTTATTACTCTTTTTCCGGAACACTAATCCGGTTTATTACATTCAGCCGCTGTTTTTCCGGCAAATACATTGTTTTCACCCCTTAATGATAGCTCATTTTCGGGATTATTTCAGCGGGGCAGGGGGGTTATAAATCCGGGATTTTAATAATATTTTACTGAGTTTTTCAAAATCCTTTTTAAATGAGCGATACAAAATGCTGTTAGTAGGCATAAATATATTTTACTAATTCTCCTTCAGTAGCAGTTATACCAGATTCTAAGTCTTCATTTGAGCTGTCGGAAGGATGTGTTTCAGAGATAAGAGGTCCCATTTTAATTACAATATCATCATGACTGGGTGTGTGGATCATAAATTTACCAGGTTTAAAATTTGTAAATGCTGCCTGAGCGGCATCTGAGAATTTATCAAAAACACCCCATAAAGACTCACCGACAATAACAAGCCATTTATCGTAGTATTTTTTGTGAAATTCTACTTTTCGAGAGATATAAAAGTTATTTTCACGTTCAAGGTCTTTCAATTCAGCCATACATTCAATTTAGTCCTATTTACTCGACCTGTCAATGTAAATTTATTACATGTAAATTTAACATGTCAATTTATCTCTTCATTTTCCTGTTCTTTGAGTACTTTGATGGTTATAGATTTATCACTCTTTTTCCGGAACACTAATCCGGTTTATTACATTCAGCCGCTGTTTTTCCGGCAGCTTGGATAACAGGCTGACCATCTGGTCTATTTCGTTCTGATGTTCTTCGGTTTCACTTATGAAAAGGCGGTAGGGTTCTATATTGAGTACTTTCCCCATTTTTTCTATTAATTTTAAGGACGGAAAACGCCGTCCAATCTCGATTTCTCCAATATAGCTTGGAGCAGTTTCACACAGTTCTGCCAGTTTCATCTGGGAAAACCCTCTGGAATTCCTGAATTTCTTTAAATTATAGATAAATACCTGCTTTAAGCCCATGTTCTATATACTAATTGCCAATAAAATATATTGACTATTGGCATATAAACATGATAATATCAGCTATATGCCAGTATTATGTATGTTTTATTGTAAAGAAGGAGTATTGTATGAAAAGTATTGTTAAATTATCCGGATTTATTATCTTAATTGCGTTAATTGGGTTTACTTTTGTTTCCTGTCCAGAATCAGGTCTTAGCGGAACAGTAAGCATTACTGGAATAAACTGGGAAGGGCAAACTCTGACTGCAAACACTAGTAATTTAGGCGGCAGCGGGGTAATTACTTTTCAATGGACTCGATGGACTCGAAATGGAAGTACTGTTGTTGGTTCTAACAGCAGCACCTATACAGTGTTATGCGCAATGCAAAACAAATATTAAAAATCTTATTGACAGGAATAAAATATAATGATATAATAGAATAATAATGGAGGATAATTTTGAAAAGTATATACAGATTGAAGATGGGTAGATTAATATTATTTACAATTCTAGGTTTTATTGGTATATATATAGTACCAAATATGTTAGGATTAAATAAAGACCTAAGTATAGGTTATTATAATCCAGAAATTGCATCAATTATTGGTTTATTAATTACATATATTCTTGTATTAATTATATACCATATAGGAAAATTATATGATTATATTAAACGTAAATGCCATTTTAATTTAAAAGATATATTTGTGCCAATTATTTTAAATATAATTATGTTTATTGTTTTAGGAATAATTATTCTTTATTCTAATTTTATTATATATCCTATATGGACAATTATATATAACCCAGTAATATATTTATTCTTAAAATTTACTCAAAATAGTATAGTATTTATTATTATTAAATTAATATTATCTTTTGTAACATTAATATTAATTATTTACTTAATCAATATATTTAATATTTATTTATATACAAGAAAAATGAATGATGAAAATAATAATAAATATATGAATTTATTATTAAATGGTAAATACAAAATTATTAATGGACCATATAAATTTATAAAGCTTCCTACATTAATAATTTCTATTATTAATAATTGTAGTTACCATATTAATTATTTATTAATTGAAAAATATTATATTAAAAAAGTAAATAATAAAATAATTTTAAAAACTGAATATTCTACTTCTGATAATGATGGGTATAGAAATGAAAGAAAAGATATAATATATATTTACAAGAATAATAAATACTTTTTTATTAACGAGGAAATTTGTAATAATGTTTATTAGTTAAGCACTGCGCATAACAAACGGTAACTGCAAAATGCCCTGTTCGGGCATTTTGGGCTACGCAAAACCGTGTTCGGGCTAAAGCCCTCTGCACGGTTTTGTCTCCGCCACAGAGTGAAACAACTTGTGCTAATCTGTTTATCTTTGTGTCAACCTGTTACTAAGTCTATATGCAATAAGGATTTATGTCAAGCACCTTGTTAATATATGTGTCAATTTGTTTACCTATGTTACTACAAATTACTTTATATTGCTGTCATATCTGCTGTCAAAATAGCCAGTTTCGCATAACGCATATTAGAAATCAATGAAAAAGCTCATCACGGACACAATAAAACATACCCCATAATGTAGCATATACAAGCCTGTAGAGCAATCCAAACGCCCAACGCCGTATCATTCCATCTTTAACGCTTCTAAAGCCCATTACAAACCATTTTCCGCTTCTCAATATATGACACATAACGTTTTCAGCGATAATCCCAAATCAACCGCTTTCAGCGGTTCTGGCTTCGCCAGAAAGGAAAGAGAAAAAGGACAAAATTGCTCCGTTCCGCTTCGCTACACTGCGCAATTTTCCCAAATCATCAAAGCAGCCCTTTTTATGCCACAGTTATTCAAAAGGGTTTATCCCAATTTCCGTCCAGCGTCCTGCTGGACGGAACAGGAAAATTGGTGCTAATCCTCACGCACCAATTTTCCTGCAAACTCAAAAGGCAGAAAATCAAAAGCGGCATAAAAACCCCTGCACCCCACCCTTGTAGTGAACAGTTTATCCCAGTTTTGAAGCCCGTGTAACTTTCCGTCTTACAACAAGCAAAGCGTAATTCGATACGGCAGAACGGCGGATTTTCAGTTATTCGTCATGTAAAAGTTTA
>Ga0123356_10006222_pt1 | contig 12065 bp, 10 predicted proteins | sample TergutEmb28metaG_2_FD_92546 | JGI IMG/M metagenome (GOLD analysis project Ga0123356, IMG submission 92546) | Embiratermes neotenicus P3 segment gut microbial communities from Petit-Saut dam, French Guiana - Emb289 P3 | ecosystem: Host-associated > Arthropoda: Insects > Digestive system > Gut ... | reverse complement strand
CGCTCAACACGGCGGTGGTGGCCACTTCGCGCCAGGACGGCTCGGCCAATTTGGGTGTCTTCCCTGACCACTTGGGCGCAGCCCTGGCCGGCTTCCCCGAGGAAACCGCCATCCCGGTCAGGGAACTGGTGCGCCGCTTGGAGGACTCGCTGGGCGATTTGTCGACCGGACCGAAGAAGCTCAGGCAGGCCCACTACTACTTCGATCACCACGCCGTCCTGCCGCCGCGGGACAACCCGGACCGGGGCATCACCGCCACGGTCGAAACCCGCACGGCCTACCGCCAAGTCCTTTCTGACCTGCCTGAAGAGGTCCGCACGCACTTCGTCCCTAAGGCCCAGGGCGCGGAAATGGGCGAACCTGCCTGGCACTTCACCGGGCGCGAGGCGCCGCGCCGCCAGCTGAGTGACTGGCTGCGGGAGGCGACACAGGGCATGTACGTGGTGACGGGCACCGCCGGGCAGGGCAAGTCCGCCCTGCTGGGCATGCTGCTGGCCAGCGCCAACCCGGAGATGCTGGACACCCTCGCAGACCTGGGCTACCCCAAGGTGGCAGAGGCCATGCGCCCGCCGCCGGGCACCTTTGACGCGGCCGTCCACTTGAGCCAGTTGACTGAGAAACAGGTGGTGGCCCGGTTGGCCACGGAGCTTGGTTTGGCAGAGTCGGTGGACGATGCCGAAGCCTTAGTTAACGGAGCACCTGAGGCTTTGGCGGGGCGGCGGCTCACTTTGCTGCTCGACGCCTTGGACGAGAGCCAGGACCCTCTCCAGACTGCTCGGTTGCTGCGCCAGTTGGCCCAGGTCCCCGGGTTGCGGCTGTTGGTGGGCACCCGGCAATCCCTGACTGAGGACCCGGATCATCCAGTGCCGCGCGACCAAGCCCTGTTGGATGCCCTAGGGGTCACCACCTTGCCGGAGGTGGTCCACCAGGTGGTCCTGGAGCGCGAGCCGGCGGCCATTCGGCACTATGTCACCCAGCGGTTGTTGGCCCTGCTGGAGGGGGTGGTTGCCCGGGAGCGGATCGAGGCGGTGGCGAAGCGGATCGCTGAGCAGGATCAGCCCTTCCTGTTTGCCCGTCTAGCGGTTAGCGAGCTGGCAGCTGACCCGAGCCTATTCGACTCTGACCAGCGACTTGACCAACTCCTAGCTGGTGGGCATTCCGGGATCTTTGCCTACGCCATCGCCCGGGTCAAGGCAGGTGACCCCAAGGAAGAGGCGCTGCTACACGCGCTGGCCTACGCCCGCGGCAACGGCATGCCAGAGACCGGTGGCATCTGGGCGGCGGCGGCCGCCGCGCTGATTGGGGAGAAGGTTGGCACCACCCAGATCCAGAATGTTCGGGAGCATGCCGGGGCGTACATCATGCAAGGCGCCGAGTTTGACCAGACGGTCTACCGCCTAGCCCACCGCACCTTCGTGGAGCACTACCGCCTGGTCGACCGGCGGGCTTCTGTTTGACTTCTGTGGCTCCAGCTTGGGCATTAGCAGGGCCCAAACGTCTAGGCCGGTAGCAAAACAGGGCCAGTGGCGGGTTGTCCGCTGGCCATTACAGGTGGTCACTGCTAGCGTCGTGCCCGATGACGCACGTCACCATAGCCCGTGATGGCGTGTGGCGGCTGCCAGTATTCTTGAAGATGCCTGGTAGCGGCGCCACCAGGTTCATATGCATGGACAACAGGAAGGTTCCACCATGAATCAGTGTCAAGCCTGCGGCACAGCAATAGCCCCAGGTGCCGCTTTTTGCCCCGGTTGTGGCGCCCAAGCAGGTGCACCGGCTTCAGCTCCGCCACAGCCACCACCTGCACCACCCGTTCAGGGAGCCGCGCCCGGCTACCCACCACCAGCCCAACCCGGCTACCCACCGCCCGCTCAAGCCGGTTACCCACCGCCCGCCCAAGCCGGCCCAGCCGGCTACCCACCACCAGCCCAAGGCGGCTATCCGCCGCCCGTCCAAGGCGGCCCAGCCGGCTACCCACCACCCGGCGCTCCACCCACCGGTGAAGCCAACACTGGTATGGCCGTGTTGTCCTACCTAGGGATCTTGGTGTTGGTGCCACTGTTGACCAACGCCTGGAAGCAGTCGCGGTTCAACAAGTTCCACACCAACCAGGGCCTTATCCTGGCAATCTTCTGCATCTGCTACGGCATTATCTATGGCATCTTGTTCGCCATCATCACCGCTGTCTTTGCCACCAGGGTCTATGGCGTGGTTGTCAGTACCGGAGGAGCCTACGGCCTGTTTGTGGCGCTGATAGGCCTCTTGTGGTTGATCCCATTGGCCCTGGTTGTGATGGGTATTATCAGCGCCGTTCAGGGTACTGAGAAGCCCCTACCTGTCATTGGCAAGTTCCAGATCCTGAAGTAAGCCTGACGGAGTCCAAGGCAGGGGAGGTGCCGTGGCTAGCTACAACCAGCCATGCCAGCACTGCGGTCAACTGATCGAGCCAGACGCTAAGTTCTGTCCGGCTTGTGCCAGCGGCACACCCTTTGCCTACCACTGCCCAAGCTGCCGGCGTGAAGTCAAGCTGGGCCAGCCGCTCTGCGCCGGTTGTGGTCGGTCTTTGGCCGTGGCCTGTCCCGCCTGCGGGCAGGCCACCTTTGCAGCGGATGACAAGTGCTTACGCTGCGCGGCCACCCTGATGATCACCTGCCCCAACCGGCGCTGCGGTCAGCCGCAGTATTTTGAGAACACCAAATGCACCGCCTGCGGCAAGAAGATCAAGATTAAGTAAGGAGGCCGGCAGCGCAATGCAGTCATTCACTCGCAACTACCACGACAATTCCACCGATGCCGGGTACCAATTCACCTTCTACTGCGACAACTGTAACGACGGCTACAAATCCAGTTTCATCGAGTCAGAGACCCACAAAAAGGGCAAAGGCTTGCGGGCTCTGTCCCAGGGTGCCTCGATCCTTGGAGGCCTGGTCGGCGGGCGTGGCCACAACGCTGGCTGGGCGGCTGAACGCGGCGGTTCGGTGCTATCAGAGCGCTTCGAAGGTCAAAGCCCGGAATGGCAAAAGGAACACGAGCGGGCCTTTGAAATGGCCCAAAACGAGGCCCAGCGTCATTTCCATCGTTGCCATGGTTGCTCCAAATACGCCTGCGACGCCTGCTACAACACCGACGCCGGCCTGTGCATTGCCTGCGCCCCACGTCAGGACGTCTATGTGGCCCAGGCCCACTCCTCGGCGATGCGACGCAACATTGATGAAGCGGCCGAAACAGCCACCGTGTGGCAGGGCAGCATCGAAGCCAAGACCACGGTCTGCCCAGCTTGTGGGCACCCGGCCGGCACTGGCCAGTTCTGCAACAACTGTGGCCAGTCATTAGCCCAAAATGCCTGTCCCGGCTGCGGCCAGACCAACGCGCCCGGTACCCGTTTCTGCAACCACTGCGGCGCTAACCTGCAGGCACCGCCGCCGGGCCACTGTGCCAAATGCGGCACCGACAACGCCCCGGGAGGCCGTTTTTGCGGCGGCTGTGGCGCGCCGCTTAGCTAGGCCACCGCAGTGGAGGGGCACCCCTGCCCGTGTTGTGGGCATGGCGTTGAGCCGGCCATGGCGGTTTGCCCGCATTGCCTAGTGAAGTTGGCCGATGCCGGCCCCCACCCAGCCGCTACCACCTGGCCTCCACCTCCCTTGGGTTGGGCTGGTCAGGGCAACTCAGCCAGTCTTCAGGGCAGCCAAGGCGCTGTCCTGCCAGACAAATCGTTGCCGGTGGCTGGTTCGGCTCCACCATCAGGTCCGGCGCGGCCGGTTGGCCAAGAGGGGGCGGCAGAAGGTGCGGCGTCGGATGCCCCAGGGGCACCATCAATAGGACAAGCTGCGTCAGGTGATTCGGCTACTGGTCCTGGTCTGGCTGCCTCGCTGGGCCAGCCAGCGCCGCCAGCGGCTTCGGCGCCGCTAACCCGGGCGGCGCGGCGTCACAGCCAATCAGGCCCACCGGCGCCTGATACCAACGATCTGGACAGCTTTTATGACCGGCGCAAACGTCTGCGTTGGCCCACCTTGGTGGTGATTATCCTGGTAGTGGCGGGTCTGGTGACCGGTGGTTCAATGGTGGCAGTGTGGTCGCAGTCGGGTGGGGTGCCAAAACTGGACCATTACACCCTGGGACCAGATCAGGTGCCGTCGGTCAAGCTGGTGCTCGGTGAGGAACGCCATGTGGTCGGCACACCGGTCACCAATCAAGGCGCAGCCGGTGAGTGGGTGATTCGCTACCAGCCAGCCGTTAGCCAGGTGAGCGAGTGGTCGCGCTATGTGGCCTACCTGATTGAGGTTGAAGAATTCGAGATAGTGCGCAGCGACCACCCGGATGACCAGGCGGGGATGACGGTGCTGATCAAGCCCTCAGTCGAAGACGGCTACAGCATCAATCTCCAAATCCAATGGGACACCTCCGGCTACACGCTGACCGCCTGGCGCTCGCACCAGTCGGTCTAAAGCGGTGCCGTCCGGCACCTCTAGCCGCGTTAACTAATGGGCCGGGTGTTGGGCTCCGGTGTCTCAAGGCGGTGGTTCGGCTAGCTGATTCGGGTCGTGCCCAGCGGGACAAATCACCTGCCGACGGCCTGGGTTAGGTGTAGTCGCAGTCCGCCGGGTAGCTGATCCGGAGCCGAAACGGGGCAAGCACCTGCTGTTCAAGCAAAGCGTGGGTCCTGCGCCTACATGGCCGCAGCCAATCCCCGCTACCGTAGGCAAACAAACATGTCACAGATGTGAAGGAGCCAAGATAGTCATGGCGAACGACTTCATGAACGCGTTCGGTGGGTTGTTTGGCGGTGTTTCAAAATTCATGCCGCAGGACGATCCAGCTGTTCAGCTGATGAATATCCAAAACGAACTGAATGAACTTAAGGCCAAGGAAGAGTCCCTCTTTGCCCAGATTGGCCGGCAGGCCCATGGGGCCAATCCGGCCGCCTACGCTGAAGGACCACAGATCGAGGCAGTGCGCAGCTCCATTGCCCAAGCTGAGGCCAAGTTGGCGCAGGCCCAGCAGGCCAAGGCAGCAGCCGAGGCCCAAGCCCAAGAAACCCAGGCCCGCAACACCTGCCGGGCCTGTGGTGAGGTCAACCCAGATGGCACCAAGTTCTGCCAGGGCTGCGGTCAGCAGCTAGGTGGCGGTTCTACCTGCTCTGGTTGCGGCCAGCCATTTACCCCTGGAACTAAATTCTGCGGCGGCTGTGGCGCCCCGGTTGGGTAGCTTGTCTGTCCAGCTTGACGGACCTGCCAGGTGCTGAGTCTCGCACTACCAGCGTGGCTGGCTGGAGGTTGGCAAATCTCGCCTGGGTGACCACCGCGCCGACTCAACGGATTGGGTGATACTGGCGTGCCGGCATCGCGCATGACAGTTGGGCCATTGGCGTGAGCGGTTGACCTGGTGCCCTGTCTTGCCTGCCCGCGGGCAGTTCCATTGCCTGGTGCCGGTAGACTAAGCGGGCTTTGGCCACGCGCCAGGGCGCGCCCATCAATCAAGAAGGAACGGATCTCAGTGAAAAGCGCCGTTAAGACCCTTGAGCCGACCAAGGTGGAACTGACCGTCGAGGTTGACTACCAGGACCTCAAACCCGCCATAGACCAGGCTTACCGGAAGATCTCAGGCCAGGTCAACGTACCGGGTTTCCGTAAAGGTAAGGTGCCGCCGCAGGTGATTAACCGGCGCTTTGGCCGTGAAGTGGTGCTAGAAGAGGCCATCAACTACGGCCTAAACCTGTGGTATCAGCTAGCGATTGGGCAACAGGACTTGTATCCGATGGCGCCACCGGATATTGACCTCACGGTTGAGCCAGACCCAGCCGCCAGCGAACCGACCTTGGCTTTTACCGCCACGGTGGAAATCCGCCCGGCCATTGTCTTGCCGGAGCTGTCCACCCTGAAGGTGACTGTGCCAGATGTAGTGGTGAGTGATGAGGACGTGGTGGCGTCCCTGGAGGTTTTGCAAGAGCGCTTCGGCACCCTCAAGACCGTTGACCGACCAGCTGGTCAGGGCGACTTTGTGACCCTGGATCTGACCGCGGAACGCGACGGGCAAGAGATCGATTCGGTCAGTGGGGTGTCTTACCAGATCGGTTCGGGCCGGTTGGTGGAAGGAATTGACGAGGCCCTAGATGGGCTGTCCGCCGGCGAAACCACCACCTTTGAGTCCACCCCGGTCGGCGGGGATCACGCTGGTGAACCAGCTCAAGTGACCGTGACAGCCACGGCTGTCAAAGAACGCGAACTGCAGCCGCTAGATGATGACTTTGCCCAAGAAGCCTCTGAGTTTGACACCTTGGATGAGCTAAAGAGTGATGTCCGTCAGCGCTTGATCACCCAAATGGAGCGCCAGCAAGTGATAGTCGCTAGCGACGCGTTGATTCAACAGCTGTTGGACACAACGGACTTCCCAGCTCCCAGTGGCGTAGTCCAAACCGAAGTGGCCCGCCACTTTGAGATGAGCGGCCACGAAGACACCGAAGAGTCCCGCCAGGTTGCCCTCGAAGCCGCCACCGCCGAGGTCAGGACGCAGCTCCTGATGGACGCCATGGTGGAAAAACTGGCGGTCAGAGCCACCCAGGAAGAGGTGGCCGGTTTCTTGATTGACACCGCTGGGCAGTACGGCATGGACCCTGGCCAATTCATCCAGGGCGTGGAAAAGCAAGGCGAACTGCCCCACTTCTACGCCGAAGTGGTGCGCCGTAAGGCCGCTCTGAAGGCACTGCGCATGGTCAAGGTGGCTACCACATCAGGGTTGGTGCTTGACATGATGGCTCGTCTTGGTCCCGAACCGGTTGAACCCACCGAAAGCTCAGATGAGGTCAACGTGCCCGAGGGGGCCGGCATGGTCGAAGACCTCACTGCAGCGGTTGGTCAAGACAACGTGGATCAAGTGGCCATTGACCTGGGCAGCCTGGACCAGGTGGTGATTGAACTCGAAGAAGAAGAGGATTAGTCAGCGGTACGCCGGCCCGACCGCCGCAGTCCCATCCAGGCACATTGTGGCAGGGACCTGATTGGGCGGCAGTTAGTACGGCCCAATCATTCAGCCGGTGCGCTGTCGGTGAAACCGCGGTGGCAGTGGACAGAGAGTCCTGGTCAAGGCGATAGGGTCATCTCAGCTGACTAACGGAGAATCGAACCTACTGAGGAGGAGTCCATGGGTGGGTTGCTAACCAGCAGCGCAGAGTCAAATGGCATGGGGCTAAACGACGTCATTTTCAACCGCTTATTGAAGGAACGCATCATTTGGCTGGGGGCGGAGGTACGTGACGAGAACGCCAACACCATCTGTGCTCAGATGATGCTGCTGGCCGCCGAAGACCCGGCGCGCGACATTTACTTGTACATCAACTCCCCTGGTGGTTCAATCACCGGCGGCATGGCTATCTACGACACCATGGAGTACATTGCGCCGGACGTTTCCACCGTGGCGGTGGGCATGGCGGCCTCGATGGGGCAGTTCTTGCTGTCATCAGGGGCCCGCGGCAAGCGCTTCGCCACCCCCCACGCCCGGGTTATGATGCATCAGCCTTCCGGCGGAATTGGCGGCACCGCCACCGACATTAGGATCAACGCTGAGCTGATCTTGCACATGAAACGGGTGTTGGCTGAGCTGACTGCCGAGCAGACCGGCAAGACGGTAGAGCAAATCAACCGGGACGCTGACCGCGACCGCTGGTTCACCGCCGAAGAAGCCAAAGAATATGGCTTCATTGACCACGTGGTGCGCCACGCCGGCGCGGTGGGGACAACCGAGGTCAAGGGTGGGGCGAAAGGGGCGGATCAATGATGTTCGACCCGACTAGAACTTACGGTGCGCTGTGGCCGGTGGCGCAGGGCTCGTTGGTGTCAAGTCCGATGGCGCGCGGCCCGTTAGCGCCCAGCGCGCGGTATGTTTTGCCCTCGTTTGAAGAGCGCACGCCTTATGGCTACAAACGCCAGGACCCCTACGCCAAGCTGTTCGAAGACCGGATTGTCTTCCTGGGGGTGCAGATTGATGACGCCTCGGCTGACGATGTGATGGCTCAGCTGTTGGTGCTCGAATCCCAAGACCCGCACCGCGACATCACCATGTACATCAACTCCCCGGGCGGTTCCATCACAGCGTTGACCGCCATCTACGACACCATGCAGTACATCACGCCACGCATTCAAACGGTGTGCCTGGGCCAGGCGGCCTCCGCGGCGGCGGTGGTGTTGGCGGCCGGTTCGCCCGGTCTTAGGCTGGCGCTGCCCAACGCCCGGGTGCTGATCCACCAGCCAGCTTTCGAAGGCGGAGCCTACGCCCAAGCCAGCGACATCGAAATCCAGGCGCAAGAGATCTTGCGGATCCGCGAATGGCTAGAAGAGACCATTGCCAAACACTCCAAGCGGACCGCGGCCCAGGTGCGCGAGGACATTGAACGGGACAAGATCCTCACCGCTCAGCAAGCCCTGGAGTACGGCATGATTGACCAAGTCCTGGAATCCCGCAAGGCGGCTGACCCAAAGGAAAAGTAACCGCTTGTCCGGCACTTTGAACCGGTGCGGCCACCGGCTGTTCATTGCTGGGATGCCAGCCCGCTGCCCATCTGCGCGAGCGGGCTGTTTCTTCATGAACCGTAGTAGCTCTTGAATGCTGACCTGCGCTTTTGCAGATGGCACGCGAGATTACGTGGGATTTTCGCCCGTTCGCGGCGAATTGGGTGGCGCCGGGGTGCCGGGGCGTGAGCGCCAGCCTGGTGACACTAGGGTGGAAACATGAGCTTTACCGACATCCAGGCGATCATGTGGGTGAATGGCGAGTTGGTGCCGGCGGGACAGGCCACTATCCCGGCGCTGGACCATGGCTTGACAGTCGGGGACGGCGTCTTTGAAGCGGTCAAGGTGGCTCGGGGCAAGGCCTTCATGTTAGAGCCACACATTGAGCGCTTGGAGCGTTCGGCTACCGGATTGGGGATTGACTTCCCAGGCCAGGCGGTAGTCAACCAAGCGGCCGAGGCGGTGCTGGCCGCCAATGCGTTGCTGCTACGGGACACCGACGCGGTCCTGCGCATCACACTGACAGCGGGGGTCGGTCAGGTCGGATCTGGGCGTCTGGCCAAGGCGACCCCGCGGCTGCTGATGGCGCTGACCCACCTACCACCGCCATCGCCCACTACCCGCTGCATCACCGTGCCTTGGCGGCGCAACTCACACGGCGCCCTGACCGGGCTAAAGACCACTTCATACGCCGAAAACGCCCTAGCTTTGGCTAGAGCCAAAGAGGCCGGTGCCAGCGAAGCGCTATTTGCCAACTCTGAGGGTCAATTGTGTGAGGGCACCGGCTCGAATGTGTTTCTGGTGCTGGACGGCGAACTGATCACGCCACCACTGCAAGACGGCCTGCTTTCCGGCATCACCCGGGCCTTGGTGATTGAGTGGTCCAAGGTGACTGAGCAATCCGTCCCACTTAAGGCGTTGTTCCAGGCCAGCGAGGTGTTTTTGACCTCGACCGGACGTTGTGTGCAAGGTGTCACGGCCATCGATGACCAGGTGGTGGGTAGCGGTGCGCTAGGTGCTATCACAGCGCAGGTAGCTGAAACCTTTAGCCAAGGTGAGACCCGGATTTTGCAGGCTGAGAACCCTGTAAACTGAGTTGGAGGCACCCAGCGTGGAGTTTGGGCGGCCCAGCAACTCTTACCAGGGACCTGACAATGAACCAGGTCTCGCCCGGGTTGTCGTAGGCGGTGCGTAGTGCTGGCCTGCGCCAACGCGGCCAACCAGTAAAGGTCGAGCCAAGGCAATAGGATCAGTCCAAACCACGCCTCCACTCACCCCCGCCCGCCAAGGATATTGCCATGATTCCAAGCTACGCCGCCTCCCAAATCAGCCAGGCTGAAGACAACCTGATGGAGACAGTGCCTTTTGGCTCACTAATGGCCAAGGCAGCCCGGGCCGCCGCCAACCTGATCCTGCGCGAATTGCGCGCCCGCCGTGGTCAAGCCGCCGGCGCCAGAGTGTTATTGCTGGTGGGGCCGGGTAACAATGGTGGGGACGCGCTGTTTGCCGGAGTCCAACTGTGTCAGCGTGGCGTAGCTGTGACCGCGGTGGCTACTTCCAACCGGGTGCACCCAGCCGGCCGGGCAGCCTTCGAGGCGGCTGGCGGACGGGTGTTGACTCTGGCCGAAAACGGCCCTGGGACCCTGGTAGTGATTGAAGATGTCACCGAGATAGCGCTGCGCGCCGACTGTATTGTGGACGGCTTGCTGGGCATTGGGGCGCGCGGGCCTCTGTCCGGCCGGGCGGCTGCCTTGGTGACCACGCTGATTGTGGAGATTGGTTTGGAGGCGCCGCTGCGCTACCGCCGTCCCCACCGGCCCACCGTGGTGGCGATTGACCTGCCCAGTGGGGTGGGGGTCGACGACGGCATGGTGGATGGTCAAGTCTTACCAGCTGATGTCACGGTGACTTTTGGTGCCCACAAACCGGCTGCCTTGTTGCCGCCAGCCAGTTTGCTGTTTGGTCGGGTGGAGTTGGTGGATATTGGCCTCACCGAGCCGCTGGCCGCGCTGGGGGTACCACCCACTGCCCAGCGCCTGGAAGCCCGTGATGTGCTTAACGCCTGGCCAGTGCCACGGCGCTCGGACCACAAGTACACCCGCGGTGTAGTGGGGGTGGTGGCTGGATCGGACACCTATCCTGGCGCGGCGGTGCTGACCACGTCAGCGGCGGTGGCCGCCGGGGTGGGTATGGTGCGCTACCTGGGGCCAGACAAGGCGGTCGAGCGGGTTTTGTCCCGCCGCCCCGAGGTGGTCCCTGGCGGTGGTCGGGTGGACGCGTGGGCTTTGGGCCCGGGGGTGGCACCGGGCGCGGAGAGCCAGTTGGGCCGGATTGCCAGCGCCTTGGAGTGGGCCAAAGCAGAGCGTGTGCCGACAGTGGTCGATGCCGGTGGTTTCGCACAGCTGCCACCTGCCCCTGAGCGTTTGGACCCGTGGATTGTCTTGACCCCACACGCTGGGGAAATGGCCACATTGCTGCAGGACAGGGGCGTTCCCACCGAGCGTGATCAGGTGGAACAACAACCAGCCCACTACGCTCGCCTGGCGGCGGAGGTGGTTGGCGGCACCATCTTGCTCAAAGGTCCAGCCACGGTAGTGGCTGGCCAAGACGGCTCCCTCTACGTCCAGGCCGATGGCACGCCCTGGCTAGCCACGGCCGGTACAGGGGATGTGCTGACCGGGCTGATTGGGGCCTTGCTGGCTGGCCACGGGGATTCGGCGGCCATCAGTTCGGAGCAACCGGCCCTGATCGCGGCGCTAGGAGCGTTGGTGCACGGCCGGGCGGCAGTCAAAGCCTCGACCGGTTCGACCTGCGCCGAGCCCAATAAGCTGGGCCAACCCATCTCAGCCATGGACGTGGTCCGGGCGCTACCCAGCACCATTGCCGAACTGCTGGCCAAGTGAGCACGTTGCCAGGGTGGGCGGTGGTCAAGGCCAAGGCCTACGGCCATGGCTTGGTGCCAGTGGTACAGGCCGCCACTGCTGGCGAACCATTGATGGTGGTGGTGGTTCGGTGAGCGCATATCCGGGGCGGGCGGTGATCTCGCTAGAGGCCATCAGCCACAATGTGCGGACGTTGCTGGACTTAGCCGGTGGTGCGGGGCTGATGGCGGTGGTCAAGGCCAATGCCTACGGCCATGGCCTGGTGCCGGTGGCACGGGCCGCCATGGCCTCTGGCGCCACTTACTTAGGGGCAGCTCAGTTGAGCGAGGCGCTTGACCTGGCGGCGGGCTTGGGCCACGACCGGGTGCCTATCATGTCTTGGATTTTTGCCGACCAGACACCGTTTGAACCTGCCCTTGAAGTAGGGATTGAGCTGGGGGTCTCCGCGCTGTCAACCCTTGGCAAGGTAGTGGCAGCGGCCCAAGCCACCGGGCAACCCGGCACGGTACATCTCAAGCTGGACAGCGGCTTGGGGCGCTCCGGGGCGCCGGTGAGTCAATGGGAAGAGCTGGTGCGCGGCGCCCTAGCCGCTGAGGCTCAGGGAGCAATCAAGCTGCTGGGGATGTGGTCTCACTTCGCCTACGCCGATGCCCCTAACCACCCGACCGTGTTAGCCCAAGAGGCG
>Ga0123356_10006221_pt1 | contig 12065 bp, 12 predicted proteins | sample TergutEmb28metaG_2_FD_92546 | JGI IMG/M metagenome (GOLD analysis project Ga0123356, IMG submission 92546) | Embiratermes neotenicus P3 segment gut microbial communities from Petit-Saut dam, French Guiana - Emb289 P3 | ecosystem: Host-associated > Arthropoda: Insects > Digestive system > Gut ... | reverse complement strand
TTCCGATCACATCATTATCATCGACAAAAGGCTTATCAAAAATCATTATCCCATCTGCGGTACTCATTCCAACCCCCCTCAAGATATTATAGATTACTTATACTACACTCATAGGGTAATATCAAAGAAATAATACGTTTTCCATAAATTATATTGCAATTCTATTCACAGAGAGTTAATCTGGTTATCAATGGTTGTCCCGGTATACGTGGTTATAGCATTACTTGATGGACTAAAAATAAAGAAGGATGTCGAGAACATCAATCAGCAGATCCGTCGCAGAGAGCTAAAACGGCAGACGGAAAAGGAATAGCTGCAAGACAGTATGAAGAGTATATGAAGAGAAAGGGTAATAAAAAGTCCATAAAGACTGTGAAGCAAAGGAGCAGAATTACTATAATAACAGCCGTTGTTGCTGTGGTATTTACCGTATTATTTTTCATTCTGATGAACATGCGAATATCGCACATGCATGTGATTTTTATGTTTATCTCAGGCATGTCGTTCCTGTTAATAACATATCAGGTTTTATGGACACTCAGTGCTAATCCCAAATACTCCCGGCTCGCGAAAATACTAAAACGCTGCTACATCGTGTGTGTATCATTAGGTCTTATATTCTTCATCATTTTACAAATAATCATCATATCCGGCTCGCGTACCGAAGAAGCAGATGTGGACGCTATCATAATATTAGGCGCAGGTTTAATGAACGACCGCCCGAGCCTTATCCTCGCCGCACGCTTGAATGCAGCCATCGCCTATGCACAAACACGTGGAGACATACCAATCATCACCACAGGTGGGCTTGGACAAGGACAGACGATCACCGAAGCAGAAGCAATGGCTCGATATCTCATAGCAAGAGGAATCGACGAAAGTCGCATATGGAAAGAAGGCATGTCAACAAACTCGCATGAAAACATCAATTTCGCAAAAGCAATAATGATAGAAAACGGCATGGATCCGGAAAATATCAAGGTAGCGATCGTAACGAACGAGTTTCACCTCTACAGAGCAAAGCTCACCGCGCAAAAAGCAGGACTTGACCCTGTAGGTGTTGCAGCAGAGACCCCGGGTTTACACAGAAAACTGATTTACTATTTCAGAGAAGCGTTTTCTTTGATAAATGAAGTGGTATTCAGATAAGTAACAGATAAATAAAGAGTATACACAGCAATGCGGTATATAATTATCAGGGACGTAATTTCTCAACGAATTAACGGAAAGTTTACATTCCGTTAATTGACTATTCTTGTAATAATGAATAAAATAAATATCCTTCATATTTTGCATTGAATAAGATGCAAATAATAAACAAATAAGGTTGTTGATATTATAACAGGAGTTACCACCGGTAAAAAAATTTTAAGGAGTGTATCATTATGGGTGTTAAAACAAGTAAAATCATGCTCGCAACGACACTTACGCTTTTACTCATTGTTAGTTTTGCCATTTTATATATAATGATAACAGATCAAAATGATGCAGCTACTCCATACGTTCAAATCGAACACAGTGAAATACCGCTGGGTTTACCGGATGATCACGCGAATTGTAACTGTGATTGATCGTTTATTAAAAGAATATACTTAAGGTACAGCCATAAACCGCTGTACCTTTTTAATATCCTTTTTATTATCCCTATATTGCAATTTTTTGTTCATTTTTGTTTGCTTATCTGATATAATGCTCTCGTTATTTACAGATAAAAGCCACAAATGGCAAGGAGAAGCTCGTAAAAATGGAATATTCTGCCGATATCTTGAGATATGAAGAGAAGATTCTATTCAAGCTGCGCACGTTGTACAGTGATCACGGATATAAACAGTACAGAATGAGCAGGTTTGAGGAGTATGAGCTTTACGCCGGAAACAAAGCATTTTTACCTGCAGGGGATATCTTAACATTTACAGGTGCAAACGGAAGGTTGATGGCACTTCGTCCGGACGTCACGCTTTCAATTGTAAAATACACAATAGATGATAACGAGTTAAAAAAGTTATATTATATCGAGAACGTATACAGATCAGACGGAGTAGAGTTCAGGGAGCAGATGCAAGTCGGGCTGGAATGCATAGGTGAGATAGATGCAGAACTGACATGCGAGGTGCTTATTCTAGCAAAACAGAGCCTTGAAACCGTCAGCGAATGTTCACGTTTAGACGTTTCACACATGGGTTTCTTAAGCGGTTTGCTGCAAAGCGAGAACACATCACCGGAGCAAAGAAATGAGATCATTCAATGTGTCAGTGAAAGAAATCCGTCAGGACTCAAAGAGTTGTGCATAAAATATAGATTGTCAAGTGCGTTTTGTGAGAAAATAACTATTCTTACATCATTATACGGATCTTATGGTGATTCAGCAGACACACTACGATCATTGTGTATCAATGATGAAATGAACACAGCATTAAATGAACTTAACGAGCTTAGTCTGGAGCTTGATAAGCGTGGGATCAAACAAGGTATAAACATCGACTTTTCAGTAGTTAATGACATCAGCTACTACAACGGAGTGATTTTTCAGGGCTACATAGACGGGATCCCCGCAAGAGTGCTGTCCGGCGGACGTTATGACGAACTGCTGCGCAAGCTTGGCAAGCAGTCGGGTGCGATAGGTTTTGCTGTCTATCTTGATATGCTTGAAAAGCATGATGCAAAAATAGAGAGCACAGAATCAGATATGATAAATATCGCTCTGCCTAAAGGCAGGTTGGGTGATAAAGCTTACTCGATATTCGAAGCTTCCGGCTACGATTGCCCGGAGATCCATGAAAAAAGCCGTAAGCTGGTATTTGAAAATCCAAAAACCGGTGTCCGTTATTTCTGGGTAAAACCATCAGATGTTGCAATATATGTAGAGCGGGGAGTAGCTGATATCGGAGTTGTCGGCAAGGATATTTTACTTGAAAACTCGCCGGAGGTATATGAGCTTCTTGATCTCGGGATCGGGAAGTGCAGCATATCGGTTGCTGCAGAAAAGGATGCTGATTCTGAGAGCATCGGAAAAACACTCCGTGTAGCTACAAAATTCCCGAATATCGCACGCAGGCATTATCTGAATCAAGGACGCGAAATAGACATTATCGAGCTGAACGGTTCAATAGAGCTGGCTCCATTGCTGGGATTGTCAGACGTTATTGTTGACATAGTGGAAACAGGGCAGACTCTCACGGAAAATAACATGGAACCAAAGGAACTCATCGTAGATGTGAGCGCCCGTCTCATATCAAATAAAGTCAGCTATAAATTCAAACATGAAAAGATAGACAACTTATGCCATGCCATCCATAAAATGACATCTCATCTATAAATACACAATCATGATAAAATTCAGAGTAAGAGCAGCACAACCGTTAAAAGAGCAATGAAAGGGATTGAAAGGTATGATTAAGATCATTAAATCAAGCGAATTTGAAAAAGATTGTATTGTACATAAAACCATTAATTCAACATCGATCACTTCATCTGTAGCAATGATAATTGCAAACATAATCAAACGAGGAGATGAAGCCTTACATGAGTACACAGAAAGATTTGACGAGTGCTCTCTAAAAAGTTTTGAACTGCCAAAGGATGCAATGGAAAAAGCTCTGAAAAACCTTGACCCCGATTTTATAAAGATCATGGAGCGTGCGGCGAAAAACATAGAAGATTTTCATCGCAATCAAATCCAAAAAGGTTTTGATCTGCCGCCCAGAAACGGGATCATCCTCGGTCAGAAAGTAAATCCTATCGAGCGGGTGGGTGTGTACGTCCCGGGTGGGAGTGCTTCTTATCCGTCATCGGTGCTGATGAACTGTATCCCGGCAAAGATAGCAGGCGTTAAAGAGATCATCATCGCAACACCTCCGTCTCCTTTGTGTAATATCGATTGTGAAGATGATATATGTCAGGTTGATGGAATAACTTGCGTCAACGGTATAGATATAAGAGTGATAGCCGCGGCAAAGATAGCCGGCGCTGACAGGATCTTCACGATAGGAGGAGCTCAGGCTATTGCGGCACTCGCATTCGGAACGGCTTCAATACCGCGTGTCGACAAGATAACAGGTCCCGGCAATGCATATGTTGCCGAAGCAAAACGCCAGGTATTCGGAATAGTCGGTATAGATATGGTCGCCGGGCCGAGTGATATCCTTATTATCGCCGATGCAAATGCAAATCCGGAGCTGATCGCTGCAGATATGCTCTCACAGTGCGAGCACGGACCTGATTCGCCGGCAGTATTGATAACCAACAGTAAATCACTTGCAGATAAAGTAAAGAAAGAAATAGAAGAGCAATTATCGCTCTTACCGCGCAAAGAAATTGCAAGAAAAGCAGTTGACGATCATGGCTTGATCATTGTAACAAAGTCAATAGATGAATCTTTTGAGTTATCCAATACGATATCACCCGAGCATCTTGAAATAATGCTTGAAGAACCTTTTAATTATCTTGACAAAGTGATAAACGCAGGTTCGGTATTTTTAGGAAAATACACACCCGAAGCAATAGCTGATTATTATGCAGGACCAAACCATACACTCCCGACATCAGGAACCTCCCGGTTCTCAAGCCCGCTGTCAGTGGAAGATTTTATAAAGAAAACATCATACACCTACTATTCAAAAGATGCACTAAAAGCCGCAAGTGAAGATGTAATAAGATTCGCCGAAGAAGAAGGCTTGAGAGCACACGCTTTGTCAATATCAAAGAGGGTATAAATTTTTATGAGCAGATTTTTGGCAGATCGTTTCGCTATGCTGGATGCATATGTTCCCGGCGAACAGCCGTCCGATATGGGGTATATCAAACTAAATACAAATGAAATGCCGTTTCCGCCACCGCACACTGTCACGGATGAAGTAAAAGCAGAGCTTGAAAAACTGCATCTATATCCAAATCCTGATGGCTTTAAGCTAATAAAAAACCTGGCAGAATTTTTCGAGGTGAAGCCGGAAAATATTATGATCGGAAACGGCTCCGACGAACTGCTTGCTTTTTCATTTCTTGCGTTTTTTGAAAACGGGGTCGTTTTCCCCGATATAACATACGGATTTTATCCTGTCTATGCAAACCTGTACAATGTTCCATATCAGGAGATCCCATTGCGTGACGATTTAACGATCGACCCGGACGATTATATCGCGACAGGGAAAAATGTAGTGATCGCAAACCCGAATGCACCAACAGGTATAGCTCTGAAACCTGCTGATATTGAAAAAATAGCACAAAGCAACCGCGATCATGTCATCCTTATTGATGAAGCTTATATCGACTTCGGCGGTGAATCAGTAATACCACTTACAAAAAAATACGATAATATGCTGGTAATACACACATATTCAAAATCCCGTTCAATGGCAGGCGCCCGCCTCGGGTTTGCCGTAGGGTCTGCACCGCTGATTGAAGATCTCAATAAAATGAAATACTCATTTAATCCGTATAATGTTAACAGATTGACGCAGATCATGGGTGCAGCAGCGCTTGATAATGATGAATTTTATATAATAAAACGTCAAGAGATAATCAAAGCCAGGGAGTATACAGCTAAAAAGCTGGAAAAACTCAATTTCGTTCTTACAGATTCAAAAGCGAACTTCCTGTTTTGCAAACATCCCGATATCAGTGGTTATGAGCTTTACAGTATGCTTAAAGATAAAGGGATTCTGGTAAGACAATGGGAGAAACCACGTATTTCGAACTATATAAGAATAACGATCGGCACGGTTGAGCAAATGGATGCACTGCTTGCGGCAGTAGAGGAAATAATAACGGGGAGAGCTTTATGAGAATAGGAAAAACTACTCGTAAAACAGCAGAAACAGATATAAGGTTATCACTAAACCTGGATGGTTCAGGAAAAAGCAACATAAACACAGGTGTCGGATTTCTTGACCATATGCTTGAGTTGTTTTCCAAACATGGAAAGTTTGATCTTGATGTATCATGCGTGGGTGACACATATGTTGACTGCCATCATTCGGTCGAAGATATAGGCATATGTCTTGGAACAGCGTTTTCAGAAGCATTGGGAGACGCAAGGGGAATAATAAGATTCAGTGATGTCACATTACCGATGGATGAAGCTCTTGTGCTTTGCGCTGTAGATATATCGGGCAGGAGCTATCTCAATATAGATATAAAATTGCCTGACCGCAATGTCGGAATAATGGATACAGAGCTCTTTGAGGAATTTATGCAAGCATTTGTCAGAAAAGCGGGATTGACCCTTCATATACGTATGCTGGAAGGAAAAAACGCACATCACATATTGGAAGCTTGTTTCAAAGCACTTGCCCGAACACTCAGAGCCGCAGTAAAAATCGATGAAGAGTTTAGTAATGAGATCCCGTCAACAAAAGGAGTATTGATTTGAGCATGACCATTTTCCCGGCGATAGATCTATATGAGGGAAAAGCCGTCCGGCTGCAAAGAGGCGATTATGAGCAGATGATCGTATACAATGATGATCCCGTATCTGCAGCGATCGACTTTAAAAAAGCCGGTGCGACAGCACTGCATGTCGTAGATTTGGAAGGAGCCCGCAGCGGAAAACCGGTCAACATCGAATTGATAAAAAAGATAGCCGTTGAATCCGGACTGTTTGTCCAAGTCGGCGGAGGGATCCGCACGCCTGAGACGATCAAAAAATATCTTGACGCCGGTATAAAACGCGTCATTCTCGGCACAGCAGCAGTTTCTAAGCTGGGTTTTCTATATGAAATGGTCAGAGATCACGAAGACGCGATCGCAGTTTCTGTTGATATCAAAGATGGCTTTGTCGCTATAAAAGGTTGGACAGAGGTCTCCGGTCAAAATGCATTAGACTTTTGCGTCACAGTAAGTGAAATCGGTGTAAAGACTCTCATTTGTACAGATATATCAAAAGATGGTATGTTAAGCGGCACAAACATGGAACTCTACCGGACACTTCGATCAAAATTGTCAATAGACCTTATAGCCTCAGGCGGAGTGACGTCATTGAATGAAATAGAAACCCTTTCCGAGCTGGGTATGGATGGCGTGATTCTCGGGAAGGCGATATACACAAAAGCCATTGAATTGTCGGAAGCGGTGAAAATATGTCAGTGAAAAGGATCATCCCGTGCTTAGATATAAAAAACGGGCGAGTTGTTAAGGGAGTTCGGTTTGAAGGACTAAGCGATGTCGCTTCACCGGTCGACCTTGCGAAAGTTTATTGCGAAGACGGAGCTGATGAGCTCGTATTTTACGACATCACTGCATCTGTAGAAAACCGTGAACTGTATACAGACATATTAAAAAAAATAGCTGAAGAGATATCCATACCACTGACAGCAGGCGGCGGAATAAACACCATCGACGATTTTGAAAGAGCACTGGATCTTGGAGCGGATAAGGTAAGTATAAATTCCGGAGTGATAAAAAATCCCGATTTGATTACAGAAGCGGCAAAAAAATACGGAAGTCAACGAGTGGTGTTTGCAGCGGATGTAAAACGTGTAAACGGTGAGTATCATGTTTTTAAGCAAGGCGGCAGAGAAGATACAGGTCTTGACGCTATAGAGTGGATAAAACGCGGAGCAGAAAACGGAGCCGGTGAAATTGTTGTAAACAGTATTGATACAGACGGTGTAAAAAACGGCTTTGACATACCAATGCTGGAGGCGATCTGCAATGTAGTCAGGATACCCATTGTCGCATCAGGCGGAGCAGGCTGTATAGAAGATTTTATCGAACTTTTTAATAAACTGCCTGAAATCGATGCCGGACTTGCAGCCTCGATATTCCATTTCGGAGAAATAAAAATCCCGAAATTGAAACAAGTGTTGTACAATAACGGGATTAATGTTAAATTATAGTAGTAAATTCAATCTCCTAATGATATTCCAAGAAGACGCGCTTGCTTTAGCACCTCATTATCAAGCGGAATAGTCCTGAGTTTTCCCGCGACCTCACCAAGCGGAACAGCTCCTATCGAGAGACCCTGAAGTGCGACCATATAGCCGAACTTTCTCTTAAGCACAAGCTCTCCCGCCATTGCGCCAAGCCTTGAGCAAAAAACTCTGTCGGTAGGTGTAGGAGCACCGCCACGCTGGAAATGACCGGGTATCGTCAGTCTGACATCCTGCTCCAGTTTTTCTTCAAGAACTCTTACGAGCTGCATCCCCGGGGAAATATCACCGGCTTTTCTCTCACCTTTCGGCTGCTGTGCCATATCTTTAGTCATTGCTCCCTCTGCGATCGCGATTATCGAGAAATTTTTACCGGATTGGTTGCGTTTATCGATGACTTCTAATACACTGTCTAAGGAATACGGGATCTCGGGAAGTAAAATAACATCTGCCCCACCTGCGAGACCTGCATACAGAGCGACCCAACCGGCTTTACGCCCCATAAGCTCACAGACGAAAATACGCCCGTGCGCAGCCGCCGTTGAGTGAAGAGTATCTAAAAAGTCTGCCGCTTTCGATACTGCGCTGTCAAACCCGAATGTATAATCCGTACCGTATAGATCGTTGTCGATGGTTTTAGGAAGAGTCACCACATTTATTCCATACTGACTCAGAGCATGAGCAGTTTTATGCGTACCGTTGCCGCCCAGTATCACAAGTGCATCAAAGCATTCCTTATGATAATTTCGGACCATCGTTGTTAACCTGTCAGTATTTTTACTGTCATCAAAGTCGCGGATCGTTTTAAAAGGCTGCCTTGATGTTCCCAGGATCGTACCACCCTCGCGAAGGATACCGGAAAACTCATGCTGCTCCATCTTCCTCCAGTTGCAATCCATAAGCCCTGCAAAACCGTCCTGTATCCCATAAATTTCAACATACGGGACCGCGCCGAACAACGTTTTGGCAACACCGCGGAGCGCAGCGTTTAACCCCTGACAATCTCCACCGCTTGTAAGAAATCCGATTTTCATTATATCTACCTCCGAATAAAATGGATTTTTATTCCTTGATTGTGCTTAAGTATATTGTTATAGTATACAAGAGCAACAAAAAACGCAAGCAATTTTGTTTCCAATTTGTTCACCACAGAGAAACATATTAAATATAGAATAAAAAAGGAGAAAGGCAAAATGAACAAAAAAGTATTAATAATCGAGGATGACAATAATATTGCTGAGCTCTTGCGTTTATATATGGAAAAGGATGGCTTTACCGTCACACTGGCGGAAAACGGCGCTGTAGGCCTGGAAGAGTTCGAAAAAAGCAAACCGGATCTGATATTATTGGACATCATGATGCCCGTGCTCGACGGGTGGGCTGTCTGCCGTGAGATACGCACAGTCTCCAATGTGCCGATCATTATGCTTACAGCCAAAGGAGAAACACTCGATAAAGTCACAGGTCTCGAAATGGGAGCCGATGACTACATCGTAAAACCCTTCGAAGTCGGCGAGCTTATGGCACGCATACACGCAGTCATGCGCAGGTTCGACTCAGCCGGCGGACCGGAAGGCAAAAGACTGACATTCGACAACCTGATCATAGACATGGACTCATTTGAGCTTATGGTCGGCGGAAAACGCGTAGAAGCTCCACCCAAAGAAATGGAACTGCTGTACCATCTCGCATCCTCACCGAACAGAGTATACACAAGAAATCAACTGCTTGATGAAGTTTGGGGTTTTGATTATTTCGGAGACTCGCGAACTGTTGACGTTCATATCAAAAGGCTTCGCGAAAAGCTGGAAGATGTGAGTGATTCATGGTCTCTGAAAACGGTCTGGGGAGTAGGATACAAGTTCGAACTGTACCACGACAAATAGCATAGCAACGATAAATTCCACAGCGTGACTACTCGCATGTCATCCTGAGAATCATCATCGTCAGCTAAGCTAAGCTCCTCAGAATGACACGGAGTACTCTAATGAAAAAAAGCATATATTTTAGAATTTTTATTGCGACAGCTCTAATTGTTCTTATAAGTTTCTCAGTTCTCGCAGGTTTATCAACAGCCTTCAGCTACAGACGCACACTGGCTGATAAAAAAGCCATGATGACGTCAACGCTGCAAGAGACAGCAAGATATATAAAGACACAATACCTTCATCATGCTGTTAATCTTGACGACTTTGACCTGAACATGTGGCTCACAATGACATCCGGCATAACAGGGTTCGATATGCTGGTAACCAATACATCCGGTGTCGTTCAGTCATGTTCTGATAAAACGCTCATAAATTACGGAAAAATTGTACCGGCTTTAATGCTATCTTCGATAACAGTTGAAGATAGCACTGTTGAGTTATCTACACTGGGTGAAATTTATCCGGAGCGTCGTCACGTGATAGGTATGCCTCTAACGGTCAATGGTGTCGGAGAGCCGCGTATCTTCGGCTATCTGTTTGTCACCAGCGATGTATCTGTATTTATGCAGGAGTGGGCTGATTTCTACAGCGTCTTCATTCTTTTAACGATCATTGTGATGATTTTTACAATATTGATATCATTTATCGCAACAAAAAAGCAAGCGGAGCCTTTACACGAAATGGCAAGCGCGGCAAGGCGTTTTGCACGCGGAGAATTTGGAGTTCGGGTAAATGATACCGGAAGACAAGACGAGATAGGGCAACTAACGGAAGCTTTTAACACCATGGCAGATTCTCTTGAAAGCTCCGAACAGCGAAGACGGGACTTTATAACCAATCTGTCACACGAACTAAAAACCCCCATGACAGTCATTACAGGCTACACAGAGGGCTTACTGGACGGTACGATACCGAGAGAAGACGAAGAAAAATACCTGGGAGTGATTTTCTCGGAAACACGAAGACTCTCAAGGCTTGTCAGAAGCATGATGGAGATATCGACCTTGCAATCTACAGAGCTGCAAACAGACCTTGATAACAGTTTTGATGTTTCTGAGATCGTAAGGCTCGCACTGCTAAGTCTTGACAGCAAGATAGAAGAAAAACACCTTAATATCGAAACTGAGCTGCCTGACGAAAGGATAATGACACGAGGCGAAGCAGATTCAATAACGCAGGTGATATTCAATCTTATTGACAACGCGATAAAGTTCTCAAGAACCGGCAGTGTGATAGAACTGGAGCTATGGAGACAAGACGATAAAGTATATGTCTCAGTGACCAACCGCGGAGAAACGATACCGCCGGATGATATCCCGCAAATTTTCGAAAGATTCCACAAAGCCGATAAATCCCGCAGTGCCGATCGTGACAGTGTCGGACTCGGACTTTATATCGTCAAAATGATTTTAGACAATCATAATGAGGACATTTTCGTAACAAGCTCACACGGTATAACAAAGTTTATCTTCTCCTTGACTGCGGTATGATTTTACTGAGTCAATAGGTCAGACTTGTTCACCAATGTTCGACATACTGACGACTGCGGAGCTCAGTTCAATATTATCACTGATTTGAATTTCTTCATCATCAACATCCGGCTCGTCAGCATGAGCCGGTTTCATCATTTGCACTTGGTTTTGCAATACTTTAAGAAAAGGCATCTTCAAGGATTTATCCATTTTATTGATATATCCCACTTTACCCTGATGATATGGATTGACATATGTATACTCGTTTGCGTTATAAATCATTGGTTTCTCCAGAGTTTCTAATATTATTTTTATCGGAGTCTTTATTGCTCTACATTACTTTTGACGATATTTATTAAAAAAAGTTTCATATAGATGTAGGCACTTTACTCAGAGCATATATTTTTAGCAATTTAGTCGCTCGGACAGTCGCGCTTTCCATTTGTCAACATTCCTGCCTCTGCTCTGGGCGCTCAACTCGCTTTGTAAATTGAAAAACATATACTCCTCGTAGTGCGATTAGATGAGTGTGTCAAGGTTCTGACCTCTGTTAAATAAATTTGTTGACAAATAGGTCGAAATGCGTTAGACTTGTCGCATACTCATCATATTTTTCCGGAGGATTACTTTATGAAGCCTGTATTTAGATTGACAAAAGCAGAGGGGAAGCTGGCGGAGTTGATTTGGAAAAATGCTCCTATTGCTTCTATGGAGATGATAAGGCTTGCTGAAAAAGAGTTTGGGTGGAAGAAATCGACGACCTTCACAAATTTGAAGTTCCTTATTGAAAAAGGGCTTGC
>Ga0123356_10006220_pt1 | contig 12066 bp, 9 predicted proteins | sample TergutEmb28metaG_2_FD_92546 | JGI IMG/M metagenome (GOLD analysis project Ga0123356, IMG submission 92546) | Embiratermes neotenicus P3 segment gut microbial communities from Petit-Saut dam, French Guiana - Emb289 P3 | ecosystem: Host-associated > Arthropoda: Insects > Digestive system > Gut ... | reverse complement strand
TCAACGGAAAGGGGGCATTGCGTATCGGCATGGGGATGATATCCCGCGGCGAAATGGTCCTTATTCTGGCCAGTATTGGCCTTGCATCGGGGATTCTCAACGAGCAACTCTTTGCCGTTATCATCCTGATGACACTGGTTACGACTCTGGCAGCCCCGCCCCTTATGAGCGCAACATTCAAAATTGCCGGTACCGGCACCCGTAAAGCGGCCAGGGGTGATAACATCACCTCGGCAACCTGGGAATTTTCTTCCGAAGAAATTGCCGGTATGGTGATTGACACCCTGCTGAAGGATCTGCATAACGAAGGTTTTTATATTCAGGCGATGAGCATTGACGAAGGGCTGTCGCAGGCCCGAAAAGGCGATATTTCCCTTTTTATCAAAGAGAACGGAAAGGTGGTTACTATTGACGCCTTTGAGTCCGATATGCCTTTTGTCAAAACTGCCGTTTATGAAGTGATTGTAGAATTGTATGAGGCGATTCATCAACTCAAGCAATCGGCGGATCCCCATGCCATGAAAAAAGAACTTTTGGAAATGGAAGATGAAAGTCACCGGTCATTGCTTTCGTATATTAACCCCGAATGTACGGTTCTTGACCTGCAGGGTGAAACGAAAGAAGCCATTATTGTCGAGTTGGTGGATATATTGGCTGCCCGCGGCAAACTGTGTGATCGGGATGCCGTACTGCGGGATGTATGGGAGCGGGAAAAGACCATGAATACCGGTATGGAACATGGGATTGCCCTGCCTCATGCCAAAACCGACGGCGTTGACGATCTGGTAGTGGCGGTGGGCATTAAAAAAGCCGGCGTGGACTTTGGGGCAATGGACGGAGAAAAATCCCGTATTTTCATTCTGATGATTTCTCCCAAAAAAGCCGAAGTGCCGTATCTTGAGTTTCTTGCTGCCATTAGCTCGGCATTACATGACGAAGTTGCCCGGGAGGCGGTGATCAACGCGCCTTCCCCGGAAATGGCGGTAACGCTTTTGCGTGAAGGGAAGTGAGGAATTATCCCTTGACACTCAATCGCCCTATTCGCTAGTATACAATAACACGGACCGCTAGCTCAGCTGGTAGAGCAGCAGACTCTTAATCTGCGGGTCGGAAGTTCGATCCTTCCGCGGTTCAAACATGAAACGCCTATCCATGCCGGTAAAAATACACCCAGCGGTGATTGCGGTGTGGGCGGCAGTAGTCGCAGCGGCGCATATCATTCCGGCAATACCCATGCTTGGCACAGGAAGCACTTTCTCGCTTGCTACCGCGCTGTCACCTCTTTCGGGAATACTGTTTGGCCCCATTGCCGGAGCGCTCTGTTCCGCCGCCGGTGGTTTTATCGGCAGTCTGGTTGCCCCGCACACTGCGTGGATGGGCCTGGGAACCTTTATCATTGGAACGACAACGGCCTTTACCGCCGGCTGCATTGCCTGGGGCGGCTGGCCGCTCATTACTCTGAACGCAAGAGGCAGTTTGATTGTCAATGGCGGCATAATCGTGTATTTGATTGGTACGGTACTGTGGTTCAGCCAGGAGACCGGACGTAGCCTTCTCCTTTTTCCTCTGGTGTACTACGGCGCGGGTTTTGCCGCCTTAATTGCAGGCAGTATTGTTGCCGGCAGAATTCTGACCGGAACCAACAAAGTCCTTAAGCTGCTTGTTCTTTGGCTCTGCGCTTTTGGCGGCATGATAGGCGGCGCAACTATCGGAAACTTTTTTTCGCTGATACTGTACCAACTGCCAAGGGAAACATGGCTGTATCTGACTGTAGCGGCCCCTCTGGAACGAATCATTTTTTCTTTGGCAACCGCGCTCATAGGAGCGCCGCTGCTCGCCGGCCTCCCCAAAATCGGCATCTTCGCCGGCCCGCAAGGAGAGTAATCAGTCGTTGAGGCCTTTGATGCGTTCCATGTGTCCGCGGTAAAAGGCATTTGAGCCTTTGCGGCGATCAATTTCGCGCTGCATTTTTAGCCGCACCGCTTCGGCAAATTCCTTGATCGATTCTGAAGTAATTTCACCTTTGTCATCCCGCCGGACATAGTTGGCCGGGTATTCAGGCTCCAGTACCACCAATGTTTCAAGCGGCAGCGAGCGGCCCCAAAACGACCAGGGCTTGAACGGCCCGTTGGAAAAAACCGTCACCAGCGGCAATACCGGAATATCCAGTTCGGCGGCAATTCTAAACGCGCCGGAATGAAATTCCCTTATATGCTGACTGTACAAATAACATTCACCTTCGGGATAAAAGTGCAGGTAACGGCGGTATCGAAAAGCCCGTTCACAAATAGCAAGCAGTTTCTGGTATCCGGTTCTGCCTCGGGGAATGGGAACGCCACCCAAAAGCCGGGTAAATGTTCCCAGAACAGGAAATTCAACGGTAGCTTCCAGCAAGGTCTGAAAGATCAGCCGGGGCAGCGGAAGGCCGGCGATTTTTACCGGATCAAGAAAGGTGGTATGGTTTGAAACGGTAATAGCCCGGCGTATAGGGGAGAGCCGCCAACGGTGTTTATACCTTGTACCATGCTGTATACCATTAAACAGCATGGCAATGGGGATAACCAGATAAAAGGTCCAAGCAGTCGCTGTCCTGAACCAGAGAGAAAGATCGATGACCGGGCGTCCGTGTTTATACGGCATCAGCCTACGACCCTGTCCTTCCAGAGAAATCCTCTGCCGCTCACCGTTCTGAACCAGGACCATGCCGCCATGTAGATAAGGTTAAGGAACAGAAGCGGCCACAGGAAGCCATACCACCAATTAAGCCGTTGCCCCAGAAACATAAACAGCCAGGTAAGCGTGTACAGCGCCACCACCACAAGAATGTGCAAGGTCCAGGGACTGGATTTGGCAATACAGAAAAGCAATAGGGGGAAAGGGAAAAACAGGAAGAAAAATACCACTATTATCAAAAGGAACAGCAGTACGGAACTTTTTCCCAGAAAATCAAAAATATTTTTTCCGATACCTTCCACCGCGGCATGATAGCCTTTATACATACGGCATTTAACATGTTCGGTGATATTGAGAAAACGGACATTGTATCCCTTGCTTTTTATATAACGGCTCATGTAAATGTCTTCGCTGGTTTTTTTCTTGAAGGACTCGCAGCCGCCGATTGCTTTGAACACTTCATGCTTAACGGCAATGAACTGGCCGATTGCGGCGGAAAACCACGGCACTTTGACAAAGCGATTCAAAAACAGGGGAATGGCAAAGCCGGTCAGGAAGAACATCAACGGAACAGTAACAACCTCGCCGAAAGTCAGAAATATTTGTCCTATATACCCTGAAATGAGATCGGCCTTAAGGCCCTTCATATTGGTAACCGCCCAGGCAATGCTGGTAGGAGTGTGAATCGTATCTGCGTCAGTGAAGATAAGTATGTCTCCGCTTGCCTCCTGCGTCAGTTGATGCAGGGCGAATGGCTTGCCGTACCAGTCTTCCGGCAGCGGCTTGCCGTTTAAGACCCGTACACGGCTGTCGGCCGCGGCAATACGGTTCAGTATATCCAATGTATGATCCGTTGAATTGTCATTTAATACTAAAATTTCATAGTTTTTATACACCTGATTCTGCAGCGAAGTCAGACAACGTTCTATGTATCGCTCTTCATTTCGCGCGGGAATCAATACTGAAACCTTTGGCCCGTCAAAAATTTCCGATGCAAGAGTAAAGCGCCATATTTCATAGTGGTTTGCCAGCGAAAAAACAAAAAAATACGTTGCTACTATCAACAGCACCGGATAATAAAACGGACTTAAAATTTCAGCCAATGTGTTAAACATATATGGGTCCCTTTGTTTACTTTTTGCCCAGCAGGTCAGCGGCAAATTGATTGCTTGGATATATTTCCAGCGATTGTAACAGCCAGGATCTGGCCTCTGCGCTTTTTTTCTGCTGTATGTATGCGTAGCCAATGGCGGAATATACATTGAACAGATCGTCTTTTTCCACATCGCCGTTTTCGAGTATCGCCAGCATCATTTCGATTCCCCTTCGGTGATTGTGAAAGGGAGCCGGGGCAAAAACCCATCGGGCTGCAACAAGGTACTGGGCGGCGGCATTCCGGCTATTGTAAGCCAGGGCATTTTTGGCAAATTTATCTACATTAAGGCCGTTTGCCGCAGTATAGGTCCACGGCCCTATTGAGCAATTCTGGGAAAGGTTCTCCGCCAGCAGCAACCACGCCTCAGCACCGTGGGTGCTGTCGGCACCGTGGGTGCTATCAGCACCCAGCGCGGTTTCGATAACCTTTTCGGCAAGCCGCATCCCTTCTACAAAGTGGACGCGGGCCTCTTTCTCCCGTTTCTCGAACAGCAATGCCCTGCCCATCAGGTATTCGCAGCGGGCAAATGCCAGCTCCAGCGCGGCACCGGAGACATGCTCCTGAGAAGCGGCTCTTGCACTGCGGTATATTGGCGTTACCATATCCGCGTTCAATTTTTGCTCGTATACCGCTTCACGAAGCGGTATCAACCATTCCGGCAAACTGTTTTTTACGACCGGTGTATGCTGCGCCCACAGCCCGGCAGTAACCATCAATAGCACCAAGGTAAGTACACGTATTTTCATTTCATGAACAATATACCCTTTTTTTAACAGTTTATCCACTCAAAATACCCCAATATTTGAACATTTTTGAACGTTTTATTGGACCAAAACCTCGTGTTTCACTTGAAATTAAAAAATAGCCATAATATAATTATAAATATCTGGTTTTCACACCTAAATTTGAATGTGGAGTTGCAAATGGGAACTGTGGCGCTTACCCCGGTAATACGGATTGATTTGGAAAAATGCATCAATTGCTATGCATGCATTACCGCCTGTCCGGTAAAATACTGTATGGATGGTTCAGGGGAGAAACTGAACATTAACCCTGATTTGTGTATTGGTTGCGGAAACTGTATTGCCTCTTGTACCCATGATGCCCGGTATATTATTGATGATACGGCCCATTTTTTGGGAGACTTAAAACGGAGAGAACGAATGGTCGCCATTGTCGCTCCGGCAATAGCCTCGATTTTCCCTGACCAATACCTCAATTTTAACGGCTACCTTAAATCGCTGGGCATTGACGCAATTTTTGACGTCAGTTTTGGCGCAGAACTGACCGTTATTTCGTACCTTAACTATATCAAGGAAAAAAATCCCCGTATGGTCATTGCCCAGCCCTGCCCGGCAATTGTCAGCTATATTGAAATTTACCGTCCAAACCTGATTCCCTATCTTGCTCCGGCACATAGCCCCATGCTGCATACCATCAAAATGATTCGTGAATATTATCCCCAATACAAAGATCACAAAGTAGCGGTCATTTCCCCTTGTATTGCCAAGCGGCGGGAATTTGACGAAACTGGTCTGGGTGATTATAACGTGACCATGCTTGCCTTAAAACAACATTTCGAAGCGCAAAATATCTCTCTGTCCTCTTTCCCCAAAGTAGAATATATAGGCGCTCATGCGGAACGGGCGGTGCGCTTTTCTTCTCCCGGAGGCTTATTGGATACCGTTGAGCGTTTTGTGCCAGGTTTCCGGCGGCGCACCCATAAATCCGAAGGCCTTCATGCGATATACCCTTATCTTGCGGATGTTTCGGAATTGCTGCATACCGACATCAAATTACCATTGTTGGTAGACTGTCTGAATTGTGAAAAAGGCTGCAACGGCGGCCCCGGCACGGGGAATTGCAAACTGCCGGAGGCTGTGCTAGAAAATCCCATTAAGGAACGCAGCCAAAAGCTGGAAGCATACCACAAACCCGAAAAGGGAGAATGGGTATACAAAAAATATCATAAAATACTGAATAAATTCTGGAAGAAAGGGCTGTACGACCGGGGCTACCGCAATCTGTCAGGCAACAATACCATTCGGCATCCCAGTGAATCGCAGTTAACTGATGTCTTCCACAAAATGAAAAAATTCAATGCCAACGATATATACAACTGCACTGCCTGCGGTTACGGAAGCTGCAAGTCAATGGCAGAGGCGATTTTCAACCATCTTAACAAGCCGGAAAACTGCCTCCATTATAATTTCAATCTGCTTGCAAAAGAGAAGCATGTCATGGAAGAGCTGAACGTGCAGCTCCACGAACATATCGATGTAGCGCTTGATATTATCGGCGGTATTAATGAGGTCGTTCGATCGATGGATACCCGCATGGATATGTATCTGGAGAACATAAGAGAGTCTTCGAATAATACCGAAAAAATGGCCGACTCTCTAAAGAGCACCTCGGATCGTTCCCGGCAAAAACAGGAAGCGATACAGTCGCTTATTGAAGATACTGCCAAGGGTCAGCAATCCATGCAGGAAACGATTCAATCGGTACAGAGTATATCGCAGTCTGTTGACGGCATAGCTCAGGCGATTAAGATCATCAGCAGCATCGCGGCAAACACGAATCTGCTGGCAATGAACGCTGCCATTGAAGCCGCCCATGCGGGAGAGGCAGGCCGGGGTTTTGCCGTAGTAGCTGATGAAATCCGCCGTCTTTCGGAGAGCACCAGAGAAAACTCCCGGAATATTTCCCAAACCTTGTCCAATATTATTGCGGGTATCAATACGACCGCCAAGCGTTCGGGCGATACCAACGCCTTGATCAATGCCATGTCCGCAGAAATCAACGATTTTGCCAAAACCATGACAGAAATGATTATGGTACTGGGCGAAATGTCCCAGAAAAGCTCCGGCATAACCTCTTCGCTCAAACACATCAGGGAAGGCAGCGTTGAAGTAAAAGGCGGTTACGCGGATATGCTTTCCAAAACAGGCAAATTACTGGACGACATGAACGATCTGGCCAAGATAGCAGAAACTAAAATGGCAGAAATGTAGTAACAAAGTTGTTGTTAGAGCAGGCTTACTGGGTCGACATCGACTTCTAAGTAGACGCGGCTGTCGCGGCTTTGCTCGTAGCGTTCCAGCAGGATACGGGCCGCCGCATGCAGTGTTCCCATTGATTTACCCCGTAAAATGAGTTGGCGGCGGTGGTTGCCGTTGATGATGCCGATGGGACATTCTGCCGGCCCCAACATATCGGCATCCGGGGGAATAAGGGGAACGGCAAGGGAGGCAAGCCGCCGCATTGCAGCATCGGCGCGGGCGGGATCCTTGCTGCGGGCGTTAAAACGAATAAGGCGGGTATAGGGGGGGAAATTCAGCGCTTTTCGCTGAACCAGTTCCGCATCAAAAAAGCCCGCTACATCAATCGTACAGGAACGGGTAATGACCGGGTCCCCCATGCGGAGAGTCTGCACAATGACCTTGCCGTCGGGGAAATAGCGCCCTGCCCTGCCCGCCACCTGCACAATCAGCGAAAAGGTTCGTTCGGCAGCGCGGAAATCCGGCAGGTGCAGACCGGTGTCGGCAAGTATTACTCCCACCAGCCGAACACCGGGGAAATTCAGCCCCTTGGCAACCATTTGTGTTCCCAATAGTATATCAACCAACCCCGCCTTGAACATCGCAATCGTTTCCTCAAGCTGGCCTTTTTTGCCTGCGGCATCGGCATCGGCGCGGCGTATGCGTAAATCGGGGAAAGTCCGCCGCACCTCTTCTTCGATCATTTCCGTGCCGAAACCCCGATAGCCGGCTTCAAGCGAACCGCAGCGGGGACAGGCGGAAGGCGGCGGTTCGGAATAGCCGCAGTAGTGACACAGCGCTTTTCGCTTGCTCTTGTGCCAGGTAAGGGAAACAGAACAACGGCGGCACGTTTGTTCATAACTGCAGGACGGGCAATGATATAAATGGGCAAAGCCCCGGCGGTTCAAAAACAGTATCGTCTGCCGTTTCATCTGCGCCGTTAGGCGAATTTCTTCTTTCAGTTCATCGGTAAGGCAGCCTTCGGCTCTTTCCAGACTGACCGGCTTAATGTCCGGCAGGCTCCCTCCGGCAAGGCGCAGGGAAAGATCGAGTCTTTTGATTGTACCTTCCGCCATGAGTTTCCAGGCCTCGGCGGACGGCGTTGCCGAACCCATCACCAGTTTTGCCCCTTCAACCGAGCAGCGCCGTATCGCCGTTTGCCGGGCATGGTAGCGGGGGGTATTACCCGATTTATACGAGCCGTCATGCTCTTCATCAATGACGATCAAACCCAGGTTCCGCACCGGGGCAAACACCGCGCTGCGCGGCCCCACCACAATGCGTGCCTCACCGCGCCGTATCCGCAGCCATTCGGCAAGCCGTTCGCTGGGAGTCATCCCCGAATGGAGCATCGCCGCCGCCGAACCAAAGCGTTTGCCAATAACTTCCGCCGTCTGATGCGTCAACGCAATTTCCGGCACCAGATAGATAACGGACTTGCCTTCTTGCAACATCCATTCAGCCGCACGCAAAAACACCTCGGTCTTACCCGACCCGGTTATGCCGTAGAGATAGAAGAGTGAGGGACTGGGGACTGGGGACTGGGGACTGGGGATATTGGTTTGTAAGCGCAACGGGTTGTCAACACGCTGAGACTGCGAACAACTATCCCTAGTCCCTAGTCCCCAGTCCCCAGTCCCCACTATCATTGTCAACGCTGCTTGTTGTTCTGCTGAAAGTTCCAGTGCGGCGGCGGCGAATTCTTCATCGTCATTGTTGCCAAAGGATGGGTACTCGGTCATGCGGCGGCCTGAGGGGATCATGGCGGTAATGGCCTGGCCGATACCGCAGAGGTAGTAGGCGGCAAGCCAGCGGGCAAGGGCAATGTCCTGTGCATCGAATAAGGGTTCCGCGTCCACCACGCGGCGGATGGGTTTTATCGCCGATTCGCTTAAACCGGCGGGGGGGGCATCGCGTTCCGCGATAATAAAGCCCAGGGTATCCCGGCTTCCCTTGCCAAAAGGCACCATTGCCCGTTTGCCGACAGCGGATTCGCCTTTTGCGTCAATGCGGTAGGTAAATGCCTGGTCGGCGGGAATATCAAAAACCAGGTCGAACCAGGTCGAAGCCATTTTAGGTGGTCCTGGACGGCAATAAATTCGCCTGCTCCAGCGCGGTGCGGAGCAGTTTAAGATCTTCCCAGGCAGGGCGCTTTAGGTCTTCGTTCCGCAAGAGGGCGCTGGGATGATAGGTGGCAAGGAACGGGATGGTCCTGCTGCCAGTCTCAAAGTCAATAAACCTTCCCCTGAGCCTGCCGATTGGATCCGTGGTATTAAGCAAGGTTTGTCCGGCAACTCTGCCCACGCACAGAATAAAATGGGGGTTAAGCAGATCTATCTGCCGCCCAATAAAAGAAGCGCAAGCGGCAGTCTCCATCGGCTGCGGGTCACGGTTTTCCGGGGGGCGGCACTTGATAACATTGGCAATGAAACAATTGCTTTCCCTGAACAAGCCTATCGCGGCAAGCATTTTATCAAGGAGCTGCCCGGCCCTGCCCACAAACGGCCTCCCCGAGGCATCTTCGTCACTGCCCGGCCCTTCGCCAATTACCATCACCAGCGGTTTTGCCGCCCCTTCTCCGGGAACAGCATTTTTTCGGTTCCCGGCCAGTTTACACGCCGTACAGGCCCGTACCTCAGCGGCAATTTGTGCAAGGCTGTCGGATTGACTGGGGACTGGGGACTGGGGACTGGGGACTGGGGGTGCGGGGAATGAGGAATGAGAAATGAGGGATGAGGGAGTCGGGGGTACTGCAACATCGCATTGGGGAGTGGGGGCAATGGGCACTGGCGCAGGGTCATCGGAAAAGTGGTATTCGGGGGAGCTGGTGCGGTAGCCGCTTCCGGTTACTGCGGCGGCAAGGTCGAGAAAATGGGCAAGACCTGTTTTTTCTTCGGCAGTCATGGTGTTATATCAATATAACTACCTTTTTGCGATGGTACAAGCGGTAGTGTACAAAAAAAGCCGCACAGGAGACAAGGACATCCATTCCCTGCACTCCTGTACGGCTTAAGGACCATGCCGGACTTTTTTTGCGTGTAGTACGCGCAAAATCCCCTCACCCAAGCCCGGCACTATCGCCCTGCAAAACGTGTTCGCAGCGCAACACCTAAAGGGCGCCGAGGCATCAAGCCTCTGTTTCCCCTCCCAGTTTAGTTATTTCCTGCATAAATTCATCCAAATTTTCAAAATGCCGGTACACCGAGGCAAAACGAACATAGGCTACCTTATCAAGGGCGCCCAGACGCTCCAAAATCATGTCCCCAATGACTTTTGCGTCGATTTCCCGGCTGTCTTTGCCCTCGATCGCCGTCGCATCCTCGATCTCGTTGACCAGATTTTCAATCTGCATCTGCGAAACCGGCCGTTTTTCCAGTGCCCGCGTGATGCCTTTTTCGACCTTGTACCGGTCAAAAGGCTCCCGCCTGCCGTCCTTTTTTACCACCATGAACTGTTTGTCTTCAGTTCGCTCATAGCTGGTAAAACGGATGCCGCACCGCTCACACTCCCTGCGGCGGCGTATTGCCTCCCCATTGGCAAGGGTTCGGGATTCTACGACCTTATCGTCAATACTGCCGCAATGGGGGCATCGCATATTGTGTTACCTCTATCAGACTACGCTATATATAGTACCCCATATATAGCGCTTTTGTCAAGCCCGGTACGCTATATAAAGAGGGGTTTTTTTGCGGTTTTTTGTGTGAATTTACCACGAAAATTTCACGCAAAGGCGCAAAGATCACAAAGGACGCCAAGATTAAGAAGAAAGTCCTACAAGGTGTCAATCATGGTTTTTTCCCCCTGAAATACGACATAAGCGTCGCATTATATTCACCAGTTAGTGTTAATATGAACGTCGATTTTTGTCCAAAAATAGAGGATTATACGGCATTCGTATACATGGAGGTATTAGGTGAAAGTTGCGCGCATTCATATATATGTCAATCTTAGTAATATAAACGAAAGTTTTTCAGTGTAAGTTTCATATATATCCCAAAATAAGGATATAAAGCGAAGGTTTATTCTTTTTGCCCTACTGCCGATGGTCTCTCCGTGCCGTCCTGGCACGGGGATTTATTCCAAATAAGGCAAAAAGAGGAAAAGAATATGAATAAAAAGAGCATAATTTAGGGGTAAAAAAGAGTGAAAAATAAACGAATTTTGCTTGACAGTATAGCAATAATGGGTTATATTATTAATGTCTTCGATAGACTTTAGTCCTAGGAGACCGCCACTTAATGAGGCGGCGTTGTAGCCTCATTTGCCGAACCCGATCTTGTTTATGCAGGATCGGGTGATTTTTTTGTGTGCCTATTATTGCCCTCAATTCATCATATGTCCAAGAATGCAATTCCCCTGTTGTTTCAAAATAGCAAATAAAAGTTCCGTCATCAAAGCGTTCTTTTAATTCGCCTGCAATTTTGGCTCTTACGCTACCAATATGTAAATCTGACAATAAACGGATAAATACAGAATGTTTCTTTGTTGCTGTACAATTTCTTAACAATGAAGCACCCTGTTTGTAACCTAAACGGAATTTTCCCCCTAATGTCGTTCTTGTTCCAGATATGGTCTTCATCTCCATTATTTCACCGTCCAGTACTAAATCAGCGCAATTGTTGTCTGTTTCGCCCTGTTCCAGTCTTTCAGGAAGAAAAACAGCCATATATCCTCTTTTCGTCAAAATACGTATTTGAGACATTTCTTTATTCCATTTTTTTGGCTCTCTTTTCTTTACAGAAAGACGGCTTTTTGCAACCCAAACATTGGGTTCTATGGCAATCCATTCCTCATCGGAAAACAGGATTTTTGCCAGAGCAAGAGATTTTTCGGCTTTTTCACACAAAGGTGCTGAACTTTCTGATGTCATAGGTTGCTTATAGTAGCAGAATATTATGGTTTTGGGAATAAATAATGATAAAAATAATACCCAAAAAATTCCTTGAAACTTCCTCAAAAAATGGTAAAATAATCCCAATTATTTCATCCTCCTATTTTACCAGAGGGGTGAAAATATCACAAGTTAACTACAAGTAAGCATTTTTCGCTTGACAAAATAATAAAAAAATGCATAAAATGTAGTAAGAAAACTGAGCAGGCGATGAACCTTGCCACAGGATGTGGCTTAGGTTTGTGGGGCTGGGCCGCTGTTTGCGGCAACAGATGAGTAATATCGTTTAAAAACGACGCATCTGT
>Ga0123356_10006219_pt1 | contig 12070 bp, 10 predicted proteins | sample TergutEmb28metaG_2_FD_92546 | JGI IMG/M metagenome (GOLD analysis project Ga0123356, IMG submission 92546) | Embiratermes neotenicus P3 segment gut microbial communities from Petit-Saut dam, French Guiana - Emb289 P3 | ecosystem: Host-associated > Arthropoda: Insects > Digestive system > Gut ... | reverse complement strand
TGGAGCGCGGTCATGACATGGTTTATGTCTGCTACGATAATGAAGCATACATGAACACAGGACTGCAACGTTCATCAGCAACGCCGAAGTTTGCCGAAGTGTCTACAGCACCGGTCGGTTCTAAGATCCCGGGTAAAATGCAAAATAAAAAGGATCTGACCGCAGCAATGGTAGCGCATAACATACCGTACGCTGCACAGACAACATTTACAGCAAACTTTAAAGATTTACACGAAAAAGCGCATACAGCGCTCCTCGGCAACGCCCAGATTCTCGGAAGTGACCACCGCTCCCGTCGGCTCGGCTATCCCGGGTAAGGAACAGCATAAAAAAGACCTTACCGAAGCGATAGTCGCGCATAATGTACCTTATGTCGCTCAAACGACTTTTGTAAGCAACTTTAAAGATCTGCACGACAAAGCATATAAAGCGCATTACACCCCGGGTCCGGCATTCCTGAACATCCTTGCGCCGTGCCCGCGCGGATGGCGTTATCCCACCGAAGACCTGATGGCGATCTGCAAACTCGCAGTCGACACCTGCGTATGGCCGCTTTATGAAGTCATCGACGGCGACTGGAAGCTCACCTATGAGCCAAAAACAAAGCTGCCGGTCGAAGACTATCTGAAACCGCAGGGACGCTTCAGCCACATGTTCAAACCCGGAGCAGAGTGGATGATCGAAGACTTCCAAAAATACGTAGACAAAAAATGGGAGCGCCTGCTCAAGAAATGCACATAAACCAAACTTCCTCAAAAAACCCTGCCAAACCCGGCAGGGTTTTTTATTGGAAGTACACATGGGGACGGTTCTCTTGTGTTCCGGTTATTAATTCCGGTATGTAAGTTTCCTGTACTGTAACGCTTCGGCAAGATGCGCTGTTGCTATATTCTCCGACCCGCCAAGGTCTGCTATCGTCCGCGCCACCCGCAGGATGCGGTCATATGATCGGGCGGTCATCGACAAGCGTAAGAATGCGCTGCGCATAAGCTTCTCACAGTCTCCTGAGAGTTGACAGCAGGCATCCAGCTGTTTCGGACCGATATGCGCGTTACAGCGTATGCCGCTCCCCTGATAACGTTTGATTTGAACTTCGCGCGCCTGGTTTACGCGAGCCCGGATCATTGCGGAAGATTCCGCAAGAGGACGCTCCCGGAGTTTATCGTACTCAATAGTCGGTGACTCAATGTGTATATCTATCCTGTCCAGGAGAGGACCGGATAAACGTTCATGATAACGAATGACAGAGTTGCCCGAGCAGATACACCGTCCCGAAGGGTGACCGAACCACCCGCATTTACAAGGATTCATCGCGCAAACGAGCATAAAGCGGCTGGGGTAAGTGACCGAAGTCGCTGCGCGCGATATGGTCACAGTGCCGTCCTCCAGCGGCTGCCGTAAAGACTCTAAAACATCACGTGGAAACTCGGGCAGCTCGTCAAGGAACAGAACACCGTTGTGCGCAAGAGATATCTCGCCCGGTTTCGGGTTCGACGTGCCGCCCACCAGAGCGGCAGCAGAAACTGTATGGTGCGGACTGCGGAAAGGCCTTACTGACATTATAGGGTTATCGCGGCTTGTAAGTCCGGCGACCGAGTGTATTTCTGTCGTTTCCAGCATTTCTTCACGGTTCATATCGGGAAGAATGGTCGGCAGCCGTTTGGCAAGCATACTCTTCCCCGCTCCGGGAGGACCTGTTATAAGTACATTGTGTCCGCCTGCAGCTGCGATCTCAAGTGCCCGTTTTACATTCTCCTGACCTTTTACCTCCGAGAAGTCCAGCATTGTGTTGTACTCGGGTAGAGGTTCGCTCGCAGCAACCGTTTGTATATGCTGAGCCCCTCTGAGATGTTCAAGAAGCTCGTACATATGTGAAACAGGATACACATTAACTCCCGAGGCATATGATGCTTCCGCAGCATTATCAGCAGGAACAAATAATTCACGCACTCCGTTCCTACCCGCGCTAAGTGCCATAGGGAGCGCTCCGGAAACAGGACGAAGCTCACCCGTGAGTGACAGCTCACCAAAAAACGCGTGATCTTCGTTGAGCGGTTCAATGAAACCGGATGCCGTGAGTATACCGAGCATCACAGGCAAGTCATACACAGTCCCGGCTTTTTTGGTGTCTGCGGGAGCGAGATTTACAGTTATCCTGCTGATCGGAAATGTCATACCGCATGTTTTTATCGCAGCCCTGACACGTTCACGCGCTTCTTTAACAGCAGCATCCGGCAATCCGACTATATCAAAGGACGGCAGCCCGGAAGAAAGATAACACTCGACAGAAACATCATAACCTCTGATACCACCGAGCCCCAAAGATTTTACTTTTGCTACCATAATAATCCTCCCGCTTTATATCCGTAAGCCGTTGTCCCGTATAAAAAGCATATCACAAGCGCTTTCAACACTTCAATACACACTTGATGTAGAATATGATACAATAAAGGGGTCAATATGTTATCTTTTATGAACTTAAAGAAAAACGAACATTTTTCCGGAGGTAAGTTGTGAACGATATTATACTTTTTAAACAGGGCGAGATCATTTTGAAGGGGCTCAATAAGCGGGAGTTTGAGCGTAAGCTTATAGTAAATATCAAGCGCCGGCTGGAGCCGTTTGGTGATTTTAATATATATGCTATGCAGTCAACGGTTTATGCCGAGCCGCGGGGTGAGTGTGATATGGATGCGGCGTTTGAAGCGGCAAAGACTGTATTTGGCGTATTATCGGTCTCACGGGCTGCCGCGTGTGAGAAAGACAAGGATACCGTCGTAGACACGGCGGCATCCTATCTGGGGCAGCGCTTACAGGAAGCGTCTACATTTAAGGTCGAATCAAAAAGGGCGGATAAACGATTCCCTATGAACTCGATCGAGCTCTCCAGGTATGTCGGCGGAGAACTCCACGACAGGTACCCGCACCTTAAACCGGATATGCACACCCCGGAGCTGACTGTTACGGTTGAGATCCGCGATCTGGCGGCTTATGTCCACGGCGCTGCGGAACACGGCGCGGGCGGGTTGCCGCTTGGTGTCGGCGGGCGAATGGTCGTGCTGCTGTCCGGCGGGATAGACAGTCCGGTCGCTGCATGGATGACGGCAAGGCGCGGGGTCCGGCTGATCCCTGTCCATTTTTACTCCCACCCGTACACATCGGAAATGGCAAAAGAAAAAGTCCTTACGCTGGCAAAGCAACTGACAAGGTACTGCGGGCGTTTAAAAGTGGAGCTCGTCCCGTTCACGAATATACAGGAGGAGATCAGGCGCAAATGCCCTGAAGGGCTTATTACAGTTATAATGCGCCGGTTTATGATGCGTATCGCTGAACGTATCGCAATCAAAAACGGCTGTACCGCGCTTGTTACCGGCGATAATCTTGGCCAGGTAGCAAGTCAGACAGCCGAGGCTCTTGCGGTCACAGGGCAGTGTCTTGAACTGCCGGTATTCAGACCGCTTATTGCGTTTGATAAAAAGGAAATAATCGACCGGGCGCGTATGATCGGGACATATGATACATCCATTTTACCCTACGAGGACTGCTGCACCGTATTTACTCCGCGCCGTCCGCGTACGAAACCAAAGCTTGCGGAGATCCTGGCAGCGGAAGCGGAGCTGGATGTAAACGGGTTAATAAACGACCTTAAACTTGACTGTGATCTCACCGTTACTGAGCGTTCCTGAAATAACGTGCGTCCTTTCCTTTGTGATTATTACCATATCCCTTCCTTTGATCGCAAGGGGCGGTGTAAGCTCGGACATAAAGTCCGTTCCGCTGAGGCGGAGCTTCGCGTTTCCGGCAGCCATGTTCACAAGCTCGCAAACTGTATCTTCGATATCTTTATCGGTCACCTGCGCCGGTTTAACGCCTATGATACCGGAACACAAAACAACAAGGTCATCCTTTTTCGCGGAAACAAAGAGCATTCCGCTCTTTTTTCCGTTCAAGATCATCAGACCGGTCATCTCTTCAAAGCAGCTATCCTTCTCCTGGGATTTTACTTGCAGGTTGATGCCCGACATTCTTGTTATCACTTCCTGAAGCGCTTCTGAATAAATCAGTCCCAGTTCATCATACATTTCCACTAAAACCCGCCTCCTTTTCCTATACACTCCACGATTTTGGACTCAAGCTCGTCAACGGTGAACGGTTTGACCAGATAGTTGTTGGCGCCCGCACGCACAGCGGCTACGATGCTTGTCTTATGCCCCTCCGTCGTCACCATCATCACCGGTATACTCTTAAACCGTTCATCGGTTTTTATCGTCACAAGCACATCATAACCGCTCATATCCGGCATGTTCCAGTCCAGAAGCACAAGATCGATATCCCTGTAGTCCTTCTCGAGTATCTCAAGCGCTTCAAAACCGTCCTGCGCTTCATCTGTCTCTAAATCAAGCACATCGGCTGCGGCTTTGATCACTTTTCTCATTACTGATGAGTCATCGACGATCAGTATCTTCATTTAATCACCATCCTTACTTGCTGTCTTCTTTGAGTAATATGTCAGGTTCCCGTAAGTATTCACATCAAAAATTTCCTTGAGCATATCATAAAGTACGTAGTTCCCTGTAAAAAACATACCGCCGCCGACCAGCGAGTTGCTCATATTCAGGGCGACTTCCCGCTTTAGAGCATTTGAAAAGTATATCAGAACATATCTGCAAAAAATCGCGTCGAACGTGCCGAATATTTTATAGCTGTCCATAAGATTAAACTTACGAAACCTCACAGCGTCGGTTATACTCCGGTCGAGGTCCCATGCCGCACCGTCGCTCCTGAAATAATGCGCTTTGTAATGCTCGCTTAATCCTCGGGTTATACTGATCTTATCATATCTACCGGTCCTTGCTATATCCAAAACGCGGCTGGAGATGTCTGTTGCGAGTATATCAAAATCCGATAAGCTAACGTTTGTTATATTGTTTCGCTTTAAGTAGTTGTCGATACACATTGCTATCGAATAGGCTTCCTGCCCTGTAGACGTCGCGGCGCTCCAAATCCTTATCTTTGCTTTTTCGCCCGTTAAAAGCGCATTGACGTACCGGGGGAGTACCTCCTGCTCAAAACACTTCCAGAGTAAAACGTCCCTGAACCAGAATGTTTCATTTACGGTTATGGAGTTGATGATGTGCTGAGTGATCTCCGGATCGTTTCGCGAGATCACATCATAATAAAAGTCACTGAAGGATTCAGCCCCGTAATCGAGTACAAGCTTAAAGAGCCTTGTTTCGATCAGATAAATTTTTTCGGGGGGGATCACGACGCCGCTTATCCCGGCAACATAATCGCTTATCAGTTTGAACTCATTTTCGTTGATCGATTCATGCAATGATATAAACCTCGTATAATATAAGAACTAATAAGAAAAACTCTCGATTTCGGGAGCGATTTTTTCCAAATCAAGAACCTTATCGGCAAGATCCTCTTCAACTACCGCACGCGGCATGCCGTAAACCACGCATGTTTTTTCACTTTGCGCAATACAGAAGCATCTTTTTTTACCCTTTAGTTTTGCCAAACCGCTTTTACTGTCCTGCCCCATCCCCGTCAGGATGACCGCTAATATCCGTGTTCCGCTGAACTCGTTTGCCACCGACTCAAAAAGCGCGTCGGCAGCAGGTTTGACGCCGTTGATCGGAGGCGAATCGTCCATATAGATCTCATCGTCACTGTTTATCCTCATATGGACTCCGCCCGGCGCGAAGTAAACTGTCCTGCCCGTGATGGTTTCTCCGTCTTCCGCGACCTTTACCGTCAGCTTCGATTTTGAATCCAGACGCTGCGCAAGCGATCCGAGAAAATGCGACGGCATGTGCTGTACTACAAGGATCGGCACCGGGATGTCCCCGCTGAGCTCGGGAATGATCGATTCAAGAGCGCGGGGACCGCCTGTGGAAACCGCTATAAGGATCAACTGCGGCCGAAATCCTTTGGAAGGTAATGCTTTTTTTGATTTGGCGACCAATATCTGATACTTTGCTTCTTCCTTACTCTCTTCCGTGTGCAGCATTTTTACGATGTCTGCCATTTTATTTTTGATTATTTCAAAATTCTCGCTATACCCGTCATATATCGGCTTTGTCATACTCTCGGATGCGCCGTTTGCCAGCGCTTCGAGGAAAATCTTTGTGCTTGTTGAGGAAGGTCTTGCTATCACGAGTACAAAAGCTTTTGGGATCTCCCGCAACAACAGCTTAAGGAACCCGTACAGATCAGGATTTTGGATCTCGGAATCTACGATTATTATATCAAAATCGTTGTGTTTTATCAGATCGCTTGCTTCTCTGCCATTGTCGACACAAATGACCTGAGCATCTTCGCTGACCTGATTTATCGCGCCGGAAAACATCGATCTGTATACCGATGATCCGTCTGCGATCAGAATTTTTAGTCCGTCCATTAATACGTTTTCCTAACCTGTATGTGATTGACCTTATTAAGATCAGCTGGTTTTAAAACTCTTGACGGAATCGTCCATCTCGCCGGCGATCTTAAGCACATGTTCGCATGCGTCTTTTGCTGTTTTTGCTCCAACATTTGCCTCGCTTGCTTCGTCGCTTATCAAATGTATGTTCTTTGCTACATCGATCAATCCCGATGACATCTCTTTTGCGGAACGGTTTATCTCATTCATGTTATTGGAAGCGCGCTCGGAGTTCATCGCGATCTCCTGTGTCCCGATAACAAGCTCTGCTGTGGACTTCGCTATCTCGTTGACGCCTCTTGTAGAATCGACAACGGCTTTGGTCACCGATTGCGCGTTGACTGAGATACTGTTTATCTCGTCTGCTATTTCGGTCATGCGGCGCGCGGCGTCTTCGGCATCGTCTGTTATCTGGTCGCTGCGTTTTCCCTGCCGGTTCATTTCCTGGGCAAATGAGTTTATATACTCGGTCATGGAATTTATGATCGAGGTTATCTCCGACACAGCGCTTACCGCAACCGGCATATTTTTCTGCATGTCCGCGATCTGGTCCGCGATCTCGTCGGTTGCCGCGGTCGTTTGCTTTGCAAGCTCTTTTACCTCGTTTGCGACTACCATAAATCCCTTGCCCGCTTCACCGGCGCCCGCAGCTTCGATCGCGGCGTTCAAAGCGAGCATATTTGTCTGATCCGCGATATCGCTGATAACGCTTACGATTTTCCCGATCTGTTTGCTTGCTTCCTCAAGGCTCCGTATGATCTCGTTGGTATTTGTGGCTTTTTTATCCGCGTCGGACATTTTATTTTTTGTAACGCTGCTTTGTTCGCTTACATGACTGATCGACTTGCTTATCTCATCAACGCTTTCTGCGACACTGTTGAAGATACCTGATACATGCTTAACTGATCCGGAGGCTTTTGTTATGCTGTTCTGGATATCGTCTACGAGTGTGCTTGACTGTGTCACTCTGGTGCTTGTCTCTTCGGCTGCGGCTGCTACGGTGCTGATAGTGGAGTTTATCTCCTCTATAGAAGACGCAACCGCGCTGATGTGGGAGCTTGCTGTGGAGAGTGCGTTGGTGGACTGGGTCATTGCAGCGGAGAATTCCTCTGTTGTTGTACTGACAGACGAGGTCTTTTCGCTGACCACCCTGCTGTTTTCCTCAACCTGCGATGCTATCTCCAGCACGCTTGTAGCGGACTCGCTCATTTGCTGTACAGTTACCCTTATGTTGTCGATAACCGAGCGGTTAAACTTCATCACCTTGTTACATGCCTCAAAGAACTCTCCGTACTCCGCGCCATACCCGTCCGGGAATACAACTCTCAGGTCTCCCTGTGAAACAGTTGTCAGCAGTTTTGTGCCCAGAAGTAAAGGTCTGCTTATGGATACGGAAAATACGATGCTGAACGCGATTATCAGGATGACTCCCACGGAGGATATTACAACAAGCTGAGTGAGCGCTGTTTCAGCGTAATCCCTGTTTTTGTTTGCGATACTCCTGCCCGCTTCCAGTCTTAGCCCGTTCAACTGAGCCATCAACGTTAAAATCTCATCACTCAGCGGTGAAAGTGTGCTTGTTACGGCTTCTGTCGCGTTATCAGGGTTATCAAGTATCAACGACCGGAATGACTGCAGACCCGTTTGATAACTGTTGATCAACTCAATTGCCTTATCACAAATAGCATATGCCTCCTGCAGTATGATCGTGGAACGGAAAGCCTGCAGTTTTTCCTTGGCAAAAACCGTACTTTCCATCATATCGTTATATATTGATTCCCGATCCTGCCGGTTTTGCAGCGCAAGCATATCGCGCCCCTGTACCTTCATTCTTTCCACAACCTTGCTGGCGTTTATGATATGCTCAAGAGGGTCGATCACTATATCTATGGTTTCATGGCTTGTTTCAACGGTGTGACTCAGGTTAGAGATCGCGATGATCAGGACGAAAATCACGATCGCCACCACAAATAAAAACGCGGCTATCAGCTTGGTTCTTATTCTTATGTTCTTAAGAAATGTCATTGTCCATACCTCCAAATAATGTGTTTGCAGTTATATCCTCACGGCTTGCCGTGTATTTTCTTTTTATTGAATCCAGGTCGATTATCCTGTATATCTTATCATCCGCTTCCGCTATGCCTGAAATACAGAAACCTTCCGAAACTCCCCCGGTAAGCGGCGGCGGCCGTATTACACTGTCGTCTATATCTATGAGATTTCCCGGCTTCTCCACGGCAAGCCCCATTTGATCCTCGCTGCTTGAGCTTGATTTAAAGATTATAGCGTTCAGTATACGTCCCTCATCTATGCGCTCGACACTGTCGAGCAGCTCGCTGAGGCTCAGTATCGTGACTACCCGCCCTTTCAGGTTGGCGACGCCTATCACCTCGTCCGGTGCGGAAGGAACAGGTGTGACCGCAAGCTTCCGCGCGACCATCTGCACGAGGGTCACGTCTACGGTAAAAAGTTCGCCTGCTACGATAAAGCTCAACCCTCTCACTTCGTTCCCCCTCTTCCCGTGATCCTTTTGCCGTTCTTAAGTTTTTTTGCTTCAATGTCCTCCGCAATCGCGCCGGTATTCAGGAATATAAGAACTTTTTCATTGTAAGCGCTTGTGCCTGTGACAAAATCGCTTTTTACCTGACTGTCGTTTATGACAAAAACATCGTCGACCTTGTCAATGACCTTGCCGATAAGCAGTCCGACAGGGGATAAGCTCTTTTTAAGATTAAGCAGATACAGTGTGTCTCTGTTGTATGCGCGTTTCCTGACCGGCGAGTAATCCTCCGGCCTTACGATACGTGTGGTCTCTCCGGCAATGTTTATATAACTCTCCCTGCCGATCTCCTGAATATCTCCGGGGTCGATCACTTCGATCCTGGAAATGTCCTCGATATCAACGGCATAATATTCCGATCCCGAACAGTTAAACAGCATGACCTGCTTCTTTTGTTCCTCTTCAGAGCCTTTATCCGCGGTTCCGGACTCTTCCATAAGCGCGCTGATCGCTTCTCTTTCAATGTCTTCAACACCCATAAATCTGACGATCCCGTCAGCGTCGAGGATCATGACAGCCTTGCCGCTTCCCAGAACGGTCACGTTTGAATAACATATACAACCCTGCAGATATACCGGAAGCGGTTTGACCAGGACCTGCTCGGTCTCCAGCGCGTCGTCTATCAGAAGGGCAAAGTATCGCCCGCCTGTCCTGAGTACGAGGCATTTTATAACTCCGGCACTTTCGATCTGCCCGATCATTTCGTCGACCGATGTTTCGGCGCCTTTTGCTTTATTTGCTATATCTTTCATCGATACGACGGGGATGATACGCCCGTCAAGGCTCAGAACAAGGGACTTATTGATCCTTTCAATGCGTTTGGACGCCGTACCGTTCCAAATGCGGACTATCCGCTCGACATTTAACTCCGGTACCGCGTACGGAACTGAATCTATAGTAATAATAAGCGACCTGATGACAGACAGTGTCAGCGGTACTTTCAGCCGCATCGTCGTACCTTTGTCGATCTCGGATTCGATCTCGATCGTGCCGCCCAGTTTTTCGATATTCGTTTTGACTATGTCCATTCCGACTCCGCGCCCGGAGTAGTTTGTTACTTTTTTTGCGGTAGATATTCCCGGTTCGAAAATCAAACTGAATATTTCGTTTCGCGACATCTTGGTCAGTGCTTCTTCCGATAAAAGCCCGCGCTCCAGAGCTTTCCGCTTCAGAGAACCCGCGTCGATCCCGCCGCCGTCGTCTTTTACTTCGATAACAGCCTGTCCGTCGTGCATGTAGGCGTCAAGGGTGATGGTTCCTTTGGGAGGTTTCTTCAGCTCAGCGCGGAGTTCAGCTGACTCTAATCCGTGGTCAGCTGAGTTTTTGACTAATTGTGTGATTGGATCTGTAAGCGCTTCCAGCAGATACTTATCCAGAGTTACGTCATCATTGATTATATCTACGGCGATTTCTTTTCCAAGGCTTTTAGCGGTATCTCTTATGATACGCGGGAATTTGTCAAAAACCACACTTATCGGCTGCATCCTCGTATACATGACTTTTTCCTGTATCTCGCTTGTGAGGCGGTTCAGATCATGTAAAATAGGAGGCAGCCCGGCTATGGTTTTTTCATAACCGGAGATCGATGAAAACAGCTGGTTGCGCGTCAGGATCATTTCATTTGCCAGGTCCATCAGCCCGTTGATCACATTGATGTCAAGCCGTATAAAGAAACGGCTTTCCTGCTCGGTCGTTTTAGAAAACGTCTTTTCCTTTTCCGCTTCGCTTTTTGTTTTCCCGGCTTCATCAGGTCGTTCACCGGTGCCGAAAACAGTTTCCTTGCTCAGGCGCCGGATATGGCTTTTATCCACTTCGATCGCTATTGAAAACAGATCGAACTCAAGAACACTGGTGACAAGAAGGTCCAGAATCAAATCGTCGGCTCCGGAAAGCACTGTCGTGATTTTATCAGCCATGATAACGGCATGTTTTTCCTTTATCGTTTTACCTTGTTCATCAGTACTGTCCGCTTTTTTTATGATCGCTTCCGCAACAACTCCCACCGAGAAAAAGTTGTCGATCAGCTCATTTGGATACTTGTGATACCTTCCAAGGCTTTTATTATAGTCGATACGGACATAGTATATCTTGTGTCCGTGCTGCACTGCGTTTTGTAATACTTCGCACGTTTCGGAATCTTTAAAATCAAACGGGATTTTTTTGACCTCATCGTCTTCAGGTACTGTAACGCGTGAATACTGTCTGAGACTGCTGATCATGTCTTCCGTGATTATTCCCGAGTCATCCACGGTGTTTTCTATCAGCTCATTCAGACAATCTATACTCTGCAATACCACATCGACTATATCTTCATTTATTGCCAGTTTTCCTTCCTGTATCTGAAGGAAAACACTTTCCAGCTCATGAGCGACAGCAACGATTTTTTTCAGGGAAAAGAAACCGGCAGTTCCTTTCAGACTGTGAGCAGCGCGGAAAACGCCGTTCATCAACTGGTAATCCCCGGACAGGGTGTCAGCTTTTAAGAAGGCGTTTTCTATTTTCTCGACATGCGTTTTTGCTTCGGTCACAAAGTCGTTCAGAAACAAACCTGTCTCTATATTTTTCACCGGTCGAATCTCCTTGGGTAATATTTTCCAAGTTGGCTGCGTTGTTATGTAGAGCTGTTCGATGAATGCAGAATATATGCAGAAGATACATTATATCATAAAAAATAATAATTGAAATATTTTTTTCTTTTGCTATAATGAATGGTGGTCACGGTGAAAATATCGTGCGCCGCAATAATAAAACAGGAGGCGCCAGCAAGTGATTATCGATGAGTCTAAAAGAAGGCATGTCCTTATAATAAGTCATGAGCCGCAGATTCTTGCCGAGATCAAGATGGAGCTGCTGCCAAGCTTTGAGATCAGCATATCGGCAGCGAGCAGCTCGGCCGTTCATGCGCTGGAGTCTTATGAAATAGCGGCAGTCGTCATCTGCATAGGAGAGAACCGCGATAAAGCCTTTGCCGATTTCCATGATATCTTCGAGATAGTAAAAGCACGGAACATCCCGATCCTGTTTATCGCCGAGCACGGTAACGACGATGACGAGACTCAGGCGTTTGCTATAGGCGCGGT
>Ga0123356_10006218_pt1 | contig 12072 bp, 10 predicted proteins | sample TergutEmb28metaG_2_FD_92546 | JGI IMG/M metagenome (GOLD analysis project Ga0123356, IMG submission 92546) | Embiratermes neotenicus P3 segment gut microbial communities from Petit-Saut dam, French Guiana - Emb289 P3 | ecosystem: Host-associated > Arthropoda: Insects > Digestive system > Gut ... | reverse complement strand
CCAAGCTCAGTATAATAAAACTGTTATCGACCGTGGGAAAGACCGGAGCAAACTCATCATCACCCTCACGCGGATTTGCATCGAAAATAATTCGCTCGTATTCTCTGTATACGGCCATACCCGGCAAAGACAAACCGGCAGACGGATTATCACCTGCACATAATGCCAAAACATCTTTAACATGATTAAAAGACAAATTACCGCCGTACAGTTTTCTGATCACCCGTGAAGAAACCGAAAACGGCAAAACCGCTACATCTGCAGCATTGGCAGTCGATCCGATACAACACTCCAAAACAAAAAGATCGGCAATATCGGAAATAAATTCTTCATCAGCTCTGAACAACTCGGATGCCGAACTCACAGCTTCATTAAATCTCGGATTCATATTTTTAAGCAATGGTATTACGCTGTGACGAACCTTATTTCGTGTATATATATCCATTTTATTTGTCGAATCATCAACATATGAAATTTCCCGTTCACTGATAAAAGCCCTGACTTCATCTGAAGTAACATGCAACAACGGACGGATCACCGACCCCCTGACAGGCGGGATCCCCGACATACCGTTTGCACCCGCACCGCGTGTGAGATTGATAATAACAGTTTCGGCATTATCATCCATCGTATGAGCAGTAGCAATTTTTAAAGCACCCGTCACCGAAGCTGTATCATAAAAAAAATCATAACGCATATCTCTCGCAGCTTCTTCAATACTTAAACCGCGCTTCCTTGCATAATTTGCCACATCACCTCTGCCGGAATAAAAAGGGATCCCGTGTGCTTCACAAACATTCATAACAAATGTTTCATCCCTGTCCGATTCATCCCCCCGAAGCTCATGATTATAATGAGCAACAGCAACATCAAACCCGACTTCATAAGAAATATGCCTCATGACCTCAAGCAAACACATGGAATCAGCGCCCCCGGAAACACAAACCAAAACCAGCCCCGCCTCCGGAAGCATTTCATTCATCTCCGAATATTCTAAAACTTTACCTATAAGACCGGACATATCCACCTTTTAATTTTTGCTTTACATTAATCGGAGTACTGTTAATTTATTTCAAATCGAGTTTGGGTGCGATAAAATTATTTCCTGTGTTTTTGTTGCTGAACGGTAAGCACACACTGTTTGAGAGTTGGAATAAATTAACAGTACTCCGATTAATGTAAAAATTTAATAATCATCGTGACTTCTGTCCAATGAAGAAAAGCTTGTGTATTCCGGGTCCCAGCGCATTTGGACTGTGCCTGTTTCGCCGCGACGGTTTTTCAGGATGATACATTCAGCTATGTTCGGCATTTCCGAATCTTCATTATAATAGTCGTCCCTGTACAAACCCATGACGATATCCGCGTCCTGTTCAATCGAACCTGACTCGCGAAGATCGCTGAGCTGCGGACGCCTGTCATTTTTCGCACGCTTTTCATTATCACGATTCAATTGAGAAAGACAAATGATCGGAACATTCAATTCTTTTGCCATGACCTTCATTGTGCGGCTGATCTCGGTTACTATCTGAACTCTGTTTTCGCCCCTGTAACCCCTGTCGTTTGTAGCTGCCGACATGAGCTGCATATAATCGATGACGACAAGTCCGAGATCGGAAATACGCCTGCATTGCGCATTCATTTCCGTTACTGTCAGCGAAGCATCGTCATTGATCAAAAGCTTCGCCTCACTGATGACCTTTGCCGCCTCAGCAAGACGACGCCACTCAGCATCGTTGAGCCTGCCCGTATGAAGCCTCTTACCGTCGATATAAGCATCCGAAGACAAAAGACGCATCGCAAGCTGTTCGCGCGACATCTCAAGAGAAAAAACCGCGACAGACTTTCCGGATTTTCGAGCAACATGAAGAGCTATATTGAGTGCAATACTCGTTTTACCCATGCCCGGCCTCGAAGCAATAAGGATCAGATCGGAAGCATTGAGCCCCATTATGATCCTGTCCAAATCTTTGAATCCCGTCAGTAAACCCGGTATCCCGATATCAGCCTTAGCTGCATCACTTATATTTTTATAAACATCGACCATGATCTTTGAAATGATTTCAAGCGATGCTCTGCTTCTGTCCTGACGTAACGAATAAACCCGTTTTTCGGCAGCTTCCAAAATATTCAGCGCTCCGGCTTCACCCGAAACTGCCATCGCCGCAATATCATTCCCCGCATCCGCAACACCTCTGAGAAGCGCTTTATCTTTCACGATCCACGCATATTCAACAGCATTGGCAGATGTAGGCGTTATGAGCATCAAATCGCGCACATATCCCGGGATATCTTCCGTCCAAACACCCGCTTCCCTCATACGCTCGATGACCGTAACAGGATCGATGGGTTTGGCAAAACTGAACATCGAAAAAATCGTTTCAAAAATACTTCTGTTGACAGACGAATAAAAATCCTCTGTTTTCAATATCCCTATAACATCACCGACACAGCGCGAATCAATGAGCATCGACCCCAAAACAGCCTGCTCAGCCTCCGTACTGTGCGGCACCTGTCTGTGCAGTAAATCATCCATAAATTATTTACCTTCAATAACCAATACATGGATCGTGCCGGTTATTTCAAATCCCAGTTTACATTTTATTTCATGTGAACCGAATGTTTTAATCGGTTCATCCTGAACGATTTTATTTTTTTCTATTTCAATACCGTGTTGTTTTTGAAGTTCTTCCGATATTTCCTTAGTCGTTATCGAACCGAAAAGCTTCCCGCTTACGCCGTGAGCCGACGAATCACCGCCGCGTGCAGGGATCGTCACAAGGACATCTCCCAATTTCGATGCCGTTTCAACAGCCTTTGCTTTGTCGGTCTCCATTTTCTTTTCACGCGCTTTTTCCTGTTGTTTCATGACCGTAAGATTTTCTGTTGTCGCCGGGACAGCAAGATTTCTCGGTAAAAGATAATTACGGGCATAACCGTCCGAAACATTGACAAGTTCACCCTTTTTCCCTTTACCTTTTACATCCTGTTGTAAAATTACTTTCATATACGATCCCCTCACATATTAAAATCATTGTATCGCACTGTCATTTCAATTTTATTGATTTACTGTCTTTGTAACCTTATATTTTTTCAAATAGCTGTCGATCGCCTGTTTAAGTTCCGTCATTACTGCTTTAACACTCTTTCCGGTAACCTGCAGTCCTGCTGTCGCCTGACTTCCGCCGCCACCGAGTTTTTCAAGAACGACCTGAACGTTTATTTCACCGATACTGCGACCCGAAACAAAAACAGTATCACCCTCTTTTCCCGCAACAAATGACGTATGAACACCTTTGATACTGAGAAGTTCATCTGCCGCCTGAGCAATACTGATCCTGTTTTGATCACCGTCACTTTCCGCAAGAGCGATCCCGTCTTTATAAACCTTTGCTGATCGAAGCAGTTCATAACGTGCTGTTGCGATATCCATGTCCGACTGTAATATTCGCTTAACTTCCGCCGCATCGGCACCCGCTCTCTTCAAATAAGCCGCCGCATCAAATGTCCCGCTCCCGGTATTGATAGTAAACCCTTTTGTATCAAGAACAATACCGGCAAGTAACGCTTCCGCTTCTGCACGCAGTATATCATCACGTTCAACAAGATACTGCATCATTTCGGCAACAAGTTCTGAAGTTGAAGACGCATAAGGTTCATGGAAATTCAGTAATGAGTTTTCTACATAATCCGCCGCTCTGCGATGATGATCGATAACCGCTATACGAGTGCAGGACAAAAGTAAAGATTCCGATTCGACCGTTTCCGGTCTGCTGGTATCCGTTATAACAAGCAGTGTTTTATTATCCGCTTCCAAAATCGCATCCTGAGGAGATATGAACGAATCTTTATATTCAGGAAATTGCTTTATTAAATCTATGATATTCATCGCAATACAGGTGTCCGTATCAATAACGATACGCGCCGGTTTATTTTTGGCACGAGCAATGCAACAAATACCGATTGCCGAACCGACGGAATCAAAATCCGCCATTTTATGGCTCATTATATACACTTTTGATGCATCGTTGAGAAGTTCGCCGAATGCACTTGCCATGACTCTTGCTTTGACCTTTGTGCGTCTTTCAAGCCGTTGAGGACGTCCGCCGAAGAACTCAAAACCGTATTTATTTCTCAAAACAGCCTGATTACCGCCGCGACTTAAAGCCATTTCGATACCGAGGCTTGCGAAACGATAATTTTCCTGCGGTGAATCACCGTCTTTACCGAGCCCGATACTGAGAGTTGCCTGAACGCCGCCCGATCCGATACATGTACTGACCTGTTCAAGAATAGAAAAATTCTCTTTAATAACTTCATCTAAAAACCGTTCTTCAAACAGGAAGAAATACCTGTCTCTGTCAAACTTGCATAAATAACCGTCTTTGCCCGAAGTCCATGTGCTTATTTTTTCATCGATATCGGACAATAAAAATGATTTTTCTTTAGCATTCATTCCTTTGAGCAGTTCATCATAATTATCAAGAGTCAGCAGAACAAGCACCAACCTTGAATCGATGTAAGCGGTACAAATTTTTGTGTATTCCGTAACGTCGATCCAATATGTCATTGCTATAAATTCACGCTCGGATAAAACCACACTGCCGTAAACCCAATAAAGCCTGTCTTCTATTTGAACGGGTTCTTCACATTCACTTTTCCCCTGCATAAGCCAATCCCATGAGTAACCCGGGATTATATCCGTGATACTGCGCTCAAAAAACGGCTCTTCTATACCGGCGATCTGCGAAAACTTATCATTTGACCAAATGGCTTCTCCGGTTTCGGTGTTATAAATCAAAACAGGAAGCGGTGTATCGCGAACGGTCAAATCCATACTCTCAGACATTGATTCGAGATAATCAATCAACTTCTTGGTGCGTCGCTTAGTCATGATATGCAGATAAACAGCTGCCAAAATGATCACGGCTAGTTGCCCCGCCGATAAAATCCTCCCGTAATGCCCAAAAAAGAAAGTGGTAACGGCAAAAATAATCAACAATAAAAAATAAAGCCGCACATTAGGTTGCAAGAATCTCGGTAACTTTTTATTCATGACATCTGCCCTTCCCTTTCCGATTTTCTTTCGGTGAATGACAATTATAACAAGATTTATTTAAGATTGGAATCATTTTTTAAGCTGATGATATAAAAAAGCTTGCAATCACATAAAAAGCGTGTTAATATACGGTGTGTCGCACAGATAATTTCCGACGAGTGGGTACTCCCACTCTTTTTTCTGCAAATATAGTACCGAGATTTTTATTAACATAAAATGTTACATTATAAGGAGTTTTAATGCAATGAATGCGGAATTTTTTTCTGCCATAGCGGATATCGAGAAGGAAAAAGGAATACCTCAATCTTATATGCTTGAGAAAATCGAGCAGGCACTTTTGGCCGCTCTTAAAAAAGATTATCCCGTATATGCCGAATGTGCACGTGTAACACTCGACCCTGTTGAAAAAACCGTTGATATGTTCATGCAAAGAGAAGTGGTCGAAGAAGTTGAAAATGCAAATACACAATATACGCTCGATCAGGCAAAAGCGATAAAACCCGCAGCCGAAATCGGTGACTTGATCAACGAACCCGTTGACACAAGCAGATTCGGACGCATAGCGGCTCAAGCAGCAAAGCAAGTCATAATACAAGGCATCCGCGAAGCCGAAAGAAATATCGTTTACGACGAATTCACATCAAAAGAACATGAAATCCTCACAGGTGTCGTATCACGCACCGACCCGCGCACCGGAGGCGTTTCCATACAAATAGGATCGGGTGCCGAGCATACCGAAGCCATGCTTTCATCAGGAGAACGCATCCCCAACGAACCGCTCCGTGACGGCGACAGGATCAAAGTCTATGTCATTGAAGTCAAAAAATCCACCCGCGGTCCGCAAATCCTGATTTCCCGCACGCACCCCGGTCTCGTAAAACGCTTGTTTGAACTCGAAGTTCCCGAGATCCACGACGGCATCGTCGAAATAAAAAGCATTGCAAGAGAAGCCGGTAACCGCACAAAAATAGCAGTCGAATCAAACGACCCCGATGTCGAACCGATCGGAGCATGTGTCGGTTCAAAAGGCGCTCGTGTCAACACAATAGTAAATGAACTCGGCGGAGAAAAAATAGATATAGTCAGATACAGCGACGACCCGACCGAATACATAGCATCAGCCCTGGCTCCTTCCGAAGTTGTCGAAGTTGTAATGCAGGAAGACGGCAAATCCTGTCGCGTAACAGTCCCGGACAGTCAACTTTCACTCGCAATAGGAAAAGAAGGACAAAACGTCCGCCTTGCAGCCAGACTCACCGGATTCAAAATAGACATCAAACCCGAAAGCCAAGCATAAACGATGCAAAAGAAAACACCGCTTCGACAATGCCTCGGCTGTCGTGAAATGAAACCGAAAAAAGAACTCATTCGAGTGGTAAAATCACCCGATAACGAAATATCCCTCGACCCCGGCGGAAAAAAACCGGGACGCGGTGCATATATCTGCCCGGATGAAAATTGCTTCAAACGTATAAAAAAATCCAATGCACTCAACAGAACATTTAAAATACAAATACCCGATGAAACCATGGAAGAACTCCAAAACCAATCAATAAACAAGGAAACACTGAATGAATCGTAACTTGGCACATCTCGGAATGGCAAAAAAAGCAGGATTGCTCGCCGTAGGCAGCGAAGCCTCATCCGTCGCCGCAAGACGCGGTGAAGCAGTATTGATAATAACTGCAAGTGATGCATCCGAAGGATCGGTCAGACGCGCAAAAGCAAACGCCGATTCAAGCGGCATAAAGCACCTCGAAGTCCCGTATACAATGTTTGAACTCGGAAGCATAACGGGACGCGGTTCACCCGGGACGATAGCATTTCTGGACAAAGGATTGGCAGACGGATTTACAAAGAGATTGGAGAGTGATGCATAATGAGTACAATGTTTAAGTACAGGGTTCACGAAGCAGCCAAGGACTTCAAAATACCGACAAAAAAGATAAATGAGATATTAACGAAATATGCAACAACACCCAAAAATCATATGCATATCCTTTCAGTCCAAGAACTCGACATCATCTTTGAATATTTAACCGTCAACAATCAAATAGAAAGCATTGAAGAAATATTCGCAACACCGACTGCTCCCGCTCCGGAACCTGCACCTGCAGGCAAATCCGATACAGATAAAACACCGGATAAATCGACCGCCGCAGAAGCAACACCCGCAGGCACACCGGGAAGCACTAATGAATCAATACCTGCAGCGACCGAGGCTCCCGATACGGCTGCCCGCAAACCGCAAAAAAAGATCGACAAACCCTTCATGCCGCATAAAGCACCGCAAAAACGTGTCGTAGACACATCCGGTGCCACTATAAACATGTCAAAATATGACGAACGCCTCGACAACCTCGTACCCGAACGCGCAGAACGAATGAGTCGCGGAAAAGAAAAAATAGTCAGAAAAGGTCGCACACCTCAACAATCAATAGCTCACGGTGCCAAAAGACGTCAGGAAGAACGCGACAGAATGCATCGCCTTCAACTTGAAGTAGCAAAAAAAGCACCGCTTAAAGTAATGATCCCCGAAGAAATCAGTGTCGGTGAACTTGCTCTCCGCATGAAAAAAACCGGTGCCGAAGTAGTGCGCCAACTCGTAAAAATGGGTGTCATGGCATCAGTATCCGACATAATCGACCACGACACAGCCGCACTCGTAGCCATAGAACTCGGATGTAAAGTGGAAATGGAAGTCGTTGTAACGATCGAAGAACGCCTCATCGACGACAGTGAAGACACAGCCGAAGAACTGGTTGCACGCGCACCCGTCGTTGTCGTTATGGGTCACGTCGACCACGGTAAAACATCACTTCTCGACAGGATACGCAAAGAAAGCGTGGCAACAGGTGAAGCAGGCGGCATAACTCAACACATCGGCGCATACCAAACATCCATCCACAACAACCCGATAACCTTCCTCGACACACCCGGTCACGAAGCATTTACGGCGATGCGTGCCCGCGGTGCAAGCGTTACGGATATTGCAATATTAATAGTCGCCGCCGATGACGGCATCATGCCGCAAACAGTCGAATCAATTAATCATGCCAGAGCGGCATCCATACCGATCATCGTTGCCATCAACAAGATCGATGTTGCCGGAGCAAATCCGGATAAAATAAAACAACAGCTCACCGAATACGAACTCGTTTCCGAAGAATGGGGCGGCGAAACCATCATCTGCGAAATATCCGCCAAATCCGGAGAAGGCATCGAACATCTTCTCGAAATGATAAACCTGACAGCCGAAATGGCCGAACTTCGTGCCAACCCCAACCGCCTCGCACGCGGAACAGTCATCGAAGCAAGACTCGACAAAGGTCGCGGCCCGCTCATGACAGTACTCGTCCAAAACGGCACACTCAAACAGGGCGATACGATAATTGCAGGTGCCGCAGTCGGTAACGTCCGCGTCATGATGACCGATTCCGGCGAACGCCTCACATCTGCAGGCCCTTCCGTACCGGTAGAGATATCGGGAATGTCCGAAGTCCCGGATGCCGGCGACATGTTCAATGTCGTCACTGACGAACGAATGGCAAAAGAACTCGCAGAACAACGCAAAGCAGAAAAAAGAGGCATGTACTCATCAACCGTCAAAGTTTCACTTGAAGACCTGTTCTCAAGGATCCAGCAAGGCGAACTGAAAGATCTGAATATAATAGTAAAAGCAGACGTTCAGGGAAGTGCGGAAGCTATCAAAGCATCACTCGAAAAAATAACAAACGAAGAAGTCCGTGTTCGTGTGATCCACTCCGGTGTAGGAGCTATCAGCGAATCAGACATAATGCTTGCATCAACAAGCGGAGCCATAATCGTAGGCTTTAACGTACGTCCCGACAACGCCGCACGCGAAAGCGCACTTCGCAGCAATGTCGATATGCGTATGTACCGAGTTATTTACGACTGTATCAACGAAATAGAGCTTGCCATGAAAGGCATGCTCGCACCTAAATTCCACGAAGTTATATACGGGCATGCAGAAGTCAGAGAACTGTACAAATCCTCCGCCATCGGAACGATTTGCGGTTGTTACGTCCAAAGCGGAAAAATCCTTCGCAACAGCTCCGCTCGTGTGGTCAGAGACGGCATAGTAGTCCATGAAGGTGCACTTGCATCACTTCGACGCTTCAAAGACGACGTAAGAGAAGTCGCCACAAACTACGAATGCGGAATAGCTCTCGAAAAATTCAACGACGTAAAACCCGGCGACATCATCGAATGCTTCGCCATGGAAGAAATCCCCCACGACTAAAAAGCCTTATGAATAAGGCTCCGAAGGATCAACATGTCAAAATCGATTTTAAGAATAAATGAAGATATCCAACGTGAGTTATCAGCTCTTTTGCGTGATATCAAAGATCCGCGCATAAATCAGGGGATGATCAGCATCACATCGGTAAACACGACAAACGATTTGAGTCAATCAAAAATTTTCCTCAGTGTATATGATTTAAAATCAAAAGCCGATTTCATGAAAGGTCTCAAATCAGCATCCGGACATCTTCGTTACGAACTCGGCCGCGCACTGAACTTACGTCACACACCGCAATTGATTTTCGAGCTCGACAAATCTCTTGAACGCGGAGCAAAAATTTCATCTGTTTTAAACGAACTTAACATTCAACCCGATGACGAAAATATTGAAATATCATCTGCGGAGGATACCGATGGCTGACATGATCACACCCGCTGATGTTGCAGCATGGTTAAACGAGCGAAACAATTTCCTGATCATCACACACAAAAGACCTGACGGCGACACACTCGGATCGGCCGCAGCCCTCGCACAAGGTTTACGTGAACACGGAAAAACCGCATATATCCTGACAAACCCCGAAGCAACACCGCGATATAAAAAATATGTCGAAAGTTATTTTGCTCCGGATGATTTTGATTACGAATATATAATAGCCGTTGACACCGCAACAACAGACTTATTCCCCGCAAACGCTCTTGAATACAAAGAATCGATTTCTTTATGCATAGATCATCATAAATCAAACACACTGTATGCCGAAAACGTTTGCTTAAATGCCGACCGGGCGGCATGCGGCGAAGTGATTTACGATATCCTGACAAAAGTGCCGGGAAACATAAGCAAATCCGTCGCCGAATGTCTGTACGTTGCGATCTCGACCGACACCGGCTGTTTTTCATTCGGAAACACAACAAGCAACACACTGTACGTCGCATCAAAACTCATCGAAGCCGGAGCACCGAACAAAGACATCAACAAAGTACTGTTCAGAACAAAAACACGCAGCCGTGTAAAACTTGAGGGTATGTTAAACTCGGATATCGAATTCACTTTTGATGGTAAAACAGCAGTAGCTGTGATAACAAAAAAAATGATCGAAATCACCGGTGCCGACGAAGACGATATGGACGACATCGCAGCCATCCCCGGTTCGATCGAAGGTGTATTCATCGGAATAACGATTCGTGAACTGTCATCTCCGCAAGATTGCAAAGTATCCGTCAGAACAAAACCCCCGTATGATGCGCAAATCATATGCTCTCAATTCGGCGGCGGCGGTCATAAACAGGCAGCCGGCTTTTCGATCAAAAAACCGGTTGATACAATAAAAAAAGAACTGCATGAAGTATTGAAAAACACATCATTCTGAACCAAAATTTCAATCCGGATAATAATATGAACGGTATTCTTATAATAAACAAACCCGCAGGATGGACATCACATGATGTGATCGCAAAACTGCGCGGGGTACTCAGACAAAAACGAATCGGTCACGGCGGCACACTGGATCCCATGGCTACAGGTGTGTTGCCTGTTTTTATCGGTCGCGCAACACGAGCCGCCGAGTTCTGCGAAAATGCCGATAAAGAATATATTGCCGAACTCACACTCGGCACCACCACCGATACACAGGATATAACAGGTAATATTCTGACCAAACGCGATATAACCGTATCTTTTGAGGAACTTGTCAATATCCTTCCGAGCTTCACCGGACCGCAAAAACAAATCCCTCCCATGTACTCCGCAATAAAAAAAGACGGAAAAAAGCTGTACGAACTCGCTCGAAAAGGCATCGACATCCCGCGCGAACCCAGAAACATCACCATCTTCAAACTTGAAACACAAAACACACAAGACACAGGGACGGTTCTATCGTCTTGTTCTTCGATCACGCTCCGTATCGTATGCTCAAAAGGCACATATATCCGCACTCTGTGCCATGACATCGGCGAAAAACTCGGTTGCGGCGGAATATTATCAGCTCTTAAGCGTACAAGAGCCGGAGTGTTCAATATAAATCAAACCCATGATTTGGAAAAAGTGATCCAAGCTTCATTAACCGATTCGGTCAACGAACTTATACTTCCGACAGACAGCATTTTCAGCGATTACCCTGACGTCCGAATCTCTGAAGCCGAAACAATAAAAGCAAAAAACGGCGCAATATGCAAACCGCTCGTTGATATCTCCCCCGGAAAGTACAGAGTATATTCTCACGATAATGAATTTCTCTTATTCGGCGAATTCACGACAAACGGCATAAAAACGATCAAAAGCTTTTTTAATGTATAAAGAGGTCAAGCTGATGACAGAAAAAAAACGTGTTATTGCACTCGGTTTCTTTGACGGAATACACCTCGGTCATGCCGCACTTATGAAACGAGTACTTGAAACAGGCGAAAAAACAAACCTCGTCCCGTCCGTAATAACATTCGATACGCACCCGCATAACCTGATCACCGACAATGAAATACCGCTCATCAATTCACCCGATGACAGAGCTGAATTGCTTCGCAGAATTTTCAACATAGAAGATATAATTTTTCTTCACTTCGATATAACTACCATCTCAATGACATGGGAAAAATTCATTCTCCACCTTGTCGATGAATTCGGTGCAAGACACCTTGTCGCAGGTGCCGATTTCCGATTCGGTCACAACGGTGAAGGAACTGCAGAATTGCTTAAAAATAAAAGCAACGAAATCGGGATCGGCTGTGATATAATCCCCGAAGTCATT
>Ga0123356_10006216_pt1 | contig 12076 bp, 12 predicted proteins | sample TergutEmb28metaG_2_FD_92546 | JGI IMG/M metagenome (GOLD analysis project Ga0123356, IMG submission 92546) | Embiratermes neotenicus P3 segment gut microbial communities from Petit-Saut dam, French Guiana - Emb289 P3 | ecosystem: Host-associated > Arthropoda: Insects > Digestive system > Gut ... | reverse complement strand
GTCGAGAATATGATGATAAAACACATCGTCTTTTTCAAATTGTCGTTCATAAACTCCCGAAGCCATGACAGCAGCTCTGTTTACTTCGAAAACGCCCAGCATTTCACCGGTATCACCGAACGGTTTTCGCAGAGCAATACGCCAAGGACTTCCGTCAGGTCTGTGACCCGCAGCAACAACATCCCCGCCCAAATCGATCAAAACACCCTCAGCACCGTTTGCCGTAAGAAACCCGGCGACTTTATATCCGATATATCCCTTGGCGATCGCACCCAAATCGATCCACGCATCAGGATTTATAAGCCTGACCGTATCACCGTTAATAACGATCTGCCTGAAATCAACCGTTTTCAGCACTTCATCCAATTCTGCTTCCGACGGAACATTTTGTTCACCGCCAAAATCCCACAGCCGACTCACCCGACCGATCGTTATATCAAACATCCCGTCGGATACTTCACCGAACCCGATCCCCGCTTCGATCAGTTCGATCGTCCTCGGATCAACAGTTACCGGTTCACCGCCCGCATGATTGATTCGCCACACATCACTGCCTTCGATCGTGATACTCAATAACGCTTCATATTCGGCACAAAGATCGAAAGCATCATCCAAAACTCCCGGATCAATATCACCGTGAACGGTAATTGTGCAAAAAGTACTGAAAAGCAACCGAGTTTCACTTATCCGCTCACTCGCCTGCTCTTTTCCCGCGCATCCCGCAGCAAACAATAAAATTGTCGCTGCCGTAAATGCAACTATTGATTTATATATGCCCCTGACTGCAACACCACCGGTCATACAATACAACCGGGCATACAAACATCAACACACTTTTTGCACCCGTCACATACCACATATTCGATTTTTGCCAAAGACTCTTCCACCGTAATTGCACCCGAGGGACATATTTTCGCACACTTCATACAGCCGATGCACCCCTTCGTGCACTTTTCTCTCACTTTGCCGCCTTTTTCCGTATTCATGCACATCACAGCCACTTTAACGGGTAATTTATGCATGACAATGACATCCATCGGACAAACCTTGACACAAACAGCACAACCGCTGCATTTCCTCGGATTTATCCTCGCAAGACCCGTTTCGATACAAATCGCGTCACTCGGACAAACCTTCACACAATCTCCGAAACCCGTACACCCGAAAGTACACGCACCCTGCCCGCCGTGAACCTGTTTAACGGCAAAACAAGAGTTGACTCCGATATACTCCATTTTATCTTTCATAATCGTCGAATCACCCAAACAATGCACGATCGCAATCAATTTTGCCAGACCTTCACCGGTAATACCGAGAATCGAATTGATTTGTTCAAGTGTTTCTTCACCGCCCGGAGGACAAAGATTACTCGCTGTTTCACCCTTTACAAGCGCTTCGGCATAAAGATCACACCCGCTGAACCCGCAAGCCCCGCAATTGGCACCCGGCAAACAATTCCGAACCTTTTCAACCCTGACATCGACTTTAACAAACATCAGCTTCGAAACGATCGTAATAAGCCCCGCACAAACAAGTCCGACAGCAGATAATGAAATTATTGATACTAATATCGTATTCATAAAATACCTATCTGAATAAATTTTCTATAACACCGTCAAATCCGAAAAACGCAAGTGATAAAATAGCCGCCGAAATCAATGTGATCGGCACACCTTTAAAAGCCTCGGGCGGATCGGCTGCAGCCGTTTGTGTTCGAACACCCGTAAAAACAACCATCGCAACAAAGAATCCGAGCCCCGCACCCAAGGCACTCACAAGAGCTTCAACAAAAGAATACCCTTTATTTATACTTGAGATCGTAACCGCTAAAACCGCACAATTCGTTGTCATAAGCGGTAAATAAACACCGAGCGAAGCAAATAATCCGGGAAACTGCTTTTTCAGAACCGCTTCAACCAACTGCACAAGTGTGGCAATAACCAATATAAACACAACAGTCTGCATAAATCCGAGACCGTTTATATCCAGCAAAAACACCTGTATCGGCCATGTAACGGAAGCAGCCATGACCATAACAAACATAACAGCCAATCCCATCCCGACCGAGCTTTTCAAATCCTTCGAAACACCCAAAAACGGGCAAACACCCAAAAACTGCCTCAAAACATAATTATTGACCAAAACAGCACTCATCATTATAACGACCAAAGCTCTGAAATCCATGTGTTATCTCATTTCAATTAAATTTTTGCCGCATGCTTTTGCAGCAGGACAACCGACACAACCCGGTTCCCGTTTAAGTTTATATGATTTAGACAATTTATTTACAGCCGCAAGCAAACATGCAAAAACAATAAATCCGCCCGGTGCAAGAGTGAAAATCATTGCATTGTTATCAACAAGCCATGGAATCGCAACTCCGAACCATGTCCCGCTCCCGAATATTTCACGAACCGAAGCGATGACCAACAACGCCAGAGTAAAACCGATTCCAGACCCCATCGCATCCAACACGGAATCTGTCACACTGTTCTTGCTTGCAAACATTTCCGCTCGCGCAAATATAATACAGTTAACAGCGATCAAAGGCAGAAAAATCCCCAGCGATTGGTATAACGGATATGCATACGCTTCGATCGCCATTTTTGCCAACACGGTAAAACTTGCGATCAAAACAATATAACAAGGGATTCGAGTCCTTCCCGGAATGATCTTTCTTAGTAACGATATAACGATATTTGATCCCAAAAGAACAAATGTCGTAGCCAATCCCATCCCGATCGCATTTTCTGCCTGTGTCGAAACCGCAAGAGCCGGACACAATCCGAGTACCAAAATCAAAACCGGATTTTCTTTTATAATTCCTTTAAAAAATATTTCTTTCTTATTTGGTTTTAACAAGTTTCATCACCCCGTCATTCATAAACCCTTGCTCGTTTAAAATTTCAAACGGATTTTTACCTGACATCCCGATCGTAAAATTCTGCTGACCAAAGGATCTTATCCCCGTATAATGCCGAACGCAACCATTATATCTTCTATTGCATGAATATATGCTCTTGTCGATATTGTAGCCCCTGCAACAGTATCGATACCTTCAAGTCTGTTATCCGAACCTGTAAAATTGTTTAAAAATGAATCTTCTTCAATTATCGTACCGATCCCTTTTGTTTCGGTATGCGAAAGAGTTGAACTCGATATGATCAAACCTTCCGGCGAAACCCCGCAAATCACCGTTATATCACCGCTGAATCCGTTGACCGCTGCGATTAACACATATCCGACATCATTCACCGCTCTGTAAACTTCACGAACTGACGGAGGTAAACCTTCATAACCGCTCAGGTCAACAGCTTCAAATTCGGTTGCTTCCGGGATTTTTAAGTTCATCGCACTCTGCGCACGCTCTGCCGCCGCAGACGTAATGATCGGCTCCGTAACACTGTGCATCAAAGCAAGAGCACCCGAGACAACAAGACAAATCAAAGTCAAAACCAACAAAGGCATAACATATGTTCTTTTCATATCAATCAACTGCCTTTCAACCGTTCTTAACTCCCCCGAGCGGTCTTGTTTCAGTCAATCTGTTGATATACGGCGTTAGTATATTCATCAACAAAATCGCAAAAGAAACTCCCTCGGGATAACTGCTGTATACACGAAAAACAACAGTAAAAAACCCTGCACCGACACCGAATACAAACCGACCCCAATTCGTTTGCGGGGTCGTGACATAATCGGTTGCCATAAAGATCGCACCTAAAAATAATCCGCCTGCAAATAAATTATAAACGGCATCCTGACCCAAAAGTGCGGAAAATCCGAACACGACCCCGATAAAAGCAACCGGAGCATGCCATGAAATAACTCTGCGTATCATTAAATAAATCCCGCCGATAAGTAATGCAAGATTACTTGTTTCCCCGAACGAACCGCCCCTGATACCGAGAAACATTTGTAAAATACTCGGTAAAGAATCAACATTCCCGTTCTTCATCAACGCAAGCGGTGTTGCACCCGCAACCCCGTCGATCGGGTAAACCCAAAGAGAACCGGTCCCTTCACCGTTATACGGCGAAGCACCTGCAACAGCGTCTGCTGATATCGCACCCGGAGCAGACCAATTTGTCATTGATACAGAAAAAGCTAAAAACATAACAATGCGTGCAGTGATCGCCGGATTGGCAAAGTTTTTTCCCAAACCGCCGAATAATTGTTTAACTAATATAATCGCAACAGCACTCCCGAAAACCGCCTGCCAAACAGGGATCGTGACCGGCAGATTAAATGCAAGCAACACCCCCGTGATACATGCGGAATAATCACCGATCGTATTCGGTCTTTTTGTTATTTTTTCAAAACCCCATTCAAATAACACACATGATGCAACACAGATGCATGTGATCATCGCGGCACGTATACCGAAAATAATAATTGATGCAATAAAAGCAGGAACCAATGCGATCAGCACATCGACCATAATACGACTCGTTGAAGCCTTATTATGGATATGAGGTGAAACCGTAACGGTCAAATCATTCAGTTTATTTACATCACTCATCTTCCAACCTCAAACTCACCCTTTTTCCGCCATCCACAGTTTTTGCTTTGATAATTGCATTATTTGTACCAAATGTCGGCTTGCAGGGCAAACATAAGCGCAACAACCGCATTCAACACACATGTTCACTTTATAACGTTTTAACCCTCCGAGATTGTCTGTAATATAAGCTGTTTCAACATTCGGAGGCATTAACCGCATCGGACAAACTGACAAACACTTGCCGCATTTGATACATGCTGTCTCCTTCGGTATACTCAAACTTTCTTCCGAACACGCAATCAGACAGTTCGTCGTCTTAACGACCGGAACATCCATGCTCGGCAATGCGATTCCCATCATCGGACCGCCTGCAAGGATCTTCTTGGGTCTTTCATCATCAAACCCGCCGCAAAAGTCAAATAATTCTTTTATTGAAGTCCCGATCGGTGCAAGCACATTGCTCGGATTTTTTACGGAAGGTCCGTCTACGGTAACTACCTTTTTGATCAAAGGTAACCCGCAAGCGATATACCTTGCAAAAACAGCAACAGTCGTTACATTCGTAACAATAACACCGACATCGGCAAGTCTCGCACCCTCCGGTACGATCCGTCCCGTAATGTTTTGAACCAGCACTTTTCTTTCACCCTGCGGATAAAGAGTCGGTAAAACCGCTACTTCAACATTATCGTCATATGCAAAAACTTCTTGCATTTCTCTGATGGCTTCGGGCTTGTTATCTTCGATACAAATAAAAATCTTTTTCGGTCTCATAAACTCCATAAGGAGTTTGACACCGACATAAACATGCTTAGAATCCGCCACCATCGTATTGGTGTCAGCCGTAACATACGGCTCACATTCAGCTCCGTTGATAAGCATATAATCAAGTTCATCAAGATTTTTAATAGCAAGCTTAGGCGCCGCAGGATACCCCGCCCCGCCGAGCCCTACAGCCCCCGAATCTCTTACAGCATCATAAAATTCTTGTAAGTTCCTGACACTCGGTTTTTTAACACCGGGACACAAAGTATTGAGCCCGTCAGATGCAATAGTTACGGAAACAGCTTTTTGTCCCGTGATCGGATCGCGATCGTTGATACTCTTGACACACCCCGAAACACTCGCATGTATGGGAGAAGAAACAAATCCGCCCATTTCACCGATAAGCTGCCCCATCTTAACATCTTCCCCGACTTTTACGATCGGAACAGCAGGTTTGCCCGAATGCATTTTCATCGGAATACAAACTTCCTTAGGCGTGGGAAGTCTCCGCACTTCACTGCATTCGGTATTCTTATTATAAGGAGGTGAAACCCCTCTCAACCGTTTCTTAAACACCCGCAACTCCTGTCAACGCTTCATTTTGCAATAAATCCGTTTACAGCTTGATTATAGTAAATTCCGAACCGATAGTCAAACACAACATTGCAATTTAAACCGGTCTTTGATACAGTGTGTTCACTTCAGGCAAATATGATCTGTAAGAGGCAACACATGACAATATTGATGTTTGTTTTTAATTTGATATTTTTTCAGGCTGCGCTTGTGTCGTATAAGACGTTCAGTAAAGTTTCGGCAGGAAAGCAGCATTTTGCACCGTCATTTATGGCATTTTGGACCGGAACATTGGGACTTATATTGGCTGTTGCCGCATTGTTGGTAACAGGAAGATTCAGCCCCTCCCCGGTAACATTAACAGCCGGGATGATCGGAGGTCTTTGCTTTGCATCAGCAGGAATAATGGCGATTTATATAATGGCGACCGGACCTTTTATTTGGTCAGTACTGATAATGAATCTTTCAAACTTTTTACCTGTACTTTTTGCATTGATCTTCCTTGGCGAATCCGTCAGTATAATTCAAATCGTCGGCATTTTAATGATTTTATCAATTCTGGCTGTTATGAATATCGGAATAAAAGATGAAAGTAAACCTTTTACCAAGCAATGGATGATTTTAGCCGCTATTCTGATGATCATAAACGGGGCGATTTTATGCGCACAAAAAGCCCAGTCAACTTTCCTTCACGGTGAAGAAGCATTGGAAATGTTGTCGGTTATGTTTATGTCCGCATCGGTTTGCGCGGGTATTTACTCAATATTCGCATTAAAAGGCAAAGAAAAACCGAAATACAAAACTTTTCTTCCCCCTGCATTCGGCCTTATTATATCTCTCGGAATCGGAAACCTTTTAGCAATAACCCTCATGAACAGAGTATCTGCCGCCATTCAATTCCCTGTGACTGTAGGCTGCGGAATAATAATATCATCGATCATAAGCATAGTCCTCTACAAAGAAAAACCCACCCGCCGCTTATATGTAAGTGTAGTCCTCTTAATATGCGGTATAATTTTATTGGGTATGTAGAATATATTGTGTTACAGTTCAAAGGTGACAATGTTGTTATAAATAATATTTTAATATACCCTATTGACAATGAATCTGTGTGAGAATTATAATGTTCCGCATAGGGGATTCATAGTAATATTTTGTTCCGTATCCCGAACAAAATAACCCCTGTCAAATACATTTAAATCCCAACTCCCGAGACATCGCCGACGTTGCTTCAAGTAAGTATTCTGCATATTTCGGGATTTCAGTCATTGGAAGATTCGCATCCAGAGTACTTATACTCACCGTCCCGTATAAAACACCGTCATAAGTAAATACCGGAGCGCCTATACAACGAATACCGAGTTCACCTTCTCCGTCATCGATCGAATAACCCCTTTGTCTTATTTCATCCAAATGCACTAAAAATTCATCAACTTTATGGATCGATTTCGAAGTTAAATTATCCAAGCCTTTACTGATAACAACATCCAACTCATGCGGAGTTAAAAAAGCAGCCATTGCTTTCCCGCCGGCCGATGTGTTCATTCGTTTCTTTTGCCCTATATATGAATTGAAAATAATTGACCCGAAACCGTCCAGTTTATCCAAAACGATCAATTCACCGTTGTCATAAATTACAAAAAATACCGTAAACCCCGTTTTATCACGCAACTGTTCAAGTAAAGGACGTATAAACCTGATCCCGTTATTAAGCTCTCTTGTTTTAAGTCCCATAGCGGTCAATTTCAAAGTCGGAATATATAAACCTTTTTGATCCTTTTGAATAAAACCCCCGTGGATAAGCGTATTAAGAATTGAATAAGCAGAAGTTTTCGCAATATCCAAAGCTGTATGAACCTCCCGCAAACTGCATGCTTTTTGAGAATTGATTATATACTCAAGGATCTGCATGGACTTCTCCACCGAAGGCACTAATTTTGTTTTTAATTCTGTCATTTCCGCTCCGATTATCATATTATTTACTAAGAAGAATACTAACATATCAATCATTTCTATGCAAGAAAATAATTCCGTATACGGAACAGAAAAATTTTACAAGGAGAAGTTGCTTATGAAAATACTCGCGATCGGTGCACATCCTGACGATCTTGAATTACTGTGCGGCGGCACATTGGCATTATATTCACAGCAAGGGCATCAAGTAACAATGGCTGTTTTAACAAACGGCAATGTCGGTCATCCCGAAGTCGAAATCGAAGAAATGGCAAAAATCAGAAAAAGCGAATTCGAAGCTGCCGCGACTCTGATCAAAGCCGATACGATTTGGATGGATGTTGACGATGAACTCAGCGTTGTTGACTTGGACGCACGCTTACAAATGGTTGATGTTATACGCTTAGCTGACCCTGATGTCATATTGACTCATAATCCGGATGATTATCATGTCGACCACCGCAATGCAGGTCAATTGGCATTCGAAGCAGCGCCCTTAGCTTGTGTCCGCCGATTGATCACGAAATATCCCAACACATCAAAACAATCCCTGATCTATTATTTCGATACTCTCGGAGCCGTAAACTTCCTGCCGACAGAATACGTGGATATAAGCAGTGTTATCGATCTTAAAAAAGAAATGGTGCAATGTCATAAATCACAAACAGAATGGATGAAAGAAGCCACCGGGTTCGGGATGGATGAAATTGTCGAACATGTAGCAAGAGTCAGAGGTTTCGCAGCAGGTGTTTCTCATGCAGAAGGATTCCGCCGCCTTGAAGCATGGTATCGAGGCACAACAAAGAGGGTACTGCCGTGATAATAGATATGCATACGCATTTGGTCGATTATGAAACCGAAATGAGCGATAAGATCAAAAATGACATAAAAAGATGCATTAATAACTACACATGGAAATCATCTCCGCAGGAATTGGAACGCGATACAGCCCCGGCTGACAAAGTTTTCGTATTCGGCATCCGTGCACAAGCGACCGGTTGGTTTTCCGATAATGAAAGAGTAGCAAAATTCACACAAACATCACCGCGCTATGTATTTGTCACATCCGTAGATCCGCTTGACAATGATTATATGGATCAACTCGAACATACACATAAAACATTCGGTGCAAAAATGCTTAAACTCGGACCTATATACCAAGGTCTTCATCCGAACGACGAAAAATATCACAATATATATAAATACTGCCAAAAAAACAACTTACCGATCATCACTCACATGGCGGCAACATATACATCAAATTCACCGATGGAATATGCAAGACCTATCTTAATGGATGAGATTTCCTGCCAATATCCCGATCTTAAAGTAGTTCTCGCCCATCTCGGACATCCTTGGGAGGCTGAAACCATAACAATAATACGCAAACAACCGAACCTTTTCGCCGACATTTCAGCCCTGTGCTATCGACCGTGGCAATTTTATAATTCATTGCGCTTACTTGAAGAATACGGTGCAGAAAAAAAAGTTTTATTCGGTTCCGACTACCCGGCAACAACAACACAAGGATCGATCGACGGATTACGAAGCGTCAATAACATATTAAAAGGCACAGCACTTCCGACCGTAAGCAACGAAGTGATCGAAGGCATCATACACAGTGATCCGTTTGAAGTTTTGGGAATATAATTGCCGGGAAATAATATTGGGAAATTTAAGTAAGGAAAAAATGATGACAAGCAAAGAAAGAGTATTGACAGCACTTGACCACAAACAACCGGACTGTTGCCCGATCAGTTTCGGCTCTTCAATTTGCGACGGAATGACAAGAGCCGCAAAAGAACGATTTGACGAATATATGGGATATGAACCCGCTCCGGTCAAAACCCGTCATTATGTGATGGGAATGGTGGAAACTCCCAAGCAAATCATCGATTGGATCGACCCGGATTTCGCAACAGTTTGGATGGGTTCACAATGGGTAGAAAAAGGAAAAAAGTTTGAAGACGGATCATACATCGACGCTTTCGGTTGCACCGTAAGACCTGTTTCGTATTACTACGATATAATCAAACGTCCTCTTACAGGTCCGATCACCGCAGATGACATCAAAAATCATAAATGGCCCGACCCCTACGCTTCATGGAGAATCGACGGAATCATCGAACAAGCAGAAGCCGCATCAAAAACCGGCAAAGCCGTATTGCTTGACATCCCCGCACTCGGTCCGTTCGAAGGCGGTTGCTGGCTCAGAGGATTCGATGATTTTCTGTGCGATTTTTACGAAGACGAATATCTGGTCGAAACAATGATGGATGTAATTACGGAAAATACGATCGGATTTTGGGATGCAGCCCTGAGCAAAATCGGTCATTTAGTCGATGTTTGCGGACAGGGTGATGACATCGCAATGCAGGACAGACCTTTTATAGCAACGGAAATGTATGATCGAATAATAAAAAAATACCATAAACGCATTTTCGACTTCATTAAAAGTAAAACAAATGCAAAAATATTCATGCACGTCTGCGGAAGTGTTCACGATTTAATACCGAGCCTGATCGACGCAGGCATCGATATTCTCGAAGCCGTCCAAACAAGTGCCGCGAACATGGATCCGGTCGGTTTGAAAAATAAATTCGGCAATGAACTGAGCTTTTGGGGAGCAATAGATACACAAAAACTCATCCTCAACGCAACCCCCGAAGAATTCAAAAAAGAAATATTCCGGCTCGTCGATATCTTAGGCAAAAACGGCGGATTCGTGCTCGCACCGGGCCATAATATACAACCTGATGTTCCGTGGGAAAACCTGAAAGCAATGTTTGAAGCATTCACCGAACTGCGAAACAATACTGTATAAATAACAGGAAGGTATGACAATATGGAACAAAAATCATTCGATTGGATAAAAGAAAACCTCTATGTCGCAGCAGTATGCGACATCCTTGACGAGCTCGGATATAAACACCAAGCTATGCACCAACGCCTCCGCCCCTTACAACCGGATCACTGCACATTCATCGGACGTGCAAGAACCATGCGTTGGATGGAAGTCGACTACAAAACCGACGACAACTACGACATCGAGATCCTCGCCATGGATTCATTAAAACCCGGCGATGTAATGGTACATTCACAAGACTTGGCAGGTACAAATGCACCTTGGGGCGAACTGATGTCAACTGCCGCAAAAATGCGCGGCGCAGTCGGTTGTATATGCGACAGTCAAATCCGCGATTGCATGCGCATCATGGACCTGCAATTCCCCGTCTTCTACACCGGCATCCGCCCCCTCGACAGCTCCTCCAGAGGACAAGTCATGGCATACGATGTCCCCGTCCGTTGCGGCGACGTCCTTGTAAACCCCGGCGATATTATCTACGCCGACTTTGACGGAGTTGTTGTCATCCCGAAAGAAGCCGAAGAAAAAGTCTTCAGGCTCGCCGAAGACAAAGCAGAACGCGAAAACAAATCCCGCGACGAACTCCTCCGCGGCCTGACCCTCGGCGAAGTCTTCGCAAAATACGGAGCATTGTAAGGAGTAAACAGCAATGTACAAAAAAAACATGGCACAATCCGTTGAACGTAATAAAAAATTCCTCAAACGCCAAATGCAGGATCAAATATTACTCAAAACACGTGTCCGCAACAATCCTTACGCAATACAAGAAAACAGGGACAGAAGCTGGATAACGAGACCGCCTCTGTCTGTTGCCGACAAAGAATGGGTCATCGAAACATGTCATCGTAATGCAATGGTTTATAAAGACATAGATGATGATACGATCCCCGTCGAATATCCGACCGCACACTTCGGTGAATCTGTATATTCATACATCCTCGGCGGAGAAACAAAATTTGTAGGCAATGAATACGCAACATGTTCGGGCGCAGAGCCTCTTGTATATAACGAAGATGATTTAAATAAACTCAAAGGATATGAAAAAAGCGAACACAAAAACATAAAAATATTCACTGAATCAGCAAAATATTTCGCAAAAGAAGCAAAAGGCGATTTCGCACTGAGATATTTTATTACGATCGATGCATTAAACCTTGCCGTCGAACTGCTCGGTACAACAGAAGCATACTATATGGTCGCCGATGAAGATCACCACCCGCTATTACGAAAAGTCATGGAATTCGGCGTTGACTACACATATTGGTTTTACATGCTTCAAAAAAACATATTCCGCGAAAACAACAGAGCCGCTCTGCATGACGATGAATTTTACGAACTTTTTGACAAAACATGGTACAGCATCGACGCATACGATATATGCAAAACCGAGGATTATCTTGATTGGGGATTTGAAT
>Ga0123356_10006215_pt1 | contig 12076 bp, 13 predicted proteins | sample TergutEmb28metaG_2_FD_92546 | JGI IMG/M metagenome (GOLD analysis project Ga0123356, IMG submission 92546) | Embiratermes neotenicus P3 segment gut microbial communities from Petit-Saut dam, French Guiana - Emb289 P3 | ecosystem: Host-associated > Arthropoda: Insects > Digestive system > Gut ... | reverse complement strand
TGTAAATTTTCTCCCTACCTCAACCCGTTCCTCGCAATGCATTTCCACATCGGCCTGATCTCCATTGTCAAGCACACAATTAACGTCAAAACGTTCTTGTTTTTCTTCCATATCCATTACCGGGAGCTCGTTATTCCTAATTTGAACATCAAGTACTTTCCGTTCAATCACCGTTGAAATAATGTCGATTAATACTTGTTTCGCGTCCGGATGGGTAAGCAGTGCTTTAAAGATTCGATCATTTGCCGGTGGTAATAAATCTGCATCCATAGCAATAAATTGCCCTGATAAGTTTGCCATATTTTTCTCCTTCGGGTAGGCTCCCAGACAGAGTAGTTTCAATACACTGTCGCTTGATAATTACAGATAAAAATCTGTTTCCTATATATGGCGCGGACTAGCCGTTTTGCTTGACCGAAATGAAAAAAAAATTGAAAAAAATTTAAATTGCGGTTTTTTTTGTGTTAAATTTCCAGTATTTATATAATCTTAGCAAGCATTGAGCATAATAATGATGAACTTGACCATTCCCCCATACATACCCTATAATCTACCTATGAAAAGAACAATTATTACTATAATCTTGATTTTTTCGGCGTTTTTTATAACAGCCGCGCAGACTGTCGAACCCGCTCCGGTTATTAATCAGTATAATAGCGCTGAGGATGACGTAGAAGCTTTAATCCGGCAATTGGAAGAAATGGGCGACAGGGAATTTTTTAATTTTTTGATGGGTTTATCCTTGGATGTTTCACAGCAGCAAAGAATTTCGACAAAAACTGAATTTCAAATTATTTATTTACCTATACTTCAGGAGATGGGTTTTTTACCTTCTGTAGATGAAGCTGGCGACATACATTTTATAGTAAATGGAAAAAATTATTTTATCATAATAGACGAAAAGGATACTCAATTCTTCCATATTTATATGGGATTCAGCCTGCCTTCTGCCGCCAGGGAAAACGCTCTTAATGCAGCTAATGAAATAAACAGAAATTCCAAGGTCGCGAAAGTTACAATATCCCCGCCGCAATCGGAAAGATTAATTGTATCGATTACAGCAGAGCTTCTTTTAAGTGAACCGGAATATTTTGAGCAAATATTTAGTAGAGCGATTTCTTTGATAAGAACCGCAGAGAGAAACTTTATTAGTTTACTTAATCAGGAATAAAGAACATTATGTACCTGTTTTTTAATTTTGGCGGTATTTCTCCTCGTTGGATTTGGCTGGGGCTTACCATTATTTTCGCTATAATCGAGTGTTTTACATTAGGTCTTACAACAATATGGTTTGCGCTTGCTGCCTTTGTAATGATTTTTCTCTCCTTCTTGCCGATTCCATTCGAAATTCAATTATTAATTTTCCTGGCTATTTCCGCAGTACTGCTTTTTTATACACGTCCTATTGCGTTAAAAAAATTTAAGATTGGAAAAACTAAAACAAATGTTGATAGCCTGGTAGGTAAAAACGCTCTTGTTACAAAACAAATTACTGAATTTGACAGGGGAGAAGTTAAACTGGAAGGTCAAATCTGGTCAGCAAAATCGGAAGATGGTTCTACCTTAAACGAAGGAATCAAATGTGAAGTTATAAGAACCGAAGGAGTGCAGGTTATTGTCCGTCCTCTTTCAAATAAATAAACAAGTGAGGTAAATATGTACGTTATAATAGCGTTATCAGCTTTTGTTTTAATCCTAATCATTTCCAATGTCAGGATTATATCGCAGTCAAATGCCGCTGTAATAGAAAGGATTGGCGGCTACTTGACAACATGGGGAACAGGGATTCATGTAAAACTGCCGTTTATTGACAGGGTTGCCGCGCGGGTTACTTTAAAGGAACAGGTAGCAGACTTTGCTCCTCAGCCTGTAATTACAAAAGACAATGTAACAATGATGATCGATACAGTAATCTTTCTTCAGATTACAGACCCTAAACTTTATACTTATGGTGTTATAAATCCCTTTAATGCGATAGAAAATCTTTCGACTACTACGCTTCGTAACATTATCGGCGAACTTGAATTGGACGAAACTTTAACAAGCCGTGATATGATCAATAACCGCATGCGTCTTGTTCTTGATGAAGCTACAGATCCATGGGGTATTAAAGTAAATCGTGTCGAAGTAAGAAACATTATACCTCCAAAGAGTATTCAGGAAGCGATGGAAAAACAAATGAGAGCTGAACGCGAAAGGCGCGAATTAATTCTCAAAGCGGAAGGTGAAAAACAGTCTGCGATTCTTGTCGCGGAAGGACAGAAAGCATCGGCAATATTAAAGGCCGAAGCTGAAAAAGCGGCTGTTATTTTGCAGGCGGAAGCCGCGAAAGAAGCCGCGATTCGTGAAGCTGAAGGTGAAGCGCAGGCAATCCTTAATGTACAAAGAGCGACAGCTGATGGTCTTAACATGTTAAAGAGCGTAAAGGCTGATGAACCGTTAATTAGACTAAAAAGCCTTGAAGCTTTACAAAAAGTAGCCGATGGTCAGGCGACAAAGATTATTATCCCGTCAGAAATTCAAAATCTGGCTGGTTTGGTTATCGGGATTTCAGAGCTGGTAAAAAAGTAAATATATGCTATAATTCCACCATGCTAAACATTGCTTTTACTGGCGGAGGGACAGGAGGGCATATATACCCGGGTCTGGCTGTAGCGGCAGAGTTGAAAAAACAGCTTTCCGGCAGTTTGCCTGCGAATCGTTTCGAGTTTCGAATATTCTGGATTGGTTCCTCTGCCGGCATGGATCGCTCAATTGTAGAAGAAGCGGGGATAGAGTTTTTCGGAGTTCCATCGGGAAAACTCAGGCGTTATTTTTCTCTCAGAACTATTATCGATTTTTTTAAAGTCATTCGCGGATACTTTGCCGCACGTAAAATACTAAAAAAACAAAAAGCCTGTCTTTTATTTTCCAAAGGCGGTTTTGTCAGTGTACCTCCGTGCGCGGCAGCGAAATCCCTTAAGATTCCTGTCTTTACGCATGAGTCGGATTTTAGTCCCGGGCTCGCTACAAGAATTAACGCACGTTATGCCGCGTTTACCGGAGGAAAAATATTTACAGCTTATGAAGATACAGTTAATCGTTTTCCGGAAAAGTTCCGTAGCTGTATAACAGTTACCGGAAATCCTGTACGGAATATTTTTCATGAGGCTGATCCGGCGAAGGGCAGGGCTTTTTTAAATGTAAACGAAGAAACACGGATTCTTCTTGTTCTTGGCGGCAGTCAGGGAGCAAAGGAAATAAATGATCTTGTCCGGGATGCGCTTACAGAGTTAACCGAAGTTTACACTGTTGTGCATCAAACAGGTCCTAACCTTGAATGGGATATACCGGCAGGAGATAAATACAAGCCTTTTCCTTATATTAAAGAAGAAATGCCGCATATAATGGCTGCCTCTGAACTTATAATGGGAAGAAGCGGCGCTGGTATTTGGGAATGGGCATTTTTGGGTAAACCCATGCTGTTAATTCCCTTAAGGGGTTCAGGCACAAGAGGGGATCAAGTTGAAAACGCGGAGTATTTTCAGAAAAATGGAGCCGCTCAGGTGTTAGGTGAAAATGACGGCGCTAAGGAACTGATACTTGCTGTTAATTCTCTTGCAAATGACGATAAAAAGAGAAAAGAGATGTCCGCCGCATCAGCAAAAACAGGAAAACGCGGCAGCGCTACGTTAATAGCGCAGGTTTTAACGGAAAGAATTAATATTAAATAGGAGGATTCAAGTGACTTTTTCTTTTATTGATTTTGTTTTTATCGGTTTGATAGTTCTTTTAATGATTCGCTGTTATATTAGAGGTTTTATCAGTGAAGTTCTGACAATGGCGGGTTTTGTATTTGGGCTTTATGCGGCGTTGTTTTTTTACAGTAACTTTGGCGAGTTTATCAGAAGTACATTTATGCCGGATACAGAAATAATACCCGAAGTTATCGCGTTTATTTCCCTTTTTATAATTGTTTTTATTATTGTAAAAGTACTGGAAAAAATGCTTAAGGATATTATTAAAGCAGTACATCTTGGAAAAGCCGACAGTATTATTGGGCTTGCTTTTGGATTGGCGGAAGGTATTATTCTTGTAAGCCTTATACTTTTTCTGCTTGATATTCAAACCGCTTTTGAAACAGACAGCTTTCTGATGAACAGTTTTTTCGCTAATCTTTTACTGCCTTTAATTACCGGAAACAATTTTATCCCTTTAGTCATTAATATTACCAATCCGGCGGGAGATTCTGGTGTTTGAAAATATCATAGAACAGGGCGCTGTATTTCAGTTACGTGACGATTTGCTTTCAGGAAAAAACGCGCCGTCCATGTTATTTTTCGGCGCTTCCAATACAGGGAAAGGCAGCGCGGCTCTTGAATTGGCGCGTTTTTTTTCCTGCGAAGAAAACGCCGCGTGGAAATGTTCATGTCCTTCATGTGAACAGCACCGGTATTTACGCCATGATGATTTATTAATTTTTGGTCCTCGATCTTTTATTGCCGAGATTAATGCCTGTAAATCCGCTTTCCTGCGGAATCCTTCCAGTTTAAGTGCTAAACTTCTTTTTTTTAGATCTCTTCGTAAACTTATGATACGCTTTTCTCCTGTTTTAATGGAAGATGAGCCAAAACTATCAAAGATAAATCCGGTTCTTCAGTCCCTGGATGATAAATTAACCGAGTTTTGGTCAACTGCCGATGGTCAGGAATCAGTTCTTGAAAAACTTTGCGGTTCATTGGTTAAGGACGCTGTCGTTCTGGAGAACGAGGGAATAGGCAGTATAATTCCGGTAGGTCAGATAAGACTCGCTTCATACTGGTGCAGGCTGGCGCCTAACGGAAAACGAAAACATTGGTAATTGAAAACGCCGAAAATATGAGGGATGAAGGGCGTAATTCACTTTTAAAACTGCTTTAAGAACCTCCCGTTACTGTTAGTATCGTTCTTACAGCACAGAGGCGTGAGGTAATTATTCCGACAATTTTATCGCGCTTGCGGCAGTACAGGTTTTTAAAAAGGAGTATAGAAAGCGAAAAAGAAGTAATACGCAGGGTGTTTCAGGATAAGGAACGCGAAAAAACCATAGAAGCGGAAGGGTCTCTTATAAGCGCGTATCTTGAGTCATTTTTACCGCAAGGAACAGAAAAATTATACCCGCTTGCCGCCTGGTTTATCGCTTCACTGGCGCGTGTTACTTCCATGTCAGCCAGGAAAAAAAACGGAAAAATACCTTTAATTATCAACGCTCTTGGAGAACGTTATGCGCCAATAGCGGATGCCGCCGGTTTTACCCGGTGTTTAAGAAGTATAGAAGTAGTAAAAACTGTTATATCCAAAAGCGATAATTTTGAAAACAATTCTTTTTCCCGTTTTATGAAGATATGTCTGGAAATGGTCTGTGATGTTACACGCGCTGCTGATGACCCTGAGTTAATCGCTTATAATGATTTATTTAAAAAATATATAAACGAAGCTGTAACATCCGTAGATATATTAAATATAAGTACAGCTATCACACTGGAAGCTCTTTTCCATAAATTAAAAACAGCCATTAATAGGAGACAATATGGTTGATTTTTTCCGGCGGGCATTAAAAAAACTGGATAAATTAAATAAAGAACAGCGAAATGAATTATTGGTTTCCGCCGTTGGAGAAATTAATCTTTTGGAAAATGTGCTTGACTCCATAGACATGGGCATTCTTGTCTGCGATGAAACAGATAGTCTTATAATGGTAAATAAATGCGCTCAAAGATTAATACCCATGAATTATGCCGAAGGTGTAAAACTGCGTTCGGCTATAACAGACGAAAAAATTGTAGATGCTTTTAAGGATATTATTAAAAATAAAGAAAAAGTAATAGACAAGGAAATTTATGTACAGCACCAGGGGCGTAACAGGCTTCTTTCTATTAATGTTGTCCCTCTTGTACAGGAAAAACGTATAACCGGCACTCTTATATATATAGAAGATATTACAGATAAAAGAAGAGATGAAGCGCGTCTTCGCAGGGCAGAGAACCTTGCGAGTCTTACCACTCTGGCAGCAGGAGTCGCTCATGAAATTAAAAATCCATTGGGTTCTATCTCTATTCATCTTCAGTTATTGCAGAAAATACTTGCAAAGAAATCAAAATCTTCAGATAAAACAACTGATAAATATTTTAATGTTATAAAGGAAGAAGTTGACAGGTTAAATAGAATAGTTGTTGATTTTCTATTCGCTGTACGTCCGATGAATCTGGAACTGCGAGAAGAAGATTTAAACAAGTTAATTACAAATATAATGGAATTTGTCCGTTTCGAGATGAAACAGGCAAATATTATGTGTTTTCTGGAACTTGATGAAAAACTGCCGAATGTTTTAATAGATGAACGTTATATGAAACAAGCGTTATTTAATCTGGTAAAAAACGCCCAGGCATCCATGCCGGAAGGCGGAGTTTTTACCATCGCGACAAATTATGCCGATGATGAAGTAAGAATATCAATTTGCGATACAGGTTTGGGAATAAATAAAGAACACCTTTCTAAAATATTTGAACCGTACTTTACTACAAAAGAAACAGGAACAGGTTTGGGTTTAACTCAAGTGTATAAGATAATCAGGGAGCATCATGGCGAAATAACAGTAGATTCTACGCCGGGAACAGGCGCGGATTTCAGGATAACATTGCCTATACCGCAGAAAGAAACCCGCCTTCTTGGTTTTAATGAAGGAGATAAAACATGAATTTCCGTCTTCTTGTAATTGATGATGAAAAAAATATCCGTGAGGGCCTTGCCGAATATCTTCGGGAAGACGGATACGAAGTAGTATGCGCGGAAAACGGCGATGAAGGCTGGAAACGTTTTTCCAATGATGATATCGATCTTGTAATTACCGATTTAAAAATGCCGGGCTTCAGCGGAGAGGAATTAATGAAGCGCATATTATCTCAGGCGCCCGGCTTCCCTGTAATTATTTTAACCGGACATGGTACGGTAGAAACAGCCGTAACTGCCATGCGTGACGGTGCCTGGGACTTTTTAACAAAACCTGTAGATTTGGATCATCTTTCCCTAAAAGTTAAACGGGCGCTTGATAACCGAGAGTTATTTTTTCAGCACCGCCGGATGGAAGAAGAACTGGAACGCAGGAAACAATTTAAGTTTATTGTCGGCAATTCACGTAATATGCGTGAAGTTTTTAATACAATCAGTAAAGCCGCTCCTACAAAAGCTTCTATATTAATAACTGGGGAATCAGGTGTGGGTAAAGAATTGGTAGCAGACGCTATACATGAACTTTCTCCCAGAAAAAGTCAGCCATTGATAAAAGTTCATTGCGCAGCTCTTTCGCCTGCATTACTGGAAAGTGAACTATTCGGCCATGAAAAAGGATCATTTACGGGAGCATTATCGCAAAGAAGAGGTCGTTTTGAACTTGCATCCGGCGGAACTCTTTTCCTTGATGAAATAGGCGAGATAGATCAGAATATCCAGGTTAAACTGCTTCGTGTTTTACAGGAAAAGAAATTTGAAAGAGTAGGCGGAGAAAAAACAATCGATTCCGATGTGCGGATTGTCGCCGCTACAAATAAGGAATTAAAGGAAGAAATTGAAAAAGGAAACTTCCGCGAAGATTTATATTTTCGCCTTAATGTTGTTAATATCCATGTTCCGCCGTTACGCGAAAGAAAAGACGATATTCCCCTTTTGGCTGCCGCTTTTTTAAAGGAGTTTACTCAGGAAAACAGCAAAAAAATTGAAGGTATTCATGAAAAAGCCCGTTCCCGTCTTTATAATTATGAATGGCCGGGAAATATCCGGGAACTGCGCAATTGTATAGAAAGCGCTGTTGTTATGTGCCAGACCAATGTTATTACAGTAGGAGATCTCCCCCCTGTTTTACGCAACGCCGACGATGACGGCTGGATAAATATCAGACTCGGCGCAAATATGGCAGAATGTGAAAAAATAATTATTAATGATACCCTGTCTTATTGTAAAGGCAATAAAAGTAAAACGGCTGAAACTTTAGATATAGGAAGAAAGACACTCCTGCGTAAACTGGCAGATTATGAACTTGAGGCAGAAGATAATTAACCACAGAGTTACACAGAGTGTCTCTCGGGATTAGTAATCTTTCTTTTCCTTCTTATTTCTCTTAATTTGTTATATTAGTAGGTTGAAGAGAATAATGAATTAAGGGTAACACTCTGTGTAACTCTGTGGTTAAAATTATTTATCAAATACTTTTCTAAAATTGTTTTCTATTTTTAATTCAAGGTCTTTTGCGATGGTATTGTCTCCTGCTTCGTTGCGAAGTGAAGCTATAGTTTCCAGTATTAACGGCAGGTCTGTCCAAAAAGAGCGGTTTTCTCCGCGGCGCGGTTGGTAGGGAGTATCTGTTTCTGTTAACAATCTTTCTGCAGGAAGAAGAGCGCAGCTTCTAATTGCCTGTTTATGGTTTAACATAACCGTATTACCAAATGAAAAGTAAACATTTATTCCCCGGCTCAAAAGAGATAACGCTTCTTCATAAGTGCCGGGCCAGGAATTAAAAACAACAGCTTTGCATTTTGATAATGTTTTAGCGAAACTAAATATTTTATTCATAGCGCGCCGGACATGGAGAACAACAGGCAAATCGTATTTAATGGCTGTCTCCAGATGTTCCGCAAAAACAATTTCCTGTATCTTTTCCGTTTCCCTGAACGCCGCATTGTAAAGATCAAACCCACATTCCCCAATCGCGTAAATCCGTCTTTCTGACGCCAACAAAGTAAGTGTATCCAGCAAATCCTTAACTTTTAGATCATTACTATCTCTTATTAAATCATTTTTCACTCCACACTCATCACTCCACACTCCACACTTATTACCAGTCATTATAAAAAGTTGAGGATGAATACCAAAACATGGTAATAATCGCAATGAACTGTTATTCATTGTGTTATGCGCTAGCTTTTCGTTGTATGTAAATTCTTCCAAAGAGCAGGCGCTTGCCGCAGCAAGTACACCAGGCTGCCCGATTCCGGCAGACAGAATGTTATCGCTTTTTTTTTCTGTTTTATGTTGAACACCTGTAAAATCATAAGGATGACAATGAGCGTCTGTAAGCATTAAAGTCCCAGAATTAACTTTGCGACTGAAAAATAAATAATAAGCGAGACAGCGTCAACGATGGTTGTAAGCAAAGGCGCAGACATAATTGCCGGGTCAATCCTTAAACGTTTGGCAAGGATTGGAAGAACGCTGCCTACAGTTTTAGCCATAAGTATAGTGCAGAATAGCGAAAGAGTAATTGTAAGGCATAATTGCCAGTCTTTGTTATTCATTATAAATACACGAACAAAATTTACCAAACCAAGACCCAGTCCGCAGAGTATTCCAACACGGAGTTCTTTCCAAAGTATGATAAAAATATCTTTCATGCCAATTTCACCTACTGCCATACCGCGTACTATTAATGTAGATGATTGTGAACCGGCAATACCGCCTGTATTCATAAGCATGGGTATAAATGACATAAGGATAGACATTTTCATCAGTCCATTTTCAAAACTTGATATAATAGTCCCGGTTATAGTCGCGGAAAGCATCAGAATAAGCATCCATAAGAATCTGTTTTTCGCGTGTTTAAATATGCTTGTTTTAAGATATGGATCATCCAAAGGAACTAACGCGGCCATCTTTTCGATGTCTTCAGTGCTTTCTTCTACGATAACATCTACAATGTCGTCAACTGTTATAATTCCAACCAGCCGTTGTTCTTTATCTACAACAGGCATCGCGAGTAAAGAGTACTTTTGAAACTGGTCGGCGATTGCTTCCCTGTCGTCTGTGGTGTAGGCAAAGGCGACATTTGTGTCCATTATGTCGGCAATCCTGTCCTGCGGACGGGCGAGCATCAATGTTTTAGCGGAAACACCGCCGACAAGCAGGCGATCTCTGCGTATCACATAACAGTTATAAATGGTTTCCTTGTTAAGCCCGATAGTACGAATGGTGTCAAAAGCTTCTCTTACCTTGGCATCTTCGCGAAGGTCAATATATTCAGTTGTCATTATACTGCCAGCGGAATCATCGGGGTATTGTAATATTTGGTTTATCTGTTTTCGTTTTTCCGGACGGACATTTTTTAATACTTTTTTTACGACATTGGCGGGCATTTCTTCTATAAAATCTACGGCGTCATCAACAAAAAGCTTGTTCACGATTTCGCTGATTTCTGAATCGGTAAGGGCTTCGATTATTATCTGCTGACGGTCAGTATCTACATACGTGAAAACATCGGAAGCTATCGCTTTGGGCAGAATTCTGAACGTTTGAATGATTTTTTCCCTGTTCAGTTCCTCAAAGATCTCAGCAATGTCTACAGTGTTCATGTCAGAGAGCAGAATTTTTAATTTTGATATATCAAGAGAACCTTCATTAATAAGTTCTATTATTTCTTCTTTGTTCATATTAACATCCTATTAGTATAGAGACTTATTATTTTCTGTAATTGTAATTAAAAATAAGGTTTTGTCAATATACTTTTACATTATAATTTGTATAATGCTGTTACAATACTTTTGACAAGAAATCTCTTAACCTTGGGTTTTTTGGATTCCCGAAAAATTCTTTTGGTTCAGCTTCTTCCAGTATACGTCCGTCATCCATAAATAATACCTTGGTAGCGACTTCGCGGGCAAACCCCATCTCATGCGTGACAACAACCATTGTCATGCCGTCTTCGGCCAGTTCTCTCATAAGAGTCAGTACTTCTCCAACCATTTCCGGGTCAAGCGAGCTTGTCGGTTCGTCAAAAAGCATGACATCAGGGTTCATTGCAAGGGAACGTAAAATTGCTATACGTTGTTTCTGTCCGCCGGAAAGTGTATTGGGATACACATCAGCTTTTTCGCTTAATCCGATACGAGCTAAAAGTTCTTCCGCTTTAGTATTAGCTTCGGCTTGAGACATCAATTTTAATTCTACAGGTCCTAGAGTCAGATTACGCCGGACAGTCAGGTGCGGGAAAAGATTAAAGTTCTGGAATACCATTCCCATCTTTGCTCTTACGGTATCAATATGGCGTCCAATGTGAGTAATTTCTGTGCCTTCAAATATTATTTCGCCTGATGTCGGCGTTTCCAGCATGTTAAGGCAGCGTAAAAATGTCGATTTACCGGAACCAGACGGACCTATTACAACTATTTTTTCGCCTTTTTCGACTATATAATCTATATCTTTTAATACATGATTCGACGCGAAATACTTATTAAGCTTTCTAACTTCTATCACTGCGCGAAAGCCTCCTCTCCAATAATCTAAGCAAGCGCGTAATTAACATTACAATAAGAAAGTATATTAATGCGACAAATAACAGGGAAAAATACGGTTCCATTGTAAGAACGCGGATATTTTCACCTGCGCGTGTAAGATCTCTTATTGCAACATATCCTGCTACCGATGTTTCCTTAAGCAGAGTAATAAATTCATTGCCCAGCGCAGGCAGAATGTTTTTTATCGCCTGCGGAAGAACGATGAGCCGCATGGTTTTATTCTGTGACAATCCAAGGCTTCGTCCGGCTTCGGTTTGACCAATATCAACTGCCATTATTCCTGCGCGGACAACTTCGGCAACATAAGCGCCGGAATTAATTCCGAACGCAATAATTGCGATTATTATTCCATTATTTATAAAAACGAATATTATGTAATACATGATAAGAAGCTGAACTACAATAGGCGTACCCCGGAAAATTGCAAGGTACGCTCCGCATATAGCGTTCAGAATCTTCATCCTGCCGTAACGCGCATTATATACGCGCACTATCGCAACAAGCGCACCCAAAACGATTCCGATTATAAGCGCGCCTATTGTAATAGTAAATGTGTTAGTAATGCCCGTTACAAACAACTTGTAGCGGTTATCTACAATAAATGTGATTTCAAATTGATGTTTCAGCCATTCAAAAGCCTGGATCATATTCTATTACTCGGAAAATAAAACGACCCATTCGGCAATTTTATTTTCGGCAATTAATCTGCTTACTACAGTATTGATAATTTCAAGAAGATCTTCGTTGCCTTTTGCTACCATTACGCCGTATTCTTCAGC
>Ga0123356_10006214_pt1 | contig 12078 bp, 11 predicted proteins | sample TergutEmb28metaG_2_FD_92546 | JGI IMG/M metagenome (GOLD analysis project Ga0123356, IMG submission 92546) | Embiratermes neotenicus P3 segment gut microbial communities from Petit-Saut dam, French Guiana - Emb289 P3 | ecosystem: Host-associated > Arthropoda: Insects > Digestive system > Gut ... | reverse complement strand
CCCGTTTCACCCTTGGCGAGTTCGCAAGCGAAATCGGATGGAGAAACAGGATGGAATAATTATGCCAACAACTAAAAAAGTCCTCGTAGTAAGTGGAAAACGAAAAACTGCAGTTGCCCGCGCTATCATAAAACAAGGCGTCGGCAAAGTACGCATAAACCTAACCCCAGTTGAAATTTACGAACCTGACATCGCCAAAGCTAAAATCATGGAGCCCCTCCTGCAGGCAGGAGGCGAAGTCTGGCAACAGGTCGATATGGACGTTAAAACAAGCGGCGGAGGCTACATGGGTCAAGCAGAAGCTGCCCGTATGGCTATAGCTAACGGCTTGCTCAAATGGACCAAAAGCACTCATCTACGTACTGTCTTTAGTGAATACGACCGCACAATGGTCGCTGGAGACAGTCGTGGTAAAGAAACCAAAAAGTTCGGCGGAGCAGGCGCACGTTCCAAGGAACAGAAGAGCTACAGATAAGGAGACAAAACAACGTGATTATCCCAGTAAGATGCTTCACCTGCGGCAAGTTGGTTGGAGACCGATGGGACGAATTCACACGCAGAACTAAAGCCGGCGAAAATGTAATCGAGGTCCTTGACAGCCTCGGCCTAAAACGCTACTGTTGCAGACGCATGTTGCTCTCAAACGTCGAAATCATCGACGAAGTTCTCCGCTTCTACGAAGAAGCAGAAAAACGCAAAGAAGCTCGTAGCTTCTACTAAATTTCTTTTATTTTCAACTATATCTATCCAGAATTTCTCCGCAGAATTATAAATCAAGTTAAGAAATAGAACTAAAGCTAATCTCTTTGTTGGGTTCTCTTGGTTACTCTAAAGATCAAGGTACACCTGATCTCAAAAAACGATTGAGCCATAAGGCATATAACCTGTAACATGAGATTGTACCCGATTGCGGATGCTAACTATACTGCCGATTAGGAAATTATGAGGCATGTATGAAATTCTCTTTATCACTTTTGGTAGTGTGTCTGTGTTGTTTGTTATTTTGGCCCTATTTCTTTTGAATGGTAAGGGTACTTTTTTGATATCGGGCTATAATACCTTAAGCAAAGAACAAAAAGCAAAATACGATGAAAAAGCTCTTTGCCGTTTTATAGGCTGGTTATTGATTATAATCGCCCTTGCTATGTTATTTTTCCCTGTCGGACTTTATCTTGATATAATTTGGTTCGCATATTGCGGAATTGGGGTTATTCTTATATCCGTTTTCGGAGCGGTTATTTATCTAAATACCGGCAACCGCTTCCGCAAGCAATAATGACTAAAAAATATTTTTTATATCTTCAACTTATGCTTAAAGTGTTACTTATTGATCGGTGCAATGTGTTTTGAGGGGTTGTTATCTGCTTTTTTACTTTTGAAACACAAAAATACACATACAACCCCAATACCTGCTACTAAAACCGATAAACCTACTACAATCACCCAATAACTCAAAATATTTGCCTCAACTTGGTTACCTGCTGTGTAGCTGATGTCATAGTTGTTATACCCTTGAGTAAAAGGAGTGGTCCAAGTAACACTGTTGCCTATTTGTGAGCGATACACCGAATCATGCATAGAGTCTCGATCGTATGCCCCCGAAGCATGATTACTTGAAAACACTACCCCATTAGAAACAAATAGCTGATCTAATTTTTCACTGTCAACCCAAATTCCGCCACCCTCGTGTGTTGCAGTATTTTTTGAAATTTCACCACCCGACAGCTTGAAAATACCATTCCCAAGATACACCCCACCCCCATTATTAGATGCCGTATTACCCGAAATCACCCCGCCACTCATATCGAAATCACTATCCATACACACACCACCACCCAACTCAGCGGTATTACCCGAAATCACACCATTATCCATCAGACTAACTATGCTGTAAAAAAAATTATACACCCCGCCACCTTTCTCAGCGGTGTTAGCTGAAATTTCACCACCCGACATTTCAAAATTACCCCTAACAATAGTTTGACCATTGTTCACTCCGCCCCCACTTACTGTAGCGGTGTTAGCTGAAATCACGCCCCCACTCATGATAAAAACACCATGATTACCCACGCCACCACCTCGCCCTGCAGTGTTACCCGAAATCACTCCGTTTGATAAAGTAAAACTACCCCCATATTGATCACGATATCCCACAAACTCTTTGGTAGCAGTGGTAGCACTTGATGTGAATTTGAACTCTATTGAAATGGCACCCCCCCAGTTGTATATTCCACCCCCTTCAGCTGATGCGGTGTTGTTTGAAATTTCGCCTCCCAACATTTCAAAAGTGTTCTCATTGTATACCCCGCCGCCGTCGTTCCATGCACTGTTGCTTGAGATTTTGCCACCAAACATAGTAAACGTGCCCCTGTTATATACGCCGCCACCATCGATGGCGCTGTTGCCTGAAATCTCACCATCATGCATCAAAAATACACCATTGTTGGCTATACCTCCAATGTTGCTTGAGATCAAACCTCTATGCAGGATAAGTTGTCCCTTCTCATTAACAATCACTACCTGGCCTCTATAATCACAGGCGTGGGTTACATCTATACCATCAAGCTCCAGTATGCCCTCACCATTAACAGTAATAGTACTAACGCTAAATTCGCCAACCACAAACTGTGATGTTCCATGTGCAGTACCAATTAGCTTGTAGTAATCGGTTGCTTTGTTGCTTGTGAGTATGATGTTTTTGTTAGCTGGGATGATAAGTGTGGTATCTGTTAGGGTGATGTCATTGTTTAGAGCAATGGTGAATGGTTTTTTAGTTGGTGCATTGCTGATTGCCTCTCTAAGCTCAGTTTCATTGCTGACAATTTTATCAGGATTCCCCGATGCACTATTAGCTGTCGGAGTAAAACAAGAAAAAACTAGAACTATTGTAAATAGTAAAACAGCAAACCTCAGTCCTTGTTTACTATAAAAACAGCGTAAATTAGATTTGGCCTCTACACTCATATCGATCCCTTATATAGCTTAGCTTTCCCTGTTTATTTCGTTTTCTTTTTGGCAACTATTTGCCTTATAGACGGCATATTCTTTAGTTTAGCGTAAATTTCTGTTATCTTTGCATACGTTATGCTTCATAAACTAGGCCTGCGTTGTTACACCATTCTTTTGCGATTGCTATATACTCTTTGTGCTTAAATTTCTCCCAAGCTTCGCTTAGTCCAGTATTGAGGCAAATCTCTCTAAATCGTCTAAATGCTCCCTTGCCGCTTAAGGCAACTATTAACCTGTGTTGTAACTGTGCATCAGCGATTTGTTTAGCAAAATCGGTCATAATTTCATATTCATTGATATCTTGGGCCGTTGGAGAAGCTACCCAAACATCCGCTTCATACTTTTTTACATCTGCATCATCGCCAAAATTCTCGTTATAATACTCGAATTCTCCTGTTTCCTTATTGTAAAACAAGCGCGATCCGGCGGTTATATCTTCAAATTCTTCAGCAACTTCCTTCAGAGATAACTTTTTCATGGCTCTCTTCTCTTATAGTATATGCTGTACTTCTTTATTTTTTAAAGGTTTGAAAGGGTTTCGTTTGTGCTTTCTGTTTTACATTGTTCCCCTGCGTTTTTCGTCATACGATGGTTTTTAGCGTTTTCTCTCAATGCTCTAAAAATTTAACTATCAAAATCTGTCGAGTTTTATTCAGATTTATGTGCCTCAAGATATACTAGCGGAAAAGCCGCAGGTAATACTTGCCATCGCTCCACCCAAAAACCGTTTTTCTCGATAAAGGTAACGTACTCAGTCGGATTCCATTTTGAATAGGTTTTAAACCCGATGAACTTTAATATTTTTGCATTTAGGTTCCACGTTGAATCACGCAAATGACCCTGTGAATAAGTAGGTGCGATAAGTAACCCTTTTGGTTTTAGTACCCTTGAAATGTTTCTAAGCACCTTAACAGGATCCGGTACAATGTGAAGTGCATTTGAGATGATGGCGGCATCAAATGTATTATCCTCAAAAGAAAGCATAGTCGCATCCTCTATTGAAAATCGTACATTACTTGGCGCTTTTTTCTTTCTTGCAACCTCAATCATTTTAGGAGAAAAATCAACTGCTTCCACCGAACGTACACTTGAAGCTATGTTTATGGCAATCGATCCCGTTCCTGTTGCAACCTCCAAAACATCCATCGCAGGCAATAACGAACTTGACATTAGTTGATACATTTCAAAGTAAGCTCGGCCGTTGAACCGTTTAATCTCAAAGTCATATAACTTTGCATAACGATTCCAAAAACTTTTGTTATCCGATCTTTCACTCACTACTCTATCCCTTCCAACCGCAACAACAGATCCCTGTTTAAGTAACACATTGTTGAACCCAAAAATATCACACTTTTGGTAGATGGTAACTGTTGATAGATACTCAAAGAAACACAGCAAGAGACCTGAAGGCAATTACATAACAAAATATTGTTTTGACTCTTTCCGGTTGTCTGCGGCGATTGCTTTTATGTGGAAGGGTGCGGTATTTTTGAGGGAGAAATCTCAAGTAATTAGGATATACCTCGAGGTTATTGTAGCCTTGTTGTGTTCTTGTAACTTGGTTGTATATTTTAAAATTAGATGGTGACTGGCTTAGGTGAAGTTTTCTAGGGTTAGGTTCTCAGAGGGTGGTTCAGCAGTGCCCAATATGTATGTTGGGTGTTTTTCTAGGTTTAATTCTGCAGTATAGGTTGTCTTGTAGTAGGACAGTACGGTGTTTGCTTTGCGCTGGGTCATTTCTTTGAGTGCGGTGTTTTTGGTGTTGTTTTCATGATTGGAGTGTGTTGCAAGAACTATGATTTGGTTTTTCTTGGCAAAGTTGCTCAGATAATCTATAATTTGTCCGTAGACTTTTTGTGCTTCTTCTCTTGGGATTGTGCTATTCAAAAATAGGCTGGTTATGTCGGATATGACTACGAGTTTTGCGTTATAGGCTTTTACTTTTTCTTCGAGTTTATCTATTATAAGTGATGCTAGCTGGTAGGCTGTGAATGCGGCAAAGTTGATGATACGTCTACGTGCGGTGATGGGGTTTAAGTGATTTATTTGGGCTAATCGGGTGATGCTGTTTTGTGTAAATGTGTTTGTACAGTCAATGTATATGCTGTTGCTCTCCAATCCGCCTAATTGAGTTGGAAGTTGGGCTCTGATGCAGAGCAGAGCGGTAAGCGAGGTAACGGAGGATGAACCATGAATAAGCGCAAATTCGCCTAGTGTGAATCCTGGAAAAAGCTCATCGGTCTCAGGCGTATTGAACGCAAGTTTCTGTTGAACTGCTTGAGGCTTAACGATTACATTTTGTAACATCTTTTGTGCTCCGTTGTTACAAAACATCATTCGGCGGAGGCCCCTTTTTAAATCATCCTTGAAACGACCCTGCCCAAGAGGGGAGGGGTCACTGAAACTGAAAATATCACGCCTGTTTGAGTTGGTTTTCACGGAGTTCTTTTTGTAGTCTAAGCATAGCAGAAGCTAACGTTGACAGAAAAACAATCGCAATCGCGAACACAACAATGCCCACTTTGTATATGAACTCTATATCCACATAAATAACAACAAACATAGTCACAAGCATCAGAACTAAAATTAGTCCCTCTTGAATTCCATTGAAGACTCTGAGATTCCCAAAACTCACTTAAGCACCTTCTATTTGTTTGCAGAGCACAGCAGACACATATTAATTTTCTGTTCCAGAATTCCCCAAGAATAGCAATCTCAACTTGCTCATCCTCAAGAGTAAACCGTACACCTTCCAACATGTGCCGGTAGATAAAATCGGTGAATTGCTTCGTTCATTTAAACAGATTCGTAGCAATAGTCTAAACCCCTAAGAGATAACATAAGCTTTTATACGTATGGTGATGAATGTTTTAAAAGAGTAACCGACAAGAGGGGAAAGGACTAAGTGCCGTATATCAAGAAAATCGAGTTAAAAGGCTTTAAGTCTTTTGGCCCCCAAACAGTCAAGGTTAACCTTGATAAGGGCTTCACAGCCATAACAGGGCCAAATGGAAGCGGCAAAACCAATATCATGGATGCTCTTCTTTTCTCGTTGGGTGAACTCAGTACTAAACGTCTCCGCGCAGAAAACAGCGCAAAACTAATTTTTCACGGTTCTGAGAGAGGCGGCTTAGAAAAAGCCAAGATGGCCAAAGTCGTGGTACAATTTGACAACACCGATGGGGTTATGCCTGTGGAAACCACCACGGTTACCATCTCACGCGAGGTGTATCGTAACGGACAGAGTGTTTATCGGCTAAACGGACGCCGCATGAGTCGTACCCATATAACTGAAACCCTCTCAGTGGCTGCTATCTCAAGTATGAGCCAAAACATCATTCCCCAGGGTACCATCACCCGTCTAACCGATCTCACTGCTCCTGAGCGGCGCAAAATTATTGAGGATCTCATAGGTATTGCTCAGTACGATGAAGAAAAAACTGAAGCCGAAGAAAAACTTCGCGCTGCTGATATCTCTATTCGTACTGCTATGGGCCGAATTGATGAGGTTCAAAAACGTCTCGATGACCTAGAGCGCGAACGCAACCAACTGTTGCGTTACAGCTTTATCCAAACCGAAACCCGCAAATTCCAAGCCGTAAAAGTCTCAAGCGACATAAATCACCAAAACCAAAAAGTCATCGAAAACACCACCCAAACCCAAAAAGTACAAGAACGCGTTGACAAACTCAGAGAACAACGTGACCTGCGACGTAGCAAACGTCATGAAATTGAAGGCGAGTGGCGTAAACTCAGCGGCGAGGGCCTAGAACAAGGCGGTAGCGAAGTACTGCGGGTACAAATAAAAATCGGCGAATTAAAATCCAAACTCACTGAGCTTAACTCCAAAATCAACTCTGGCCAAGCCAGCATTGATAGCTTCAAACGGGTACGAGAAAACAACCTAACCCAACATGAAACTCTCCAAAAAGAAATTCATGAGAACCGTCTAAAAATCCGACAATATCGAAGCGAACTCGAAAAACTCAAAGTCCAACTCAGCGAAAAACAAGCTCAACATGAAACAATGGCCAAAGAAACCGCCCAACTCTGGGGCGGTCTAGATGATAATAACCAACAAATCCACAAACTAAACGGCGAAATCGAGGGCTATGTGAAACGTTTAGCCTTTCTGCGATCCGAATACAAACAAGACAAAGCCGCCCTGCGCCTCTGCAGAGGCCGAATCAAAAACCTAAACGTGCGAAAAGAAAAATTCATCCAAAGCCACACCGAAATCGAAAAATCCCTATCCGAGCTCGAACAAGTACAAAAAGACCAAAAAAACCAGCTCAAAAACCTCGAACAAACAATCGAACGCAAAAATCTCCAAAGAGACACCGTATCCAAAGAAATCTTGGATGCCGAAAAAATCGCCAGCTCTGCCAAAGACGCCGTTATCGAATTCGCAACACAACGTAGCCTCGCTGCAACTATTGCAGCTGAAGAAAAAGCGTTGCGCAGTATTGAGGAAATGGGCAAAGTAGGCGCCATTCATGGTATCCATGGCCGGCTCCGTGAACTGGTCAAAATAGACAAAACCTACAAAAAAGCTATCGACGCCGCCGCCACCGGATGGATGGAAGCCCTTATCGTCAAAGATATTGACACTGCCTTTACATGCACTGAAACCCTTCGACGCATGAAGCTGGGCCGAATCAAACTCATCCCCCTGCAAGGTGCTATCAACCCCAAAAACAAGCCCATACCCAAACGCGAAGGCATATTGGGTTCCCTGAATAGCTTTATGAAATATACCTCAAACATTGATTTTGCAATAAACTATGTGTTTGGCGATACCCTAGTGGCCGCCAACGATAAAACCGCATTTGCCCTCTCAAATGAGGGCTTTCGTGCGGTCACCCTAAACGGTGATCTCTACGAACCCGGAGCATTTGAAAGCGGCTACTACCGAGCACCTATAGACTTCTCCACTATAATCCCAAGCGAAAACGCTCTCAAAAGCCTCGACGAAGCCGTTAGAGCCCTTCAAACTCATCTCACCCAGCGAAGCACCGATATAATAGACATTGAAGAAGAACTCGAACACGCCAAAACCGATATGATCCGCCTCACCGAAGGCATCGCGACGCTTGAGCGCGAAATTATCCGAGTTCGCCGCGGCGTTAAACGCACCCAATTCAACATCCGCTATATCGACAAATATGGCGGCAAACTCGAACGCGAAGCCGCAGCCTTCAAAGGTCGCATGCTGGTCTATCGCAACGAACGCACCAACATCCAAACCAATCTTAAACGTATCCACACCGAAATTTCTGCTCTACGCCTAAAAACCGATGTGGAACACATAAAAGAACTAGAAGTTCAACGAGAAAAATTCGGCGAAGAAGCCAACACCCTGCGCCAACGCATAGGTTCACTGCAAACCGAGATCAACACCAACCAATCCCAATTCGACCATGTTTTACGTATAGGCTACAAAAACACCAAAATCCAACTAACCAAACTAGATCAACAACAAGAAAAACTTCAAAAAGAAGTCACCGACGCTACCATAGAGCGTGACCAAGCAAAAACCGAAGTCGATGGACTCGAAAAAAACCGAGTCGACCTCTCCAATGCGTTGCTCTCTGCACGCGAAGAAGCCCAAAAATTCACCTCCCAAATAGACACCATAGACGCAGAATTACGCGTACTTGATGTAGAGTACGAACAAGCCGATCGACTACGAAACCAACTCCAACTCGGCATGGAAACCGCCCAACTACGTCTACAACAACTCCAAACTCAGCTCAAACAATACGGCTATGAACAACCCCTCGAGGTTAATGAACGCCAACTACAAGACGCCGAAACAACCATCCGTATGATGCAATTTGAGATGGACCGTATTGGCGCTGTCAACCAACTCGCCGCCCAACACTACGCCGACCAAATCAGCCGTTACCGTGAACTCTCAGTACGCCTAAACGAACTTGAACGAGAAAAACAAGCCATCGTCGCATTTATGGATGAGATCGAAGCAAAGAAACGCAAGGTCTTTATGACAGCGTTTGAAAAAATCAACGCCAGTTTAACTGTTTACTTTAGCAAAATGACCGGCGGCGGCGAAGCCACCCTCAAACTAGAAAACCCCGAAGAACCCTTTAGCGGTGGTATTGATATGGTTGTCCAGTTTCCCAACAAACCCGCCATTGTTGTCAGCGGTGCCAGCGGCGGTGAACGCTCCATATCAGCAGTTGCCTTCATATTCTCCCTCAAAGAATTCTCCCCAGCCACGTTCTATGTTCTAGACGAAGTCGATGCCCACCTAGATGCTTTCCACACAACCAAACTCGCCGAAACCCTTCTCGAAGAAGCAGGCCGAACCCAATTCATAGTTATCAGCCTACGCCCCGAAATGGTCAACAAAGCCCAAAAAGTATATGGAGTCTATGAACGAAACGGCATCTCAAATGTAGTAACAGCCAAATTCCCAGCGGAGGCCTCAACCCAGTAATGTCCTCAACCACCCCTACCGTATCTCGACGACCATTCTATCTGCGTCCACCTTGGAATATTTTATTTGAAATAAGTAAACTCGAAAAACTCACCCCCTGGAATGTAAACATAGCCTATCTGTTACGTACCTTTTTACTCGAAATGGAAAAAAACGCACCTGAAAAAGTAGACTTCCGAGCCTCAGGCGTCGCCTTAGACTCCTCCGCACTGATTTATCTTATGAAATCTAAGCTCCTTCTAACCCTGCAAGAACCACCCCCTCCACCCCCAAAAGTACCAACCGACTTTGTACCCCCACCCCTATTCTTACCCCTCAGACACGAACTCACCTCCACCACAATCCAACACCTGCTCGAAGTCCTCGACGACGTCTTAAAAGGCGAAAAACTCCTCAGCCTACGCCCAGCAATAGAACAACACCCCGTTCTACCCGCCGTTACCGATCTACTGCCAAAATTCGACAAATTCATCGCTGAACTCGAAATGCAAGTAGACCAACTCTACGCCATCATAGTGGAACGCACAGGCGGACAGGGCATCATCGACTTCACCACACTCTCCAAGGGCGCAACCCGAATCGAAGCCCTGAGAATGTTTATCTATCTACTCTTCCTTGCCCAAGACGGCCTAGTCAGTCTGTGGCAAAACGAGGAAACCGAAGAACTCTACATAGCAGTGGGGAAACTAAACATTGGAAAACCTGAACGACCAACCCGTTAAAGAAAACCCAACCACTAACCCAACCGATCCAGAGCTTCAAGAAACAGCTACATCTGGAACCGATCCAGAGCTTCAAGAAACAGCTACATCTGGAACCGATCCAGAGCTTCAAGAAACAGCTACACCCGAGATCACTTCAACCTCTGAGACAACCCAAACGGTCATAGCTGAAAACACCGAACCCGCTATAGACACTGAACACCGCCGAACACAAACCCTAAACCTGCTCGAAGCAGCACTCTACGTCGCCGGACGCCCCCTAGACATAAATGAGTTATGTCAAGCTGTGGGTACACGTAGCAAAAAAAGGGTCATAAACTATGCACAAACTCTCATGGAACAGTACAAAGCCCGAAACAGTCCCCTTGAGATACTATCACTCAAAGATGAACGCTACGTACTACAAGTCAAAGCAGAATTCACTCCACTAATAAAGCGCTTAGTCAATCGCCCTCTGCTCTCCTCAGGCCCCCTAAAAACCCTCTCCTACATCGCATACCGCCAACCCATAACCCAAAAAAGAGTCATACAAGTCCGCGGACAACATGCCTATGGTCACATCAAGATACTAAAGGATATGGGGTTAATTATAACTGAGCGAAGCGGACGATCATTGGCCCTTAAAACTACGGATTACTTTGCTGATTACTTTGGATTAACCCAAGATACATCAACAATGAAACGAGATCTGCGAAAGATATTTGGTGCCGCCATTAAAGAGGATGCACTCGAACGAGCACAAAAAGAAGCAGACGAAGAAAAACAAGCAATGCAAGAGATAGATGAGTCCCAAAAAGAAGACAACAGCACCTCTAAGGGTCAGGTGCTCTCATAATTTTTACCCTTTGAAGGGCGTTCTCTTTTATACAAAAGCACAACAATCAGTATAACTACTATAGTGTATAAAGCAACCGCTAAAATAATTTCCCTCAAGGTTAGTCCTGCTAGAATGGTGGTTGGTTGTTGATTGGTTGAGGTTGGGTTTGGAGTGGAATTTGGTTGATTTGGTGTTTCATTGTTTGCGTCTTGTTTGATGTTGATTGTTTTTATATTGCTCCATTCACTTTCAGCAGTCAAGGTTTCTATCCAACTTGATGGCCAACCATCAGATGGTGGCCAATAGATGTTTGTTTTCTCGTATATTTTTACTTGGAAATCCACTTGGCCTTCTGGAGGAACTTTGATGCTGTTGTTTCTAGATGTAAATATTAGCGTTGTTAGTGTGGGATTAGTTTTTACGATCTCGCTGATGTAGATGTCGGTTGTTCTGTTTGGATCCCATTCATTTGAGAATGAGCCTTTTATGCGGATTGTGTAGTAGTAGTAACTGCCTGGATTAAATTTGATGTTTTTGTTGTCAATTGTCATTGTTAATGTCATGTTTTCTACGTGGTATGCGGGGTTTTCTATTGGTTTTCCTGTGAATGGGTCGGTGGATGTGGTTGGAGGTACTGTGTAGGAGAGGTTTCGATGGGTGACAGATGATATCGTTGGTGTGGGGAGTTTGGTTACTGTGACCTCTGCTTGTGTCATCTTGTAATTTGTGGGTGAACTCAAAATCAATGTAACTCCTATGCATAACAAGAGTACGCTGATTTTGCTTCTCATAGTTATCCCTTAAATGATGTGATTCAAAAGATTTAAGCTTTCGTCTTATAGTGTAGAATTCGTCATATTTTTGTCTTAAATTTGTAGATAACTGTATTGACTCTTGTTAGTTTTTGATTTTGCAAATTGATTTAATCAGTATTGGAGGTGCTGATCTTTTTCATTGTTAACGAATTTATATAATTGAGCTGCCCTTCTTTCTGAAGGGCAGCGACAAGTCAAAATCACCATCAAAAACATTTTGCTGCTTGCACAGAACTGGGAGCAGCTAAAAGCTAT
>Ga0123356_10006213_pt1 | contig 12079 bp, 13 predicted proteins | sample TergutEmb28metaG_2_FD_92546 | JGI IMG/M metagenome (GOLD analysis project Ga0123356, IMG submission 92546) | Embiratermes neotenicus P3 segment gut microbial communities from Petit-Saut dam, French Guiana - Emb289 P3 | ecosystem: Host-associated > Arthropoda: Insects > Digestive system > Gut ... | reverse complement strand
TGCGCCACTCGTCGACCTCGTAGCCAAGCGGGAGGTAGGACAGCGGATCGTGGGCCGAAGTCTGGTCCGTAACGATGTCCACCTCCAGCCCGGCAGCAAGCGCCTGAGGCAGCACCTGCGCCGCGTTGCCCACCAGCCCGATCGACAGCGGCGTGGCACCGCGTCTCGCTTCCCGCGCCCACGCGACGGCCTCGTGGAAGTCGGAGGTGTACCGATCAAGGTAGCCGCGCTCCTGCCGACGCGCCAGCCGCCGCTCATCCACCTCCACGACAATGACAACCCCACCGTTCATCGTGACCGCGAGCGGCTGCGCGCCGCCCATCCCCCCGCAGCCCGCCGTGAGCGTCAGCGTCCCCGCGAGGCTGCCGCCAAACACCTTGCGCGCCACGGCCCCGAAGGTCTCAAAGGTGCCCTGCAAGATGCCCTGGGTTCCGATGTAGATCCACGATCCGGCCGTCATCTGGCCATACATCGTCAGCCCCATCGCGTCGAGCCTGCGAAACTCCGGCCACGTCGCCCAGTCGCCCACGAGATTCGAGTTCGCAATGAGCACGCGCGGCGCCCACTCGTGGGTGGTGAAGACGCCCACCGGCTTGCCCGACTGGACAAGGAGAGTCTCGTCTTCCTTCAGTGTCCTAAGAGTGCGCACGATGGCGGAAAACGCCTCCCAGGATCGCGCCGCCTTGCCAGTTCCTCCGTAAACAACGAGGTCCTCGGGGCGCTCTGCGACCTCCGGGTCGAGGTTGTTCATCAGCATGCGAAGCGGCGCCTCGGTCTGCCAGGACCGAGCGGTAAGGGTCGTCCCGCGGGGGGCGCGGACGGGTGGGTGTGTCACTGTGGCTCCTTTGCGCGGCGAGCGGCGGTGGTGGTTGGTTGGTGAGGTGCTCGGGCGGGTGGGTTCGTCATCGTCCCTCCCTTGCGGCGCGGAAAGCGGCGTTGACGAGGACTTGGGTGACGAGGAGGTCGGTCGCGGCTTCGATGTCGGGGGAGAGGAAGTGGTCGGGTCCGGGTCCTGGGACTTGCTCCCTCAGGATGGCGATCGCCGCTGCTGTGGCGGGGGCGGGAGTGAGGGGCGCGCGCAGGTCAATCGCGCGGGCGGCGGTGAGGATCTCGATGGCGAGGACGCGCCTGAGCCCATCGACGGACTGGCGCAGTTTCCGGGCGGCGCCCCAGCCCATCGAGACGTGGTCTTCTTGCATGGCCGATGTCGGAATCGAGTCGACGCTCGCCGGTGCGGCCAGGCGCTTGAGCTCGGCGCAGATCGAGGCTTGGGTGTAGTGCGCGATCATGAGTCCGGAGTCGACGCCGGGGTCGTGGGCAAGGAAAGGCGGCAGTCCTCGGTTGCGCGCAACGTCCATGAAGCGGTCGGTGCGTCTCTCGGCGAGGCAGGCGACGTCGGCGACCGCGATGGCGAGGTAGTCGAGGGTGTGCGCGAGCGGGGCGCCGTGGAAGTTGCCATGGGATTCGACACGCCCGTCGTCCATGACCGAGGGGTTGTCGATCGCCGAGGCGAGTTCGCGGTCGGCGACAGCTTCGGCGTAGGCGGTGATGTCGCGCAATGCTCCGTGCACCTGCGGTGAGCAGCGCAGGGAGTAGGCGTCTTGGACGACCCCGTCTCCGACGCGGTGGCTCGCGACTATGGCGGAGTCAGCGAGGAAGACTCTCAGGTTCGCGGCCGAGGTGGCCTGTCCCGGGTGTGGTCGCAGCGCCATGAGGTCGTCGGCGAATACACGGGAGGTGCCGAGTTGCCCCTCAACGCTCATCGCGGCGGCCAGGTCGGCGGTGTCGGCGAGGACTGCGAGGTCAGCCAGCGCAAGGATGAGCATGCCGAGCATCCCCTCGGTGCCGTTGATGAGGGCCAGACCCTCCTTCTCGGCGAAGACGACCGGGGTGAGGCCTCGGGAAGCCAGCGCTTTCTCGGTGGGGCGCGTGACGCCATCGTCCACGACAAAACCCTCACCCATGACAGCGAGCGCGCAATGGGCCAGCGGCGCGAGATCTCCCGAGCAGCCGAGCGAGCCATGCTCCGGGACCAGCGGGACGAGCCCGGAGTTGAGCAGCGCCGCGTACGCCTGCGCAGTGGTGGGCCGGACGCCGCAGTGCCCGGTCGCCATCGTCGACAGGCGAAGCGCCATGAGCGCGCGGACCACCTCGTCCTCGACGCGGGGGCCGGTGCCGGCCGCATGCGAGCGGATGAGGGAGCGCTGGAGCTGAGTGCGCAGCTCAGCGGGGATGGACCGCGTGGCCAGGGCGCCGAAGCCAGTCGAGACGCCGTAGACGCCGCCATCCACCGTCGCAAGGTGCTCGATGGCGTCGCGCCCGCGAGTGATCGCGTCAAGAGCGCTGTCCGTCAGCGCGACTCTGGCTCCGCTACGGGCGATGGCGACCACGTCGTCGCGGGCGAGCGGGCCAGGCCCGACCTCGACACACGTGGGCTGGGCTGGCGAACAAGGCGTCATTCCACCCATTGAACACCACCAAGTGGCGCGACGGCACGCTGTCACCCGCGGTGGGGGAGGACGGCTTGTTCGGGGCGACCTACTGTCAGCCTGGGTAGTCGTCGAGAATCCGGATGACGTGGCGAAGGAAGGTCCCTTCGCCCCAGGTGTTGATCTTGAAGAACATGGCTTGACTGCCGCCGGAGGCGATGGCTGACACAAAGAGATCGTTGTCGTGACCCACAACTGTGACCGACAGGCTCAGGCGGTTGCCGCCCACCACGCTGTAGCGCTCGTACACCCGGACGGAACAGCGCACCCCTGCGCTCTCGTAGTCACTCCTGTCCTCCAAATGCGCCGACACACTGCCGCCGACGATCTCCTTGTCGAGGCGCGCCAACAGCCCCGCGAAGTCACCGCGAATCCTGCGCTCGTACTTGGCCACGCCTCACCCTAGCGTTGCTGGGCCGGGCGGGAGTGTTGACTCTCGATTCCATGGATGGCCGCGCCTATAGCAGATGCTATAGTCGGTGCATGACGCCAGATCTTGCTGAGACTGCCCGCCGCGCGGACAGTGCGGTGGCGCAGGCGCGCGCGGAGTTGGCTAAGGCGGTGCGGAAGGCAGCCGCTGCGGGAATGACGCAGGCGCAGATCGCGCGTCAGATCGGGCGCAGCCAGCCGGAGGTCTCCAGGCTGCTGCGTTTCCACGGCACTTCGCCGCTGGGCCGCCGACTGCGCAAGCATGCTGGTCAGATCCGGAAGCTGGTGGCCCAGGAGGGGGGAGCGAATCTGCGGGTCTTCGGCTCCGTAGCCACCGGCCAGGACCATGACGGCTCCGACATTGACCTCCTCTTCACGATGAGGACCCCCCTGAGCCTCATCGAACTCGGCGCTCTGGAACGGAAGATCAGCAAGCTGGTCAACGCCGCAGTCGACCTACTCCCAGACAGTGCGCTACGCCCCGAGTTCCGGAGCCGCATCCTCGAGGAGGCGATCAACGTCTGATGGGTCGCCGATCGCCTGAGGTGCTGCACGACGCACTGAGTCACCTTCGAACTGCTCAGGCCCACGCCCAGCGTGACCTCAACGACCAGGTCGTGATCGACGCTGTGTGCATGCGCCTGTCTGCGGGCATCGAAGCCCTTGCCAACCTCGATCCTGACCTGCGTGAGCAGCTGTTTGCTGCCGACTGGCCGCTCATGTGGGGTATGCGGAATCGCATCGCCCACGGGTACGTGCTGGTCGACGCCGTCATCGTTCGACGGACCCTGATCCGCGACGTTCCAACCATCGTCCACCGCATCGAAGCCCACCTCGAAGCGGTCGCCGAAGCGGGAGTGTTGGCCTCAGACTTCTTGGATGGTTACGTTGTGGGCGGATGCGGCGAGGGCGCGTAGGTCTTGGGGGTCGGCGGTCAGGACTGTGTGGCCGGGCTCAGCCAACGCCACGACTAGGGCGTCTACTGCGGAGCCGCGGCGGGCGTTGGTTCGCAGGTCGGCGGCGCGGCGGGCAGTCGTGGTCGTGACGTTCGGCTCGATGAGGCAGGTCTTCAGGAACCGGTTGGTGTTGGCGTCCCGGGTGGGCGAGCCGGTCAGGGATTCGACGAGCACCATTGAGGGGACCAGTGGCGGCCACAAGTCGCGTTCGAGCAACTCGGTGATGAGCGCGGCGGCAGCGCGGTCTCGTGTGGCGAGCCAACTGAGCCCTCCGGAGTCCAGGACCAGCACTAGCCCACCTTGGCCATCGCCGGCGTGCCAGTTGCTGCCTCCGCAATCGATGCTGCATGAGCCCGATCTGCCGCTGTCGGCTCTCCGACCTCGGCGATCAGTTCGGCCAGGTAGGTCTCGGCTTGCTCGATCAGTTCATGGCGGTGCACCTCGGCCGTGACCGCATTGCGCAGCAGTTCGGATGGCGAAAAGCCGCGCGCCTTGAGCTGGGCGTGGATGTCCTCAGGCAAGTAAACCTGGAGTCTCGGCATACACACACTATACACCCACCGGTGGGCGTCGATTCTCGGCTCTTGTCCTCCTCTTCACGACGAGGACTCCACTGAGCTTCAGCTCAGGACGTGAAGGTGTTTGCGGTCTTTGGGGCGTAGGGCTGCGTTGATTCGGTGGTCGAGCGTGACTAGTCGGGCACCGTGTGACGCGGCGACGGCTAGGAGGTGGAGGTCGGTGACCTGGCCGTGTCCGGTCAGGGCGTAGATGAAGGGGGTGTCGGCCACGTTGCGTGTGTCGTCGGGCCAGAAGGTGACTCCGGGGGTTGCCAACAGGGCGGAGACCGCTCGCCTCGCAGCGGCAGGGTTTGGGTAGGCGTTGATCGTTGGGTTGAGCAACATGCGGAGTAGGCCAGCCTGGGTAATGGGAGTGGTGGCGATGCCGTCTGCCTGGTCAAACCATGCCCTAGCGACGGCTTGGTGCGGGTGACCGTGGATGTGAAGGGCTGCTAGAACGTTGACGTCGGGCAAGTCAGTCGTCATTGAGCGCTGCCTGAATGATCTCGTCGGTCAACGGCCCGGGCGACTCGAAGCTCAGGAGGAAGCTGCTGCGCGGGCGCGCCGCGGTCGCCTCGCTCGCGAGGGCGACGAGAGTGGCGCTCGCGGGGCGTCCGGGCCACCTGGCCTGGCCTGCTGCGAGAATCTGCTCGACCTCGGGGGTCCGGGTGATGAGCACGCGGGGATAGGTTGTCGGCACGCCAGGAGTGTATCACCCTGGCGCTGAATGGTGATGCACCCTCGGGTGTCTTGGCAGCCGTGCTTCGGTCTAGATCGACGTCTCAACACGGCCCTACCTAACATCTCAACACGGATCTATCTAACATCTCAACACTCTGGCGCGTCGCGGCGGGGTGGGCGACTGCGGCAGGATTCCAGTTTGGGCGGCGGCTAGATCCCAGTTTGGGTCTCGGCTAGATCCCAGTTTGGGTCTCGGCTAGATTCCAGTTTGGGCTAGGATGGGGTGGTGAGCACGACGATTGCACGACGGATAGCGCCCGTTGTTCTCCGCCGGTTGGGCACGACTCCCGTGCTGCTCCTCGAGGGTCCCCGGGGGGTTGGCAAGTCGACGCTGCTGGCAGAGTTCGCGCGGAGTGTTGACGCTCCTGTGATCGATCTCGATCAGGACGACTACCGTCGGCTGGCCGTGACCAGTCCCACAGCAGTGGCGAGCGGAACCATCCCGGTTCTCATTGACGAGTACCAGCGCGCGCCGGCGGTCTTGGACGCGATCAAGGCCAGACTCAATCTCGAGACCCGTCCTGGAATGGTTGTTCTTGCTGGCTCGGCCAGCTACGACTCCCTGCCGCCCGGGACGCAAGCCCTCACGGGTCGGCTCCAGCGTCTCCCCATTCTCCCGTTTGCTCAGACGGAGATCGACGGTGCTGACAACTACCTCATCGCTCAGGCGTTCGAAGGAGACATTCCCCACACCGTGGATCTGTCCCGGACCACGCGGAGTGGCTATGTAGAGCGGGTGATGCGGGGCGGCATGCCCCTCGCCTTGGTCCAACCATCGGAGGCTGACCGCTATCGCTGGTTTGAGGCGCAGGTCCGCCAGTCCATCTCGCGCGACGCTGGCGAGCTCAGGCGCATCGGGCGAACGACGGATCTCTTCGGCATCCTCGCCCGCGTTGCCGGACAGACTGGCAGCGTGCTCAACGTCAACAAAGTGGCGCAAGACGTGGGAGCACCCTGGGACACCACATCCGCGTATGTCGAGCTCCTGGAGTCGCTCTTTCTGATCCAGCGGCTTGGTGCGTGGGGCGTTACTGTCCTGCCCCGAAGTATTGAGAAGCCGAAGGTGCACGTTGTCGATTCGGGGATCGGGTCCTACCTGCTCCGGTTGAGTTCCGCGAAACTGGAGCGCTTAGACCCAGCGGCGATGACGGAGTTTGGCAACTTGCTTGAGTCGTTCGTCGTCCAGGACGCCATTCGGCAGGCGACATGGCTGGATGCGCCGGTGGTCGCAGGCTACTGGCGCACTCGCGACGCGGTCGAAGTGGACCTCGTGCTCGAACGGTACGACGGGGCGGTTGTGGCCATTGAGGTCAAGGCTGGCGACAGCATGAGGGGTGACCAACTGTCAGGGCTGGTGGCGCTGCGCGACCGACTCGGTGCGTCTTTCATGGCCGGAATCGCCTTCTACACCGGCAGGGCCGGTTACCTAGCCGACGATCGAATCCATGTCCTGCCCATCGACCGCTTCTGGACCTAGCGCAAAAGGGGGCTCCGGCTGGCCGATTCTGTGGCCAAGCTGGAGCCCCCACGTTGGAAAAGAAGGGACAGAAGGGGGTTTCGGTTAGCCGATCTTCTGGGGGCCTCCGCCGCAGTACTTGAACTCGATGCTGGTGTCCGTCGGAAGGATGTCCACGCCGGTGACCGTCGCAACCGAGCCGCGGAAGGACTCGCCATACGAGGGGCGCGGCGGGGCTCCCGTCACCGTCACGGAGCACAGGGACGGGGTTTCTCCGCCTGGCCAGACCCACTTTCCGGGGGCTGGCATCGTGGGTCCCGCGAGTACGTTGCTGAGGACGGTCACGGGAACGTCAAGCTTGAGTGTGGGGTTGGCTTGGCCGTAGCCGTGAGTGAAGTCGATCATCACGGTGTGCTGTCCCTGTGCCAACACGCTTTGGCTCGGCCGAGACCGAAGCCAGGTGTCGACCGTGGTGCCTTTGCCGGAGGCGACGCCGGACATCATCGTGCTCTGGAAATAGACCTTCTTGACCGTGGGACGCCAGCCGTCGCCGAACGTGAGCCTCGGGGAGGACAGCGGTCCAATCCACTTGACGTTGGTCTTGAGGAGGGCATCGTTGTTCTCGTACATCGTCAGGGGGCTCGGAGAGGCGGACATGGTGCCGTCGGTGGCCCATAGCGTGTACTCCAGCTTGCTGGTTGTGTTGGAGGCGCGGAACGTCACCGAGTAGCGCTTGGCCTTCTTGAGCTTGGATGCGGGAATCGTGAGCTTTGCCTTGTTCTTCTTGAACTTGGCGGTCTGGACCACCTTCTTGCCCAGGAGCACGGAGACGGTGCCGCCGCAGCCCTTGGTCACCTTGAAGGAGAAGGAGACCTTCTTGCCCTTCGGGACCGAGTACTCGCGGGACGAAACGTATTGGGCGCCTGAGGTCGTTGTGGGCGTGATAAAGCACATGCGCGAGAGAACCTCAGGGGCTGAGGGGGGCGCCGCCGGAGCGGGGAGGGCCGTCATCGTGCCGCCCACCAGGGCAGCTCCAACGGCGAGGACGAGGGCTTTTCGTGTCAGCATGACAGGGTCCTTCTTGGGGAGGGTCTCGTGGAGTCCGCTCCACGATCGGTCAAACAGTAACGATGCCACCCTAGCCCCCACCTGCGCCACTTTGTTCGCTGTCGGACGAGAGACACACCAGGCCAATAGCTTGCTGGGACGAGGCGACGGGGCTCGCCCGCAGGTGTCGCCCACCATGTGCTAGCATTGCTAGCAGCAAGGAGGTTTGATGGCTACTCTGACAATCCGTGGGGTCGATGACGAAACGCGGCACCGCATCCAAGTCCGCGCCGCCAGCAATGGACGTTCGATGGAAGCCGAGATTCGGGAGACCTTGTCACGGCTCTACGACGAAGTCTCCCTGGGCGACGCCCTGCTGCGAGCAGCAGAGCAGTTCCGACACGACCACGGAGGCCTCGACCTGGCAATTCCCGAGCGATCCGCGCCCCGCGTTCTTGACCTGGCGGACGGTCACCCGTGATCGTCCTCGACACCAACGTCATATCAGAGACGCTGAAGCCCACGCCGAACGAGCAGGTCATGAGCTGGCTGGCCGAGCATGCCGCCGAGGTCACCATCACGGCCATCACGGTGGGCGAGTTGAGTCTCGGACTCGAATTGCTGCCTGATGGTCGCAGAAAGACCGAACTCCGACGCCTCCTCGGCGACATCTTCGCGTCGCACCGCCATCGTGTCGTCAGCTTCGACGCGCCGGCTGGCCAGCGCTACGGGGAACTGATCGCCCGAAGGCGCGCCCACGGGCGCCCCCTGGCCAGGGAGGACGCGATGATCGCCGCCATGTGTCTCACTCGGGACACTGCCCTGGCAACGCGCAACGTCAAGGACTTTGACGGCATGGGGCTAACGCTAATCAATCCCTGGTTGCCGACGGGACGAACGGTAGCGTAGAGACTGTGCGAACGGTAGCGTAGAGACTGTGCGAATGGTAGTGTAGCGACTGTGCGAATGGTAAGATATGCCTATGGACTACCGTCGACGCATCCTCGATGACAGGCTTGATGACCTCCAGCCGCACCTTCGCGCGCTAGCCATCTTTGGCCCCAAGGCTGTCGGCAAGACGGCGACGGCACAACGCCGGGCGGCTTCCGTGGTGGACCTAAGCAAGGCTCCCCAGCGCCAGATCATCGCGCTGGAGGAGAACGTGCTGACGTCGCTGCCTGGTCCAGTCCTCATTGACGAATGGCAGCGACTCCCTGAGGTGTGGGATGCGGTGAAGCGGGCTGTCGATGCCGGATCTCCTCCGGGGCACTTCATCTTGGCAGGGAGTGCGGCCCCGCGCGGTGCGGTTGTTCACTCGGGCGCGGGTCGGATCGTACCGGTGCGAATGCGACCCTTGTCTCTCGCCGAACGTGATGTCGAGACTCCCACGGTATCCCTGGGTGCCTTGCTGAACGGCAACAACGAGGTCGCTGGTCGCACGAGGATAAGACTCGCAGACTACGTGGAAGAGATCACAGGCTCCGGCTTCCCTCGCATCCGATCCCTGCCTGCCGTAGTTCGTCGTGCCGAGCTTGACGGATACATCGACAACGTTGTCCAGCGCGAGTTCCTGGACCAGGGTTTCCAGGTGCGCAAGCCGGCGATTCTGCATGATTGGATGTCCGCCTACGCGGCCGCGACGGCGACCACCACGGCGTACTCAAAGATCCTTGATGCGGCGACACCGGGCCAGTCGGACAAGCCCGCCAAGGCGACGACGATGACCTATCGCGACGCTCTGGCGAGCTTATGGTTGCTCGACCCGATTCCAGCATGGGCTCCGGGCCGCAACCACCTCGACCGACTTGGCCAGGCACCAAAGCACATGCTCGCCGATCCGGCTTTGTCCGCTCGCCTGCTGGGGCTCGATGCGTCTGCGCTTCTCCGCGGCGACCAAGGGAGTCGGCAGCTTGGAGAGGGGGCGATCCTCGGAAGACTTTTTGAGCATCTCGCAGCCCTCAGTGTGGTGAGCTACGCGGAGGCGGCTGAGGCTCGGGTGCGCCACTTGCGGGACCAGAGAGGGCTGCACGAGGTTGACCTCATCGTGGCTCGCCCCGACGGACGCGTATTGGCCATCGAGGTGAAACTGGCTGACCACGTGGATGATCAAGACGTCAGGCACCTGCACTGGCTGCGTCAAAGGATCGGCGACGATCTCGTCGATGCGCTCGTCGTCAATGCTGGGTCGGACGCATACCGGCGACGCGACGGCATCGCCATAGTCCCCTTGGCTCTCTTGGGGCCCTGACATCCGGTGCACCGACCAGCCAGTCGGTGAGGGCCCCGGGGGGTCGGGTAGGCTCGATGGTGGCCCCCACCGGTGGAGGCCACTGGTCGGCGCGCTTTGCCCAGCGCCCTGGGAGCGCTGCCAACAAGCCAGGTTCTCTCGGGAACGGACAACACCCAATGGCGAGCACTGCCCGCGACCATCGCTTCCTCCTTACCGTGTCTGCCGCTGCGTTCTCGCTGATGATCGGCGGTTCTCTGCCGGCCACGGGCACGCGCGACGGCACTCACGCCTCTGTTACTATTCCGCGCACACAGCTCGTCTCCCCAGCTGCAGACGAGGATGCGAACATGTGGCTCTCGCAGACAGCGTGGGCCCCTAGCGCCGACGCGGAATCGATCCAGGTCACAGCCCTGACCAACTACTGGGAGTGGAACGCGGCCTCGAACCGAGACTGGCTGACGGTCCAGCCCGTCATAGGCGTAACCGGGAGCACGATGACGGTGTCAGTGGCCCCGAACCCAGGCGGCGTATCGCGAACCGGGACAGTCACCGTGACCGCGGGGCTGGCGTCCGCGGCCTTGGTGGTCTCCCAGGGAGCGACCCAGGCGAAGGTGGCGCTCTCGCGAACGTGGTGGATGCCGGGGGCCGGGGCTGACAGCGCAGGTGTGAACGTCACCACCAACCAGCCCACGTGGACGGCGGATTCCGACCAGCCTTGGCTCCTTGCCGTCCCCGCCTTGGAACGTAACGCTCTGACCATTGCCGTTACACAGAACCCGGGTCCGGCGCCGCGCCACGGGACAATCACGGTGCGAGCCGGCGAGGCGTCGGCCGCTATCAACGTGACGCAGGCTGACGCGAGCGCGAGCGTCGCTACGCATGGCAATTCGGTGTGGTTCCAAGCCCGAGAGTCCTCCGTGCTGACGTGGGTCACGACGAACCAGCTGGTGTGGACAGCGGTGGCTGACGTGCCGTGGCTGACACCGTCGCCGAGCATCGGCACCACGGGCGCGGGCCTCTACATCAACGCCGAAGCCAACACCTCTCCCGGCGCGCGCGAGGGCGCGGTCACGCTCACCGCCGGTGGGGTGACCGCGCGGTACACCGTGCGCCAGTTTGGGACAGGTGACGCGGTCGTGCTCTCGCAGACGGCGTGGCGGACGAGCGCGTTGGCCTCCAGTGCCGTCATGAATGTCCAGACCAGCGGCCTGACCTGGGCTGCGAGCTCCAGCCAGCCGTGGCTGAGCACCACCACGCCCTCGGGCGGCAACGAGGACGTCCTGTGGGTCTTTGTCGAAGAGAACGTCTCGATCACGCCCCGGAGCGCGACGCTGACGGTCACCGCTGGCACAGCGCGCGCGACCCTGGAGGTCACGCAGGCCGGCATGGGGGGTTTCCTGTGGGTTTCCCGAACCGTTCTCGCCCCAGCCAGCGCTGGCGAGTCCGCAGAGGTTTCCGTCGAGACCTCCCACCCCACCTGGTCAGCCTCGGCAGACGTGGAATGGATCAGCCTCTCGCCCGCCTCAGGGGCCTCTGGGTCCACGCCGATGACGGTGGCGGCGACAGCCCATGCGGGTGTGGAGCCGCGCCTGGGTCTTGTGACCATCACCGCTGCCGGGGAGACCAAGACCCTCGAGGTCCGCCAGTTCGGTTCCCGCCCCGACATCGTCGTCTCCGAGCCATCGCTGCACTTCGGCCCCGCTGCCGGCACGGGCTCGGTGACGGTGTGGACCAACCAGCCAACCTGGTCCGCCGCGACCCTGGGCTCCTGGCTCACCATCACGCCCCCGTCGGGAATCAGCGGAGGGACGATGACGGTTCTCGCCACCGCGAACACGACCGGCTCCGCTCGGGGCGACTATGTCAAGGTCAGCGCCGGTGAGGTTGAAGTGATGCTGATGGCGACACAGACTGTCGAGGCGGGGCCGTCGACGCCTCCGCCAACGCCGACGGGAGGGTCAACACAGACGTCAGGGCCGCCATCGTCCGCAAGACCCGGTCCTTCGAGTTCTGTCTCAACGCCGGGATTGCCCAGCTCGCCGAGCCCGCCGAACCAGCCAAACCAGGTCAAGGTCGCAGGCGTGGCGATGCCGCTGGCAAAGGCGACAATGAAGGTCAAGACGACGATGAGAGCAAAAGCCCTGGTCTACCCCACTGGGAAGGTGACCTGGAGC
>Ga0123356_10006212_pt1 | contig 12080 bp, 5 predicted proteins | sample TergutEmb28metaG_2_FD_92546 | JGI IMG/M metagenome (GOLD analysis project Ga0123356, IMG submission 92546) | Embiratermes neotenicus P3 segment gut microbial communities from Petit-Saut dam, French Guiana - Emb289 P3 | ecosystem: Host-associated > Arthropoda: Insects > Digestive system > Gut ... | reverse complement strand
GGTCCGCTACGTCCTCAAGCATCCCTACACCGTGGCGGCGGTGCTGATCCTCGTGGGTCTGCTCGCCATGGGCGAGGCGCTGCGCATGCCGGTGGACATCTTCCCGAAGATGGACATCCCGGTCTGCAGCGTGGTGTGGACCTATGCCGGCATGGATGCCCAGGACATCCAGAACCGCATCCTGACACTGCACGAGCGGCAGATGGCCTCCCTCGTCGATGACATTTCGCGCATCGAGGCGACCAGCTACCAGGGCGTGGGCGTCGAGAAGGTCTATCTGCACGAGGGCGCGGACGTCACGCGCGCCATCGCGCAGCTCGCCAGCAGCGCGCTGGTGGTGCTCAAGTACATGCCACCGAACATCACCCCGCCGCTGGTGATCCGCTACGGCGCCACCGACGTGCCCATCATCCAGCTGGCCCTGTCCAGCAGCTCGCTGCCCGACACCAAGCTCAACGATCTCGGGCAGAACATCATCCGGCCGGCGCTCGCGGTGGTGCACGGCGCGCAGGTCCCCTACCCGTACGGCGGCAAGCCGCGCGTCATTATGGCCGATCTCGACCAGCAGGCCCTGCAGGCGCGCGGACTCACCCCTGCGGACGTGAGCAACGCGCTGCAGAGCCAGAACGTAATCCTGCCGGCGGGCGACGTGAAGCTCGGCGACTTCGACTATCTGGTCGCGATGAACAACAGCCCGGACGTGATCGAGGCGATCAACGCCTTCCCGATCAGGTGGGCCAACGGACGGACCGTGTTCATGCGCGACGTCGCGCACGTGCACGACGGCTTCCAGGTGCAGACCAACTCCGTCTCGGTCAACGGCGTCCCCGGTGCGCTCATGACGATCCGCAACACCGGCGGCGTCTCGACGCTGGCGGTCATCAACGGCATCCGCACCGTGCTGCCCGAGATCCGCCACATGCTGCCGCACGACGTGCGCATCAATCCGATCTTCGACCAGTCGGTGTTCGTCAAGGCGGCGCTCAACAGCGTGCTGATGGGCGGCGCCATGGCCGCCGGCCTGACCGCGCTCATGATCGTGCTGTTCCTGGGCAACTGGCGGCTGACGGTGATGATCCTCGCGGCCATCCCACTGTCGATCCTGAGCGCGGTGCTGGTGATGGGCGCCGCCGGCGAGACGCTCAACACCATGACGCTCGGGGGTTTCGCGCTCGCGGTCGGGATCCTGGTCGACAACGGCACGGTCGTGATCGAGAACATCGAGCGCAATCTCGGCCTGCGCGCCCACCTGACCGATGCCATCGTGCACGGTTGCGGCGAGGTCGGCACCCCGACGTTCCTGTCTACGCTGTGCATCTGCATCGTGTTCGTGCCAGTGTTCCTGCTGCAGGGCACGGCCAAGTACCTGTTCTCGCCGCTGTCGGTGTCGGTGATCGTGTCGCTGCTGGCGAGCCTCGTGCTGTCGTTCACCATGGTGCCGGTGCTGTTCTACTATCTGATGCGCGCGCACGCCCGCCCGGGACACGGGGCCACGGCCGGCGCCCACGGCGCCGCCGCGCAGGGCAGCGCGCGCGTGCACCCGCTGATGCGCATCCACCTAGGATTCGAGAGTGGCTTCCGGCGCTTTCGCGACGCCTACCGTAACGCGGTCGCCTGGGCGCTGTGGCAGCCGAAAGTCATCGTGCTGGCGTTTGCCGGCATCATGCTGGTGTCGCTGCCGCTGTTCCCGCTGCTCGGGCGCGACTTCTTCCCCGACGTCGACGCCGGGCAGATGCGCCTGCACGTGCGCGCACCGGCGGGCACGCGCATCGAGACGACGCAGCAGTACTTCGCGCAGGTGCAGGCGACCATCCGCCAGCTGGTGGGCAACGATCAGATCAGCGTCATCCTCGACAACATCGGGCTGCCTTACAGCGGCATCAACATCGCGCTGTCCGACTCCGCGACCGTGGGGCCGATGGATGGGGAGATCCTGATCTCGCTGCAGAAGAAGCACGCGCCGACCGCGGAGCTCACCGCCATGCTGCGCCGGGAGCTGCCGCTGAAGTATCCGGCGCTGCAGTTCTTTTTCCAGCCGGCGGACATCGTCGACCAGGTGCTGAATTTCGGACAGCCGGCGCCGATCGACATCCGCGTCTCGGCCGCCGATACCGGCAGCGCCTACCAGCTGGCGACGAAACTCTCGCGGCTGATCGGGCGCGTACCGGGCGTGGTGGACGCGCACGTGTTCCAGGTTCCCGATGCTCCGGCGCTGTCGGTCGACGTCGACCGCGCCCTCGCTACGCAGGTGGGGCTGACGCAGCGCGAGGCTGCCAGCAACGTGCTCGTGACTACCAACTCCAGCGCACAGACCGCGCCGAATTTCTGGGTTGACCCGAGCAACGGCGTCAGCTACCCCTTGGTCGTGCAGCAGCCGACCTACGACATCGCCACCTCACAGGATCTGAAGAACATGCCGGTGAGCAGTATCCCCGGCGCGACTCAGGCGCAGCTGCTGATGAACGTGACCGCCGTCGGCCGCGGTACCGTGCCGCTGGTGACCTCACAGCTGAACATCCGGCCGGTGTTCGACGTGCACGCGAACGTTCAGGACCGCGATCTGTACTCGACCTCGCGCGACATCGACCGGGTGATCGCCGCCAACCGGCCGCCGGCAGAGAAGGCGATCAACGTCACTCTGAGCGGGCAGGTGGAAACGATGCGCGAGAGCTATACCGGGCTGTTCACCGGCATCGCGCTCGCGGTGGTGCTGGTCTACCTGTTCCTGGTCATCAACTTCCAGAGCTGGATCGATCCGCTCATCGTGCTGATGGCGGTGCCGTTCACGCTGAGCGGCGTCAACTGGATGCTGTTTCTCACCCAGACGCACCTCAGCGTTCCGGCGCTCATGGGCACTCTCATGGCGATCGGTCTCACCACGGCCAACAGCATCCTGGTCGTGACCTTCGCCAATCAGCGCATGGAGCAGGGCGATACGCCGCTGGTGGCGGCGGTGACTGCCGGCTACACCCGCCTGCGGCCGGTGCTGATGACGGCCGGCGCGATGATCCTCGGCATGGTGCCGATGGCGATCGGCGTGGGTGAGGGCGGTGAGCAGAACGCTCCGCTGGCGCGGGCCGTGATCGGCGGACTGCTGTTCGCTACATTCGCGACGCTGGTATTCGTACCGACCATGTATCGGCTGCTGCGGCGCGCTCCGGCGCACGCCGCTTCCGCGGCGGCTACAGCCTGAGGCAGGCCGCACGTGCAACAGACCCAGGACAACGGAGCGGGGGAGATGGACCAAGAAGTCCGCAATACCGACTATGGCACGGACACGCAGGAGGTGGAGTCCCACGCGGTCTCGGCGCAGTTCGACCCGCACACGGGCGAACGCCTGAAGCGCGGGGCGATCATTGCCGTCATCGTGCTCGGCGTCGCCTTCGTGCTGGTGGGCATCGATCGCCTCGTGAAGGCGCGCAGCGTCGCGCGGGCGACGCACGAGGCTGCCGGCGCTGTACCGCTGGTCGACGTCGTCAGCGCGCAGGCGGTCGGCGCTGTGCAGCACCTGGTGCTGCCCGGCGCGACGGCTGCCTGGCATGCGAGCACCATCTTTGCGCGCGTCAACGGTTACGTCGCCAACTGGTTCGTCGATATCGGCGACCGGGTGCACGCCGGGCAGGTGCTGGCGCTCATCGAGACGCCGGACCTCGATGCCCAGCTGGCCGCGGCGCGCGCGCAGCTCAAGGCCGATCAGGCGACCGTGCTGGTACGCAAGGCGGAGACGGAGTTTGCGCAGACGACCTACGTGCGCTGGCGTGACTCGCCCAAGGGAGTGGTATCGGAGCAGGAACGGCAGGAGAAGAAGGCCGCCTACGACAGCGCCGTGGCACGGCAGCGGTCCGCGGAGGCGGACGTGGCGCTCGCCAAGGCCCGCGTGGACCAGTACCAGGCGCTCACGCAATTCAAGAAGGTGACCGCGCCCTATGACGGCGTGATCACGATGCGCGACATCGATATCGGCAACCTCGTGACCGCCGGCAGCACCGCCGCCACCACGCCGCTCTACGTGATGACGCAGAACGATCCGATGCGCATCTACGTCGATGCGCCGCAGAGCGCCGCCGACGACCTGATCAACAACGACGCCCCGGTGCGGGTGCAGACCAGCGCGGGCGTGGTTCGCGAGGTCAAGGCCAAGGTGAGCCGCACCTCCCAGGCGCTCAATCCGGAGTCGCGCACGCTGCGCGTGGAGGTGGACGTACCGAATCCGAAGGACGAGTTCGTACCGGGGATGTATGTCAAGGTGGGTTTCACGCTGCCGCCGCGCGGGCTGGTGCAGGTGCCGGCCGCCGCGCTGCTGTTCCGTGCGAGCGGTCCGCAGGTCGCCGTGGTCGACCACTCCGGGCGCCTCGGCTTCCGCAATGTCACCATTGGTCGCGACGATGGCAGCACCGTCGAGCTGAGCTCGGGAGTCGCGCCGGGCGACCAGCTGGCCCTCAACGTCAGCAGTCAGATCGTCGACGGCGAGCTGGTGCGCGCACAGCCGGCCGCCTCTACCCCGACCGCACCGGTGGCGAGCGCCGGGCGCTGAGGGCAGCAGATGATCGTCGCGCGCATCCTTGCCCGTGGGGTGTTGGTCACCGCTCTCGCCGGCTGCGCGGTGGGCCCGAACTACCGCACCCCGAAGATCCCCACGCCGGAAGGCTACGCCGCGGGCAACACCGCAGCCGCTGCGCCCGTGGATCTCGCCGCCTGGTGGCATGCACTGCAGGACCCCGAGCTCGACTCCCTCATCGCGCGCGCCGTCAGCGGCAATCCCGACGTGCTGATTGCGCTCGATCGGCTGCAGGCCGCGCGCACTTACGAAGCGGCCCTCACCGGTACGGTGCTGCCGGAGGCGGAGGCCTCCGTCGGCGGCGGCCGCGGGACGGGCAGTGACGTCACACGCGGCCGTGCATCACCGGGACTGAGATCCGCCGACAACTCCGCGGGCCTGAAGCAGATCAACGTGATCGGCGGCTTCGACGCGCTCTGGGAGCTGGACATCTTCGGCAAGTACCGCCGCGAGATCGAGGCGGCGCGCTACGATACCGAGGCGACCCGCGCCGCGCGCAACGCTGTACTGGTCTCGGTGATCGCCGACACGGCGCGCGCCTACGTCGACCTGCGCGGCCTGCAGGTGCGCGCCGCGGTGCTGGCCGCCGCCATCGACGTGCTGCGCGAGTCGCTGCGCATCGTCAACATCCGCTACGAGCGCGGCATCACCAACGAGCTCGACGTGACGCTCGCCACGCGCGAGCTGGCGACGCTCGAAGCGCAGGCTGCGCCGGTCGCCGCGCAGATGGAGGCGGCCGAATACACCATCGCGACCCTGCTCGGAATTTATCCCGAAGAAATCGTCAAGGAGCTTGCTCCCAAGGCGCTGGTGCCGGCGGTGCCGGGCGCCGTGGCCACGGGGTTGCCGGTCGACCTGCTGCGGCGGCGTCCGGACATTCAGCAGGCGGAGCGCGAGCTGGCCGGAGCGACGGCGCGGATTGGCGTTGCGACCGCGGACCTGTTTCCATCGGTGGCGATCTCCGGGGCAATCGGCTTCCAGCGCCAGCAGGCTCCGGGGATCCCGACCATCGGTCAGCACATCTGGTCGTACGGCGCCGGAGCGGCCTGGCCGTTGCTCGACTTCGGCCAGCTGGACGCGCGGGTGGAGATCGCCGACCTCCAGACCCGTGCCCTGCTGGTGAACTACAGGAAAACCATCCAGCAGGCGGTGCGCGAAGTCGACACCAACGTCGGTCTGTACGCCGCCGAGCAGCTGAGTCTCGTCAAGCTGGAGACGGCGCTGGTCGCTAGTCAGCGCGCCGTGACGCTGGCCAGCGAACGTTATGAGCGCGGCCTCACCGACTACCTGAACGTGGTGGACGCCCAGCGTCAGGAGTACGTCATCGAGGAGCAGTACACGGCCGCGCAGGTGGCCGTCGCCGAGGAGTTCATCGAGCTGTTCCGCAGTCTCGGGGGCGGTTGGGAGAATTACCAGTCCCTGCCGCCCATTCACCGGCCTGAGCCGGCGGTCATCGCCATGTTCCAGCGCGTCCTCGGCCGCAGCGACCCGCTGAAGTAGCCGCTCCGGCTGAAATACCCGACGGATCGCCTGACACACCCGCGAGTCGCCGGTCGATGAGCGGCTGCCCGCGGTTGGACGCCCAAACCATTTTGTGACCGCCCGACGACTGACGGCATAACCGCGGCGCGCTGACACTACCCTGGCCGTTGACGCGGCATCGACAGGGAGTTGGGCTCAATGATCGGGACGAATCCGCAGCGAGCGCCGCGTCAGCGGCACAGGTGGCTCACCGTGGCGCTGCTCGCACTGACGGCCTTACCCGCAGCGGCCCAACAGAAGACCGGACCGGGCGTGCCGCCCGAGGAGAGCCTGACGTGGCGCGGCATCACGCTGTACGGCGTCATCGACATCGGCCTCCAGTACAGTACCCACAGTGCGCCGTTCAGCCCGTTCCGGCCCGCGGCGAGCGGCAACATCGTGCGGCAGAACAGTATCGGGCCGGTCACCGGTGTGACGCCCAGCAACATGGGGCAATCGCGCGTCGGCCTGGCCGGCATCGAGCCGCTCGGTGGCGACTGGGCGGCCGTCTTCCAGATCGAGACGTTCTTCAACCCGCAGTCCGGGGAGATCGCCAATTCGCTCAAGTCATTGACGGTGAACAACGGTAAGCCGCTGAAGGAGCAGAGTGTCGGCGTCGATGGCAGCTCCGCCGGGCAGGCATTCCAGACGGCCTTTGCCGGGGTGAGATCCGAGCGCTTTGGCGCCCTGACCTTTGGCCGGCAGGTCACCTTGCTCCACGACGGGATGGTCGCTTACGACCCGCATTACCTGGCGACGGCTTTCGGCTTGCTCGGCGCCTCCAACACCTATGCCGGCGGCGGCAGCAGTGAGGACAATCGGCTCGACTCGACGGTGAAGTATCGGCTGGACTTCAACGAGCTGCTGCACGTCGGCGGGCTGTACAAATTCAATGGCGCGAGCGGCTCGGGCCGCACGGCTGTGCAGGCGAATGTGGGCGGCAGCTTCGCAGGCGCCGCGCTCGATGCGTATTACTCCAAGGTGAACAGCTCGATAACGTCGAGCGCGTTGAGCGTAAGCCAGGCAGCCGCGCTGCCCCCGGGATACGCGCTGTCGAGCTCGCTCGCCGCTACGGTCTCCGACAACACGGCCTGGGCGCTCATGGGATCGTACCGGCTCGGTTCGCTCAAACTGTTCGGCGGCTATGAGCACATCAGGTACACCGACCCCGACACACCCCTCAAGGCCGGGTTCATCAACATCGGCGGTTACGTGCTGGCATTCGTCAACAACACCGCCTACCAGGATCTAAAGACCGGCTACCAGAGCCCAAAAATCAACCAGGTCTATTGGACGGGTCTTCGTTACACCCCCATTCCGCATCTGGAGCTGACCGCTGCCTACTACCGGGTGCAGCAGAATGCCTACGGCACCGGGAGTCAGGCCGGCTGCTCGAGCAACGCCCATAGCGTGTGCAGCGGCAGCCTCGAGGCATTCTCTTTTGCTGCCGACTACCGCTTCAACTGGCACTTCGACGTCTACGCGGGCGCGATGTACAGCGGTGTGCACGATGGGCTGGCCGCCGGCTACCTCAACACGACCAACATCAACCCCACAGTCGGCGTGCGCTACAAGTTCTGAGTGCGACGCGAAACGAAGCTGCCATCGCGGGTGCCACGGCTGCGGGTTGCGCGCAGCGCTCGCTGATGCCTGTCGGGGTCTCGGCTGCAGAGCGCCGCGCAGCAGCTCGTTGCTGGAGGTCGCGCTCGCTGCCGGAGGCCGGGCGCTACGGCTGCAGGGCGCCGCGCAGCAGCTCGTTGACGGAGGTCCTGGCGCGCGTCTGCGCGTCGACGCGCTTGACGATGACGGCGCAGTACAGACTGTAGCGGCCGTCGGCCGCGGGCAGCGCGCCCGGCACTACCACCGAGCCGGAAGGCACGCGGCCCTGGAGGGTGGCCCCGGTGGTGCGATCGTAGATGCGGGTGCTCTGCCCGAGAAACACGCCCATGGAGATCACCGAGCCCGCTTCCACCACCACGCCCTCGACGACCTCGGAGCGTGCGCCGATGAAGCAGTCGTCCTCGATGATGGTGGGGCTCGCCTGCAGCGGCTCGAGCACACCGCCGATACCGGCACCTCCCGACAGATGGACGTTGCGGCCGATCTGGGCGCACGAGCCCACGGTCGCCCAGGTGTCGACCATGGTCCCTTCGCCCACCCAGGCGCCGATGTTGACGTAGCTCGGCATCAACACCACGTTGGCAGCAATGTAGGCGCCGCGCCGCACCACGGCGTGCGGCACGATGCGCGCACCGCCGTTCTTCAGCTGCTCCTCGGTTGCCGCCGCGTACTTCAGCGGCACCTTGTCGTAGAAGCGGGTGAAGCCGCCGTCGACCACCTGGTTGTCACGCACGCGGAACGACAGCAGCACCGCCTTTTTCAGCCACTCGTTGACGACCCAGCGGCCGTCGCGCGGCTCGGCCACGCGCACCGCACCGCTGTCGAGCAGCGTCAGGCACTCCTCGAGCGCCGCGTCGAGCTCGGGCGAGAGATTGCGCGCGCTCAAGCTCGCGCGCCGCTCGAACGCGGCGTCGATGGTGGCCCTCAGGGCCGACACATCCGTCATGCGCGCGCGCCTCGCACCCGCAGCGTCACTGGCGCAGCGCCGCCTGGCGCTGATCGAGCGCCTGCACCAGGCGCTCCTTCAGCCGCTCGGCCGCCGCGGCGGTCAGCGGGCGACCGTCGAAGTCGGTGAGGTAGAACACGTCCTCGGCCCGCTCGCCGACAGTCATGATTTTGGCCGCATGCAGCTCGACGCGCTCAGCGATAAGCGCCTGGCCGACCTCGCACAGCAGGCCCGGCCGGTCGCCGGCGGTCAGCTCCAGCACCGAGCGCTGGTTGCGCTCGTCGACGCTGAGCGCAATCACCGTGGCGGTGTGGAACATGCGCACCTGGCGCGGCGCACGGCGCAACACCGCGAACGGCGCGTCCGCCGGCCCCTGCAGCGAGCGCCACAGCGCCTGCTCGATTTCCGCGAGCCGGTCGCTGTCAGCGATCGGTGCGCCGTCGTCCTCGAGCAGGTGGTACAGGTCGAGGCTGAACCCGTCCCCGGTCGGGGTGATGCGCGCATCGACGATATTGAGCCCGAGCTGGTCGAGCGCCGCGGTGGTGCGGGCGAAGCCATGGCGGCGTGGACGCGCGAAGATGAGCGCCGCGGTGGTGCCGCGGACGCTGCGCGCATCGAGCGCCACCAGCGGCTCATCGGAGCCCGCCTCGCGCTCGGACAAGAGGTGTGTGTGCCAGGCGACCTCCTCCGGGGAGTGCTGCAGGAAGTAGCCGGCGGTGAAGCGCGTCCACACCGCGGCGATGCGTTCCTCGGCGACCCCGCGCTCGAGCAGCAGCCGCCGCGCGGCGTCCTGGGTCTCGCGCACCAGGTGCTCGGGGTCGATCGGGCTCTCGAGACCGCGGCGCAGGGCGCGCTTCACGCGTTGATAGAAGTCGGAGAAGAGCGACGCCTTCCAGGAGTTCCACAGCTTCGGGTTGGTGGCGCGCACGTCGGCACAGGTGAGGACGTACAGATAGTCGAGGTGCGTCTCATCCCCCACTCTGCGAGCGAAGGCGTTGATCACCTGCGGGTCACCGATGTCCTGCTTCTGCGAGGTGATCGACAGCGCCAGGTGATTGCGCACCAGCCAGGCGACCAGGCGCGCGTCGTAGGGTGACAACCCCTGCTCCAGACAGAAGGCTTCGGCATCCACGGCGCCGAGCTCGGAGTGATCCCCGCCGCGCCCCTTGGCGATGTCGTGAAACAGCGCCGCGAGATACGCCACCTCGCTCTTCGGCAGCGACTGCATGACGTGGGACGCCTCGGGCAGCTCGTGGTCGTAGCGCGGAATGGCGAAACGGCGCAGGTTGCTCACCACGAACAGGGTGTGCGCATCCACCGTGTAGGCGTGGAACAGGTCGTACTGCATGCGCCCGACGACCCGACCGAACGCCGGGATGTAGCGCCCGAGCACGCCGTAGGTGTTCATGCGCCGCAGCTCGTGCGTCACCCCGACGGGCGAGCGCAGGATCTCGAGGAACAGCCGGTGGTGGCGCGGGTTCTGGCGGAACTCCTCGTCGATCAGCCACAGGTTCCTCGCTACTGCGCGCATGGTCGAGGCGCGCACCCCGCGAATGGCTTCGTTCTGCTGCAGCAGCGCGAACAACTCGAGGAGCGCGGCCGGGGTGCGTGCGAACACCTCCTCATGCACGGCCTCGAGCGAGCCGTTACGCACCTGGAAGCGTGCGTTCAGCGGTCGCGGCGGCTCGCTCTCGGTCAGGATCGCTTCGCGGAACAGCTGCAGCAGCAGCTCGTTCAGCAGGCTCACCTCCATGACGGTGCGGTAGTAGCGCTGCATGAACTGCTCGACGGCGAGCGTGTAGGAGGCATCCTCGTAGCCGAAGATCTGCGCCAGGCGGATCTGGTGATCGAACAGCAGCCGGTCTTCGTGCCGTCCGGTGAGCGTGTGCAGGCCGAAGCGCACCTTCCACAGGAAGGCCTGCGCCTGTTTCAGGCGCCGCAGTTCCGCGGGCGTCAGGAACCCGTGGGAGCTGAGCTCATCGAGCGTCGCCGCCCCGAAGTGACGTTTCGCGACCCAGGCGATGGTCTGGATGTCGCGCAGGCCGCCGGGGCCGGTCTTCACGTTGGGCTCGAGGTTGTAGGCGGTGTCGTTGGCCTTCAGGTGGCGTTCGGTCTGCTCACGCACCTTGGCCTCGAAGAATTGCTTGACCGGCCACAGATGCTCGGGTCCGAGTGCCGTGCGCATGTCGAGCAGCAGGGGCTCGTTGCCGGCAAGCAGGCGCGCTTCCAGCAGCGTCGTCATGACGCTCACGTCCCCGATGCACTGCTCGCGGCACTCACCGATGGTGCGCACGCTGTGCCCGACCTCGAGCCCGATGTCCCACAGGAACGTCACCAGCCTCTCGACGGCGGCGCTGCCGGCCGTGTCGGGCGGCTGCGGGACGAGCAGCAGAATGTCGATGTCGGACGCCGGATGCAGCTCGCCGCGGCCATAGCCGCCGACGGCAACGAGCGCCCACGTCGTGCGCGCGGCGCAGTGGGTCCGCCAGGCCTCGCACAGCACCGCATCGATCAGCGCGGCGCGCGCGTGCACCAGCGCTTCGACCGGCTCCTCCGCGAGAAAACGCTGCTGCAGCTCCTCATGCGCCCGGCGCAGCAGGGCGCGCCAGGCGAGGGGGCTCGGGTCCGCGGCCAGTTGCGCCGGCAGGCGCGCGAGCAGCGGCCAGTCGTGCGCGGGGGCGGCGGGGACCGGGAGGGCTTCGAGCAGCTCTGTGTCCGCGGCACCCATGCGCGCCCTTGAGTCGTCAGTGCCCCGTGCCGTTCGCTCCGAGCGTCAGCACGTCGACGCCGCGCTCGGTGACCAGCACCGTATGCTCCCACTGCGCGGACAGCGAGTGGTCCTTGGTAATGACGGTCCAGCCGTCCGGCAGCAGCCGCACGTGGCGCTTGCCGGCGTTCACCATCGGCTCGATGGTGAAGGTCATGCCGGCCTTGAGCTCGAGTCCGGTGCCGGGCTCGCCGTAATGCAGCACCTGCGGATCCTCGTGATACACCCGCCCGATGCCGTGACCGCAGTATTCGCGCACCACCGAATACTCGTGCTCCTCGGCGAAGGTCTGAATGGCGTGACCGATGTCGCCGAGGTGCGCCCCGGGCCGCACGATCTCGATGCCGCGCCACATGGCGGCGAAGCAGGTCTCGGCGAGGCGCTGGGCGTGCGCCGGCGCCTTGCCGACGAAATACATGCGGCTGGTATCGCCGTGAAACCCGTCGCGGATCACCGTCACGTCGATATTGACGATATCACCGGCTTTCAGGCGCTTGTCGTTGGGGATGCCGTGGCACACGACGTGATTGACGGACGTGCAGATAGTCTTCGGGAAGCCGCGGTAGTTGAGATTTGCCGGCACCGAGTGCTGCACGTTCACGATGTAGTCGTGACAGATGCGGTCGAGCTCCTCGGTGGTCACCCCGGGCACCACGTGCTCCCCGATC
>Ga0123356_10006211_pt1 | contig 12081 bp, 8 predicted proteins | sample TergutEmb28metaG_2_FD_92546 | JGI IMG/M metagenome (GOLD analysis project Ga0123356, IMG submission 92546) | Embiratermes neotenicus P3 segment gut microbial communities from Petit-Saut dam, French Guiana - Emb289 P3 | ecosystem: Host-associated > Arthropoda: Insects > Digestive system > Gut ... | reverse complement strand
TGCGGGAAATCCACAATATTAAAAATGTATCAGGATAAACTCCGCTCTGATGGCATAAATGAGGATCAAATCCTGACAATAGATCTTGAAGATTACGAAAATAAACCTCTTCTGGAAGGTGCGGTTTTACATGAATATGTTCTTGGGAAAATATCTAAAACCAAGCAGAACTATGTGTTTCTGGATGAGATACAGCTAGTTTCAGAATTTGGCGAAGTAATAAATAGTCTTCGAAAAAATGAAAATATCGATCTTTATGTAACAGGGTCAAACTCTTCTTTACTATCCAGTAAACTACCCAAAATTCTGGGCGGACGGTATATTCAAATCCACATGTTTCCATTGTCTTTTAAGGAATATTTAAATGCATTTCCTTTGGAAGAAAAAAATAATATAGATATAATTTTTCAAAACTATCTGGAAAACAGCTCTTTTCCTGAATCACTTGTTTATAAGGGAAATAACGAAAAAACTTTATGGGACAGACAAGGTGTTCGTGAGTATCTTTCTCATATCTACGAAAGTATAATAATGCGCGATGTAATGCAGCGTGATGATATAAAAGAATTACCTCAATTAACCCGCGTAGTAAATTTCCTTTTTAGCAGCATAGGAAGTGAAACATCGATTAACAATATGGTTGGCGTAATAAATAACGATTTTAAACTTAAACCAAATGATAAAAATCTGTATGCTCCAATACTTGAAAATTACCTTACTGCTTTGCTTGATTGTTTTATTTTTTATAAAGCTGAAAAACAACACATAAACAACAAAGGCTTACTACGCACGAATGCAAAGTATTATGCCGTAGACGCTGGACTTAGGTATTATTTTCTTGGCGGAACGGCAGAAACAGACTCCGGGCATATGCTGGAAAATATTGTATATCTTGAACTCCTCCGTCGTGGTTACAAAGTAAATATTGGAAAGATAAACGATAAAGAAATAGATTTTGTTGCTCAAAAACCCGGCGGCATTGTAGAATATTATCAGGTTTCTCAAAGCCTTTTAGACGAAACAACTCTTTCCAGAGAACTTTCAGCTCTGCAAATGATAAAAGACAGCCATCCAAAGTATTTATTGAGCAGGGACTACAACAATAATAATTACAAAGGCATTCAGCATTTTAATGTCCTGGAATGGCTGTTGGGTTGATTAAAATAGCTCGCGTCTGGGTGTACACTCGCTGACACTCCTAAACAAAAATATTATTATCCGTCTTCGTTGCAGTCTGGGTGCCGAAAAGCCCCCCCCTGAACGGAGTCTATGGATAGAAAGACAAATAGTATTTACCGCAGGCGAGGGTGGAACGCCCTGTAAAAAACATTTTCTGAGGGTTCGCCGCCGGAGAGACCGAGCAAAGCGAGAGGCTCATAGGCGGGTTCTCCCAGAGTTTTTTACAGGGCGAGGTAACCTCGCTTGTGGTAGCTATATTTTATATTTCTTTTAAAGTGCCAGATATTTTTCTATCTCTTGCGCGGTAGACAGTCCCAGTACGTTTCTGGCAATCTCCTCGGCTTTTTCTACCGTGACCGATGCAATTGCGCGTTTGGCAGCCGCGACAGAGGCAGCTCCCATGCTGATTTTTCGTAAGCCAAGACCGATAAGAAGCGGTATTGCCGCAGGGTCAGCGCCAAGTTCGCCGCAGATAGAAATTGGTTTTCCTGCGCTGTTAAAGGCAGTAATTGTTTCTTTTATAAGCCTGAACATTGCAGGATGAAAACTCTGATAATAAGGTTCAACAGCGCTGTTCATACGATCTGCGGCACATAGGTATTGGCATAAATCATTGGAACCAATACTGGCAAAATCAACCTCGTTTGCAGCAAGTTCAGCAATAAGCGCAATAGACGGAATTTCTATCATAATACCGGTTTTAAAATCTTTTAGCGGTTTTTTTTCTTTATCCAGCTCTGCTTTTGTGCATGTAATGATTTGTTTTGCTTTGCGGATATCTTCTAAAGAACTTACCATTGGAAGCATAAGCCACAGATTACCGTAATACGATGCGCGAAGAGCCGCGCGGATTTGCGTTTTAAATATATCCGGACGGCTAAAGCAAAATCGTAAAGCGCGGTTTCCCAAAAACGGATTATCTTCACGCGGCAGCTCCATACTGGTTAAGCTCTTATCTCCGCCAATATCCAGCGTACGCAGAATAACAGGACGCTCTCCGTAACGTTCAAGCGCAATTTTATAAATCAAAAATTGTTCTTCTTCGGTTGGCAAAGTATCACGGTTCATAAAAATAAACTCTGTTCTAAAAACACCTACAGAGTCCGTATATTCCGATGCGTCAAGCTCTTCATTATTAACACTGTTTATATTTAAACCAATATCAATCTTAACCCCGCAGTTTGTGCAGCCTTCGGTGTCAAGAAATGTTTTTGTTTCCTGTTTATCCTTATTAAATATTTCGCTCTTTTTAATATATTCACTTACAACATCGTCTTTTGGGTCAAGAATGACAGTTCCTTCATCGGCATTAACAGCAGCAAGCTGTCCGTGTTTTACAGAACCAAGAAGCCCCTGAATACCCATAATCGTGGGGATTCCATAACTTTTTGCAATAATCGTAGTATGCGAAGTTGCTCCGCCGGCTTCCAGAAGTATAGCCAGAACCTTTTCTTTATCCATAGAAGCAACATCCGAAGGCATAAGCTCTTCTGCCGCAATAATTACAGGTTGTGTTAAAGCGGAAAGTTCTTCTTTTTTACGGCCATACCACAGCCGCAGCAAAAGAGAACGAACATCGTCAAAATCAGCAGCTCGTTCAGAAATAAGCGGATCGGGTGTTTTTTTTAAAACACCCAGAACCGTTTCATAAACCTGATATATTGCCCAGTCACCTGCCCAGCGTTCATTCAGTATTCTTGCGGGAATTTCTTCGTTAATGATTATATCGTCTACAATTTCTTTATGCGCATTAAAGATTTCCGCTTTACCGGGATCAACTTTCTGCATAGAAAGCCTGACCTCTTCGAGCTCATCCAGCGCTTCTTTTTTAACTGTCAGGTAACGATCAAGCTGGGATTGTTCCTTTCCGGCAGGAACAAAACTTTCTGCCGGTCTGGAATATTTTTCGTTGTAGATATAAATGCTGCCCACAGCTGCGCCGGGGGCAACTCCTTTGCCTGTAATAACCATGCAGATATTAAAAAAGCCGCTGGTCTGTAAACCAGCAGCTTTCTATTTTTTTACCAGCCGTCGGGCATGTCGTCTGCATCACGGTGATGTTCTGCAAACAAGTCTGTATGCGCTGTAAGATGGTCAAAGTAGATATAGTAGCTTCCTCTGGCTTCCATTGGATCACAGTCGATTCTGAAACCCGTTATTTTGATGCCAAAGTTTCCATGATAATTATAACTTCTTTGAGCTACGCCGCTTAATCCGTCAGCCGGAGCAGGCGGTATGGTTGCTGTCATTTTCTGCCAGCCTATAAAATTAAGTTTTCCCATGCTGAATTCATAATCTCTGCCGAAGAAATCCTGAATTAAAACATAAAGTTCATGATTAAAATTACGTCCTGCAACCCACATGGATATGGTTTTTGTTATACCTTCAATTGGGATAGGGCGTGCGGGATAGATAATAAAATGGCTGTAGCTTCTGCGGAGAAAATCAACTCTTGTACCAAGAACATACTGATCTGGAATATCAAGACCTTCTTCGTCCGGAATCGGCTGTTTATTGGCAGGACTTCCGACAAACAATCTGGATGTAGTATATCCATCGTCATTGGACATTCTGGATCTCCAGAAACCATCATGTTCGAACTTATCAACAGATACTTCTTTAAGGAGCTGCTGAGCCGATTCAATCCCGATTCTTTCCGGATCAGGCGCGCCAACCTCTTGATTCTGCTGGGCAAAAACAAATCCGCTGATAGACAGTATTAAAACAATAAATAAAAACTTCTTCATTTTGGCACTCCTTAATCGTTTGCCCAGAGTCTTTGAACATTAAGAGGATCAGCTAAATCGCTGCCGTCAAATAAAGCTTCAAACACGTCAGTAAGAATACTAAACTGTTTAAAGTAAACATAAAAATTATCTACTCTTTCTACAGGTTGCGTCCATAACCGGAATTTAACAAAGTGCAAACTTGGATAAGCAGGTTCGTCACGAAGCTGCGGGTGTTCGCTTAAATCCAATCCTAACTCCATGGCTCTTTTTACAGGTTCTGATGTAGTCCATCTTGACTGAGGAATGTTGGTAGGAATATTAACGCTTATGTTTCTCCAGCCGCGGAACGCGAGATTGTCTCCGAATCTGACAACATGAATAACTCCCTGGAAATCTCTGAAATACGCTTCCAGGTAGAATTTCAAGCTGGATCCCCAAATCCACATGTTCATGCTTTTCATCTGACCGGGAATTGGAATCCCAACCGGTAATCCATCTTCGTCATCTGCAAGAACAGGATAGAGATCGATCCAGTTATAACCCCTTCTGTCGAAGCGGCCATTAATACCTAAACTTCTCGGAGCACCATCAACCTTACCTGCTCTGAAAGCCTGACTGGGAAAAGCATCTATGTAACCAGTAATTGGGTAAGTAACATCATCAGTTTTAGTGATAAACCTGCTTGCATCGGTTTTCCATAAATATATTGAGTCACCATTTCCATTAAAAGTTTCCAAAACCCAGGTACCTAAGACAACAGGTCTGTCCTGACCATGGATCGATAAAACTGTTATACATGCCCAGATTATCAGGCAGATAAATTTCAAGCTACCTTGTTTCATCATTTAGCTCCTTTATTAATATATATAAATTATATTGGTTTGACCAATCTTTGTCAAACCATTAGCACTCAAATTACAACATTTTACCCGAATTTTCGGATTAAGGCAACAACCCCCTTCCGAATGCCCTTCTGTCCAGATATTGAAATTTCGACTTAATAAGCCCAGTCCTCTCCCCTGCAGACAGCAGTTTGACAGCCTGTTTAACCTGAACCCAGGGAGAATCATTAATAACAAGAACAACATCATTAGGCAGATAATTCGGGCTTAGCCATGAAAACATGAATACCGGGGTGCCAGTTCTCCTCTCAAAGAATTCATGACCCGAACCTGCCATAATCACACAGGAGAGCTCACCTGACTCTGAATATTGGGAAAAAGATACTAAAAACATGGTTTCCAGCAAATTTCCCTGTTCATACAACCCTCTAAGGAAGGCATCTCTTGCTTGCGGCATGTCTTTATCATAAAAAACGACGATTTTCCCGCTTTTTCCTTTATCAATCGCGTTTGCAGCGGCTGCAGCCCTGTAAAAATCGGATTCAATGTCTGTTTTATAGATAAAATATTCTAATGTATTGGCTCCAAGAGCAAATCCGGATGGATTTTCGTTCTCCGGATACCTTCCTTCCAGTATAATTACAGGAATTTCAGGATTTTGCTCCCTGTAAAGCCGTGCAGACCGGGAAAATCTAAGAGGAAATATAACACAATACGGTTTTGATGATACTTCGGCTATTGCAAAAGGAACAATGTCATCGCCGGCATCATTCGAGACAGAAACAGTCTTTACCGGACGAAACAGAGCAAAAGACGCTCCGGCGGCATCCCGGCGTATCCTGTCTTCACCGTACAAGCCTTTAAACGATTCCTCTGTGACTATAAGTACGGGAGATCTGGCATTATAAGCGAAAAGCGGAATTATAATGAAAAAGAGGATGATTATACCCGAGACTATTAATTTTTTTAAATTTCTGTTAATCCGGATAAGTCACCCCTGCTGTAAAGGTACCTTGTCTGGTTCCAGGCCTGACAGGAGTTTCGGTTTTACCGGAATCCAAATTGGCAGGGTCTGCTCCCACTGGCATGGAAACCTGCGGTACTAAAACAGAAACAGGAGAAGGAACCCCAGCGCCAAAACTAACTGTACTTACAGAACCTGCTTTTACCAAAACGGAATAGCCTTTATTTCCTCCAAATGCAACAGAGCCATGTTCGACACGCACTGTTCGTGTATCAAATTCAAAAGTAGTACCTCGGACAGATGCAGTTGCAGAAGGGCTGGTTACATTCACGCTTGTTCTAATTCCAGCAGGCGGATTTACGTCGATACGAACTCTTCCGGTTCTTAAATTCATATCAATTTTTTCTTCCTGCGAAGATGAAAGCAGTTCTTTTAATGTCAAGCGTGTTAACGAACTAACATTTACAGTTGTGCTTCCAAGGTCTATAACAGCATTGCTTCTTAAGCCTGCGTAAATTTCTGTATTTTCGCTTACGGTATCACCTATTTTTGCCTGCACATAACTTGATGAACCTGATTGTTTTAATTCGACTGTACCGTTTAATGAGCGAATCACACCTTCTTTTGCAAAAATGCAAAACGGCATATAAAAGATTAAAAATAAAACAAACGCTTTTTTCATGTCCTTATCCTTTTATTATAATCCAAAAATGACGTTAAACTCTAACCGCCATTTAGTTCCGTTATCCGGCGCCGCGTTTCCAAGACTTGGCAAAAATGCTCCGCCTCTTAGGTTTAATTGCAGGTCAGAATACGGATTCCACAATATTTTTGCGAAAAATTCATTACCCAAAAAATTACCTTTTTTCTCTTCTGTTATCGGAAAACCTTCATAAAAGTCAGGATCGCTCAAAATAAAATATGTTGAACTAACAGAAAACAATAACTTTTTATTTAACTGAAAAGTATAATCCAATGTAAGGCAGGATAAACCAGATAGCTTTTCTGTAAAAACATTGCCCATGTAAATCGAAGTTATTGGTATAAATACATTTATATCTTTATCTTCAAAAACACCGCTGGAAAATCGGCCTATTAACGAAAGACTGTCTTTGAAAGGAGTTGGCAGAAATAGCTGCATTCCTATAACACCGGCAAATGCAGTTGTTTGTGTGTCATTTTCCTGAATCAATTCAAGGCAGCCTCCAAGGTTAAACGAAGCTGACTGAAACGGCAGTGTTAATTTACCTGTAAAATACTGGCTATTAAGATTAACTTCTGAAAGATCAAACTGACCTATAACAGCAGTATTAAACTGCAGCGGACCAAGATTTAAATGCTCCCAATCAAATGCGCCAATTATTCGTTTTGGAGCAAAATAGTCGTCTTTTAAGTCATTTTCTGTCATGGAGATTTTTGCTCTTTCTTTGTAGAGAAGTCCTGTATACCACGCTCCAGCACTGAATGTTCCAGCTCTTGTAAACAGCGTTATTCCTGCGCCGTCAAAAAGCCCTCTTATTATTAAACCAAGAGGATCACTGTAAAAAATACGTCCTGCACGGATAATACCAGAATTTAAATTAAATGATATTTCTGTTCGTAATAATTCCGGTAAATAAGACCATTCTTCTTCGCTATATTCAATGTTAAAACTGCCGGATAAATATATATCTATGTTTTCACCTAACAATAAAGAATAATGCGGTATAACAGAACCTTTATAATCGATATTACCCTTTTCTATTCCACCGTAACCTGCACTATTATCCAGAATAAGTCCAAAATCACCGGCTGTTATAAATACAGGGAAAAACAATAAAAAACACAATAAGCTGATGATTCTATTCATTGTTTTCCTCACGTGCCAGAATAAAGTTTATCATATAGAGTAATTGATCCGGCGCAACTGCCATTCTGGGAGAAAATCTTCCCTGAATAACATTAATGTATACAAGTTCACGGTATGCGTATCGCGCGCTTTTTGTAATTGAATACATAATGCCGCCTTTTAAGTTCCAGGCATTCATAATTAAAAGCGATACCCCATCCAGTCTTGCGTTATTGTCTATGCTGGCATTTCCAGGCAGCCAGTTTTTTTCTTTTGCATAAATAAACGCTAACGAAGGTTCTGTCATATCCGGAACACCTGCAGCATTGAGTATTAGCCACGCTGCTTGTCCATAGTTTACTGTGTCCAGAGTAAGAAGATGATCTATTTCTTCTGCAGTTTGGGAGAAAACGGGAACTGCTGCTATAAAAAGAATAAGAAGAACAACCGCGGATTTACATGGAGTAGGAGGATTAACGCGATTTTTTTTATTTCTTTTCACTAATTGCTTCCTGGTTTTTGCAGTTTTGGTAGTTCAACATCTTCATCCCATTCCCAGATTGTGTCAAAATCCCAGCCGGGTCCGCCTTCCAGAGCAGGAGTACTCCACCATTCTGGATTGGTGTATTGGGAAGTTTCGACAGTTGCACCGTCGGTGCCATTTGAATTTGGCACAATAGTTCTTACATTACCTATAGTACCCTCTTCGTTAGTTCCCCTTCTAACATTCATTTCGTTTTTTGCAAAGTTATTAGTTAAATTTAAGCCAGAATGATTACCTACAATACGCCCTATACGAGTTTCAGCAGTTGACCTCATAAAAACACTATCATTTAAAGCAACACAACTACTAATTATTCCATTCTGTCCGGCAATACCACCTACTTCATTATCAGCAAATATACTACCTAAAGTATAGCAATTTTGAATTGAACCATTATTAGATCCTACAATGCCACCAACGCCACCTGCGGTCTGTTGTGTAACAGCAGTAATATTTATATCTGACCAGCAATTATTAATAACCCCACCATTACTTCCGACAATACCACCTACTAAGTTATAATTTGTCCCTGTATGATTTAAACTTTCAATCCTTCCCGTTACATAGCAACTTTCTATGAAGCTTCCGCTCTCTAAATTTCCTGTTATTCCACCAAGACTCCAACCAGCAGTAATATCAACATCTTCAAGTCCAAGATTTTTTACCTTACCGCCATTAATAAACCCAAATAAACCCTGATTATTAGCATCTGCATTATTAATTCGCAGGTTTCTTATCACAAATCCGCCACCATCATATTCACCGGTAAAAGCAAGCGCACTTGTTGTACCGATTGGTGTCCATGGTCTGCCTGTCATATTAATGTCTCTGACCTGTTTGTAATTCGAAGTACGCAACCAAGGATTCGTTCCTGACGTCTCCTTGCCAACTCTTTCCATGGTAGAAACATCATGTACAATGAATGGGTCACCTTCTACACCTGTACCTGGAGACACGGTTACCGAGCTGCTTGTTTTGCTTGTATATCCTGTTAAAAATGCTGTAACTGTGTACGCTCCGGGAATAAGTGCAGTATAAGTAGTGCCTGTTGAATTTGTTATAACATTTCCGTTAAAAATCCATTGGAAAGCAACCTGTTCAGTTCCGCTGTAATTTGCAGTAAGCGCTGTACCGGAAAGAACAGTACCCGTTTGTAAAATAGTAATATTACCTGCAAGTTCTGTAATAGTTTGCACTTGCTTTACCTGCGGGTTTTGTGTGTTTTTCATACTTCTTAACACAGGAAGATTTGCAATGGTGCTCCATTGCCATGAGCCTGTCGAACTAAAATCCCACTCCGGCACTCCTTGAATTATCAGGCTTTGCCAGAAAGGTAAACTATGATAGCCGCCGTTATCCGCATTAACATTTGTACCGTCTTTGCCAGTAGTAGAATTAATTTCTATCTCTTCACCTTCCCAAGATGTTTTATCATAACTATGTTTTGGAATTAAATCGGTTCGTGCGCGGTTGGCAGTCACATTAACTGAATTTGTCTGAACTAAACCTACTATGCGTCCAACATGGGGTAGTATGATTGGCGGTCCGTCAGCTGGTATCTCAGTCATTGCGACTAAACTGTTTAGAGCAACACTGTTCCCAACAGAACTTCCATCTGATACACCGGTTATACCGCCTACCCAATTTGCTCCTATAATGTTTCCAAGTGCGTAGCAGTTATTCAAAGAACCTCTATAAATGTATCCAACAATTCCGCCAACTCCTCTGCCTTCTGCTGTTATATTAACATCAGTCCAGCAATTAATTATTAAATTGGTTCCTTCTCTAACAAAACCTGCAATACCACCGGCTTCGCTTCTGGAATTGTGATCTATACCTGCTGTTATAGAACCTGTTACATAACAGTTTTCTATTTCGCCGCCGTATTTTGCGCCTACAATACCGCCAATAGAGGTTAATGCAGTAATTTTAACATTTACAAGGCCAAGATTTTTAACAAAGCCAAAATGCATATAACCGAATAAACCAGCATATCTCAGATCAGGATCGTTAATCGTCAAATTTGAAATTTCAAAACCGCCGCCGTCGTAATGGCCATTGAAAGGAGTATCCTCAATACCAATCGGTGTCCAGTCTTCGTCTTCCAGGTTGATATTATCAACCTGTCTGTAATACGACCACATAGTCCAGGGTTCATAATCAGGATTATTAATTCTTTTTAAAGTCTCTGCATTATAAACAATGAACGGTTCATCGTATGTCCCCATGCCTTCGTTCGCAGTGAAATTAAATGTAATTTCAGTTGTTCCTATTGTGATAAACAGTTTATAAACATCAGGCAGCAATGGCTTATATGTTGCGCTCTCCCCGAGTGTATTCTCGTTCTCATCTCTCCAATTATAACTAACACTTCCGCTTCCTGTGTAAATAACAGTAAGCGTAGTATAAATCAGAACTGTGCCAGTAAACGGAAGACCATCGCTTCTTGTTATTCTGAAACTGTCGGGAAGTGTACCACTAATGGACGCTACTCGCGGGTTTTGTTGTCCGCCTGCGTTTCTTAAGATTGGAAGCCGCTCGTTATCTATGTCCCAAATATATTGATTAAATCCTTCAATCTCAATCCACCAATATGCATTATGCCATTGTGCTGCGGTTATATCTGTGCCGTCCAAGTCATCTAAGAGCAACGGCTTGGGAATTAAATCGCTGCGTGCGTAGTTGTTAAAGAAAACAGGGATATTATCATCTTCTATATAACCAACTATACGCCCTACCTGGTAATTTGAAGTAACGGTTACTGCAATCAAAATATTAAAAGCAATACAGTTATTAATACTGCCAGAAACCAATCTTCCAACAATGCCGCCTGTGTTACTTGAACCAGTCACATCACCAAGTGCATAACAATTTTCTACATAACCAGCATTGCCGTCGAAATAACCGAGTGCTCCGACAATACCGCCGACATCCGCTCCCGTTGCGGTTATATTTACATTTGTCCAACAGTTGGTTATATGACCAAAAACAGAGCCCGCAATGCCGCCAGTCAAACTAATCCCGCTTCTATTACTAACTAAAATTGAACCGGTTACATAACAGTTTTCTATTGTGCCGCCGCTTAAAGAACCTGCTATACCACCGGTATTGGAAAATGCAGTAATATCGACATCAACAAGGCCAATATTTCTAACCGTGCCATTCTCAATAACACGAAAAAGTCCCCAAGCAGTTAGTTCATCATTTGTATTAACTATTTTCAAATTAGAAATCACATAACCGTTGCCGTCATATACACCACTAAATGCGTTGCTAGGAGGATCTGCAAATATATCAATCGTCCCAATCGGTGTCCAATTGCCAAAATGCGCCAAATTAATATTCGTAATCTGCCTGTAGTGTTCACTTAATTGCCAATCATAAAAATCGCTTCCTTCAATGCCTCTACCTATACTGCTTAAACCTTCTGCATTATAAACCCTAAAGGGGTTGTCATCTGAACCATCACCGGAAGACTGCATTTCGATAATTACTTCACTATTATGTCCGGAAAGAATCGTCCTGCTTTCTACGCCTACGGCTTTTTTCTCACCTTCATATCTTGCGATAACAAGAAAATCATAATTTCCGGGATCTATGGAAAAAGATTTAGTTATACCATATACGATGTTTTCATCAATAATTACTTTATTGTTTTGCTTATCAATAATTTTGATTCTGTGCGAAAGTATGTCCGGTGTGATGTCTTCGCCATTTTCATCCTCTCCCAGCCAGGCGGCTCTAAAGCCATTATTACCGCCTGAACTGCCAATTGTTATAGAAAAAGCGCCTTTTCCGCGATTTTCGTCAAATGTAAATGGATTATGGCAGGAAATAGCCGTGAGGATAGCAATTACTATCAATATTCTATACTTGACCATTGTAGAAGAAGTATATATTATTATGAAAAATCACTCAAGGAGCGAAAAAATGACCAGTTATAAAGAATTGGGGCTAGTAAATACAAAGGACATGTTTAAAAAGGCGGTTTCCGG
>Ga0123356_10006210_pt1 | contig 12083 bp, 12 predicted proteins | sample TergutEmb28metaG_2_FD_92546 | JGI IMG/M metagenome (GOLD analysis project Ga0123356, IMG submission 92546) | Embiratermes neotenicus P3 segment gut microbial communities from Petit-Saut dam, French Guiana - Emb289 P3 | ecosystem: Host-associated > Arthropoda: Insects > Digestive system > Gut ... | reverse complement strand
GTTCACGCGCGTTGTATACGGAGGGCGCATCAGCCTTACAGTCGGATTTATTTCGGTTATCATTTCAGGTTTTATCGGTATTATAATCGGCGGATTTTCCGGGTACTTCGGCGGAAAGGTCGATATGTTCCTGATGCGTTTCGCAGAAGTTGTCGCCGCAATTCCTTTCTTTCCTTTGGCGATAATACTTGCGCACATTGTCGCCAACAGGATTCCCGAGACAGGGCGCATTGTCATGATAATGGTCATCCTTGGTCTTTTAAGCTGGCCGTATCTTGCGCGTCTTACAAGAGCGCAGATGTTGTCCGAAAAAGAAAATGAATTTGTAATCGCGGCAAAGGCAATGGGCATTCGCGAAAGAGTTATCATCTTTAAACACATCATGCCGAACATTCTGCCAATCATTCTTGTAAACCTTACATTGGGAATGGCAACATGTATTCTTCTTGAGTCGACTCTCTCCTTCCTTGGCTTCGGCGTTATAGAACCTACTCCGACATGGGGCAACATGCTGAACAAATGCGTCGACTCGATTGTAATCCGCCAGTACTGGTGGCGCTGGGTGTTCCCGTCACTTGTTTTGGGGTTGTCGGTTATCAGTATCAATATAATGGGCGATGGTTTGCGCGACGCCATCGATCCAAAATCGAACGACAGGTAGGTAACGATGCTTCTGGAAGTAAAAGATTTACATACCTACTTTAAGACAAAGCGCGGAATTGTAAAGGCGGTGTTCGGTGTTTCGTACGGAATTGAGCCGGGCCGCACGCTGGGCGTTGTCGGAGAAAGCGGAAGCGGGAAGTCCGTATCCGCGATGAGTATCCTTCGCCTGCTCGACGGAAACGGATATATCGAGTCCGGTGAAATTATGTTCGACGGTCAAGACCTTACAAAGCTTCCATTAAAAGAGATTCAAAAAATCCGCGGCAATAAAATTTCTGTTATTTTTCAAGAACCGATGACAAGCCTTAACCCAGTGTTCAAGGTTGAGCGGCAGATAGGCGAATCATTTATGGTTCACCAGGGCATGAGCAAAAGAAAAGCGTACGCCGAGTCTGTAAGAATGCTTTCCGATGTGCAGATTCCAAATCCCGACAAAGTGGCAAAGCAGTATCCGTTCCAGCTTTCCGGCGGAATGCGCCAGAGGGTTATGATTGCGATGGCTCTTGCCTGCCGTCCCAGAATGTTAATTGCCGATGAGCCGACCACTGCGCTGGATGTAACCATCCAGGCGCAGATACTCAAACTGATGAACGAACTGAAGCAAGAGAACGGCGCTTCCATTTTATTTATTACGCATGACCTTGGCGTAATTAACGAAATGGCGGATGATGTTGCCGTCATGTACTGCGGGCAGGTTGTGGAAACCGCGCCTGTGCGGACAATCTTTACTCCAAGCGTTTATTCACATCCATACACCGAAGGACTGATGACTTCAATTCCCCAGCTTGATACTCCTCAGGGAGTCAGGCTTGAAGCGATACCCGGAACTGTTCCGCATCCGCTGGACATTCCTTCCGGCTGCAGGTTCGCTCCCCGCTGCAAGTACTGCCGGCCAGAGTGCGAAAAAGACAGCCCTCCTTTTATTGAAGTTGCGCCGGGGCAGGCGGTGCGCTGCTTCTATCCCAAAAAGGAAGAACGCTTTTCGTTCTTGAATAAGGTACATCCAACGAGCCCGAATGCCTCGAACCATGGGTTCGGAAGTTTCCAGGAAGCGTTATGACGCAGTCAATATCAGACAAAAAAATACTTATAAGCATACGCGGTTTAAAACAGTACTTTCCCGTAAAGGGGCACAAGGATTTATTTGTAAAAGCCAATGACGGCATCAACCTTGATATATACGAAGGCGAAACATTCGGTCTTGTTGGAGAGAGCGGCTGCGGCAAATCGACATTGGGCAGAACCATGCTCCAGCTTTATCCGCAGACAGCGGGAAGCACTGTTTATTACGGACGGGACAAAGAGATCGATCTTACACGCCTTACCTATAACGAGATGCGCCATCTGCGCCGCGACATGCAGATTATTTTTCAAGATCCGTATTCATCGCTGAACCCGCGCATGACTGTCGGTCAGATAATCGGGGAAGGTCCGCTTGCGCATGGTTTTTTTCCGGGTGAAGGCGAAGCGCTTCAGGAACATGTGATGCGTGTAATGGACGACTGCGGCCTTGCGCCCTACATGATTCACAGGTATCCGCATCAGTTCTCCGGCGGGCAGCGTCAGCGGATAGGAATTGCCCGCGCGCTTGCAGTTAATCCCAAGTTCGTAGTCTGCGACGAAGCCGTCTCCGCACTTGATGTATCGATTCAATCGCAGATTCTCAATTTGCTTTCGGAATTAAAAGAGAAGGAAAGCCTGACTTATTTGTTTATTTCCCATGACCTCTCTGTTATCAAATATATCAGCGACAGAATCGGCGTAATGTACCTTGGCAATCTTGTTGAGATCGCAAAGTCTGAGGATATTTTCAGGCAGCCGTTCCATCCTTACACCGAGGCTCTGCTTTCCGCAATCCCGACAACCAATGTTGATAAACCGAAAAACCAAATCCTTCTTGAAGGCGATATCCCAAGCCCGATAAACCCGCCCAAAGGCTGCAAGTTCCACACCCGCTGCCGGTATGTTACCGAGGCTTGCAAAGAACAGGAGCCGCAGTTAACCGAAAAAGAAAGCGGGCATTTTATCGCCTGCCATCACAGCCTGGGATAATATGTTTTTCTTTCATAAAAAGAAATTTGAAAAAATGGTTGACAAAAATGAAGCGCTTGCAAACTTTGCCAAAGTGCGCCCGGAAATGGAAAAAGGCGACCTTCCCGCAATGGTTTTAGCGGCGCTCGTTGTCTTTATTCCAATTGTTCTTGCCATTATCGGGGTACTGTTGCTCTTCGCATGGCTGTTAAATTAATACCGCTTGCCTTTTCCCGGAATTAACACGATAATGTATATATGGATATTCAATCAGCGTCAGTAGAGATGAGTCAGGCCAGAGTGCAGGAGCAGGCAGCCGTTCAGGTGCAGGCTATGGTGATGGACACTGCAAGGCAACAAGCCGTCGCCGTTGAACAGCTCGTTACCAGCGCTCAGGTTATAACTGATCCCAGTGTCGGGCAAGTTGTCGACGTTTCTGCATAATACAACGAAGTTTCCCGCGCATAGAATCTCTTCCGTGCTCTCAAATTAAACCCCAGTTTCTCTAAGCATCACGCAGGAAAGCCAGATACCCCTTGTATGTTGTATATAAGTCGATCTTGCTGATCACTTCGAACGGTGAGTGCATGGAAAGAACCGGAATGCCGCAGTCCAAAACTTCTATTCCCAAATTAGCTGCATGAAGAGCGATTGTTCCGCCGCCGCCTTTGTCTACCTTTCCAAGTTCTCCGAACTGCCACTGAACCTTATTTTTATCCATGATTGCAATTACTTTGGCGCAGTATTCCGCGTTGGCATCGCTTGCGCCGTACTTGCCGCCTGAGCCTGTGTATTTGGAAAACGCGATTCCCTTTCCCATCCACGAGCCGTTTAGTTTATCGTACACGCTTGCATAAGTCGGATCGAACGCGGCATGGACATCGGCGGAGAGCATTGAACAGCGCGTGAAACAGAGACGCAGATCCATTTCGCTGCCGCCGCAGATAAGGGCGATAAAGTTTTCCAATATGTTTGAGCGCGCGCCTGTGTTTCCAGCCGAGCCAGTTTCTTCCTTGTCGGATAAATAACAAGCAACGGATTTCTCCGGCGTGTCTTTTCCCTTTGCAAGAGTGATTAGGGCTCTTAGTGCGGGGAAGGAGCAGCAACGGTCATCGTGACCGTAAGCGCCGATCATGCTCCTGTCCAAACCGACATCGACCGCTTTATGAGCTGGGACAAACTCGATTTCCGCAGTTGCAAAATCCTTCTCTGTTATTCCGTATTTTGCATTAAGCAGCGACATGATGTTGAGTTTTACTTTTTCCTTTACCTCTTTGTCAGCGTAGGGGCGGGAGCCGACGATTATATCCAGGTCTTCCCCCTCTATCGCTTCCGCCATCTTTTTCTGCATCTGCTCTTTTGCAAGGTGAGGCAGAAGGTCGTTTATTATAAAGACAGGATCGCCCGGCTCTTCGCCGATTCTTACATCAATCTTTTTTCCGCCAGATGTTATAAATACCCCGTGCATGGCAAGCGGGATTGTTGTCCACTGGTACTTTTTGATGCCGCCGTAGTAGTGTGTGTCGAACAATGCAAAGCCGCCGTCTTCATAAAGCGGATTTTGTTTAAGGTCTAACCGCGGGGAGTCGATATGCGCGCCGAGAAGATTGCAGCCTTCGATTACTGGTTTCTTTCCGATTATTGCGGCAACAAGGGATTTACCTTTGATGTTCTGATATATCTTCATGCCGGATTTAAACTTCTTGTCTTTCAATGTATCGACATCAACGAAGCCGGCTTTTTTAAGCAGCTCGCAAGCGGAGACCACACATTCCCGTTCTGTTTTGCCGTTGTCCAGAAAATGCTTATATGATGAGGCAAGTTCTTCAACTTCTTTTTCGGTTTTATCGTCAATTCCTTCCCAGCAGTTTTTCAAGTTTACAAGAAGCTTTTCCGCCAGTTTTTGTCCCTTTGATTTTTCTTTTGCCATGTGATCCTCCGTTTGGTGACTGACACCATTATGGCTTTATGATACAGTATATTTCATGAAAATACGAGACCGGTACGCACCTTCTCCGACAGGACTTCAGCATATTGGCGGCATAAGGACAGCCCTTTTTAACTACCTGTATGCCCGCTCTGTGGGCGGCAAGTTTGTCCTCCGGCTGGAAGATACAGACAGAACCCGCTCTGAAGAGCGTTATGTGCAAAACCTTTACGATACCTTTGCCTGGCTGGGTTTTAAGTGGGACGAAGGCCCCGATAACGGCGGGCCGTTTGCCCCCTATGTTCAGTCTGAGCGATCCGGCTTGTATAAAAAATACGCGCAGGAATTGATAGACAGCGGCAGCGCCTACTATTGTTTCTGTTCTGCGGAGAGAATCGATAAAATCCGCCAGGAACGGGAAGCAGCCCGCTCTTCGGAAACCGGTTACGACCGCTTTTGCCGAAGCATTGCGCCGGAAGAGGCCGCAAAAAAAGCAGCTTCGGGAGAAGCCTGCACTGTCAGATTGAAAATCCCGCTTGGCGAGACTACGCTTTTTCACGATTATCTGCTTGGCGATATTGAATGGAAGAACGATGATGTTAACCCCGATCCGGTACTGCTTAAATCCGACGGCTTCCCGACATATCACCTTGCGAACGTAGTTGATGATCATTTAATGGAAATTACTCATGTTATGCGCGCCCAGGAGTGGCTGTCTTCCACGCCGCTTCACGTGATCATGTACAAGAGTTTCGGCTGGACGCCTCCCGGGTTTTGCCATCTTCCCATGGTGATGGGGCAGGACGGTAAAAAACTTTCCAAGCGCCATGGCGCTACCAGCATCGATGAGTTCCGTAAAAATGGGTATCTGCCGGAAGCGCTTATAAATTATGTCGCTCTTCTTGGCGCCTCTTATGAAGAGGGTCAGCGTGACGTTGCAAGTGCAAGTGCAAGTGTACACGCGGACATATTTTCACTGGAAGAACTTGCGCAGCGCTTCAGCCTCGAAAAACTGAACAAGGCTCCGGCGGTCTTTGACTACAAAAAACTTGAATGGTACAACGGCCAGTACATAAGAATGAAAACTGACGAAGAGCTTGCGCAGCTTGCTTTACCTTATGCAAAGGAAGCGGGGCTTTTTGGAGAAGCCGGCAGCGCCGCCGCAACTGATCCCTCACCGCCGCAGCTCGCTGTTTTTACTTCCGCCATGCCGCTTATAAAAGAGCGCCTTGTTTTCCTTGCAGAAGTCCCTGAGAAAATTTCCTACCTGTTCAATGAACCGCAGATTCCCGCAGCAGAAGAGTTTATTCCCAAAAAGGCAGACCTTAACGGCGCGTTGGAATTGCTGCGGCATGCCCTTGAACTTGTTAAACTATTAGCCGAAGCGCCGGACGATGAACAGGCGGAGAGCTTTATAAAAACCGAAGCCGAAAAAAGGGGAGTGAAGCTCGGCGATTTGATGATGCCTCTGCGTGTTGCGATTACCGGCAGCCGTGTAAGCCCTCCGCTTTTCGGCTCGCTGCGTATACTCGGGGCAGAACGTTCTTATGCGCGCGTTCAGCGGGCTCTGGATAAACTGAGCGGCGTTTAATTTTTTTCAGTTTAATTTATCCTGCACGGAAATGACTGCCGCCGTCAGAATCCATCACGGGGATTTGACTGCCAAACCCGCCTGCAGCATTTCGTGATAATCCAAGGGTTACTGACAAACGGTAAAAAAGGCTTTTGAATTTAGAAGGTTTGGAAACAGTGGTGTCGTTTACATCATCACTCCCGCATGAAAGCTGTATCTTTATTCCCGCTTCCTGATAACGGCATAGAATATGCGTTAAATCGTTTTGTATTTTATCATCAAAAAATTTCTTGTTAAAATATGCCGGCGTTTGTTCTGTTCGAACAATTACCCTGTTTATTTTTTGCCTGATTAAAAATGAAGCTGAAGGCATATCCTGGGGGAAAACGCACCAGCGGTTGTCATACGATCCCGGCGCCTTGCCGAAACTCTTCATCCTTCTGGAATCAAGCATAAATACCGGCGGGGCATCGTTTCTGAAGTTTATTGACGCAAGTACTTCAGCGCCCGCAAGCAGCGCTCTGGACAGATTCCCGACATCAACTGTCATATTGGTTTGGTTTTCTGCATATACTCCGTTATACAGCGGCACGGGACGATATCCCATATAAGCAAGAGCAAGGCTTTCTTCGACGCTTTTTTCTTCCGGCAGATCGACAATAATCGCGGTATTTTGATTAAAGATGTTCAGCCAATATATGCTTTGTATATCCAGTGTAACAGGCTGTGTCACCGGCCTTAAATGCATCATTCCTGCGAACAGCACAGGCTTTGCCCATTCTGTCCACAGAGCATTATCCGGCGCCCAAATTTTATAAGCTTCAATGTTAGTCATCGTTTTCTCCTGCAATTAATATTGGTATGTCTATGGCATTTGAATCAATACGCGGATAGGGACTTATTCGTCCGTAAAAACCTGCGTTCTTTCCATCTACTGTAAACACTCCGATGCACAAATGATAGCTCTCTCCGGTTTCCGTTTTTACAGGCTGGCTTTTAAAACGCCGCTGTGCGATCCAGTATTTAGGATTTTTCCTGACAGCTTTTTGAATTTGCGCAAGTTCTTTTTTTGTGATTGCCTCTTTAATGGAAATTCCTTCTCCAACACGTCCCAGCGCAGGTTTGTAAATCCAGCCTTCCTCGTCCGGCTTTATGATTTTAGGATCACAGGTTTCCGGCAGGAACTGCTTCCATGCCGGGATTTCAATTCCCAGTGAGTCCCATATTAAAGGCAGGCGTTTTGACTGTGCAAATATCGCAGCTGGGTTATTGCAGGACGGAGTTTCGCAGTCGTAATATCCCTGCCATTGATTTTGATTAGGAAGGTGCACAAGCCACTCCAACGGATAAAAACGGATAATGCCGTCGATATCACACTCTTTTCCGTCAATAATGCTCACCGCCTTTTTATTAATCCACTTTATATGATCAGGAGCCGCATAAATTGTTTTAAAACCGTGATCTTTAAAATAATCTCCCAGGAACTGCATTACCTGACGATCATCCGAGTACGATGTCGCATGGACAAAAGCCACGGTGCTGGAAACCCCGTTGCGAGTGCTGGAAGCTTCGCTGCAAAGGCCGTCTTTCTTTATTTTTGCCTGAAATGCTTTAAGCAAATGCGCAGCTACGTTTTCGCCCGGAAGAGCGTTTACATAGCGGCTTGCTATTTCCGGCAGGATTGACGCCTCTGCAAGTCCGCCCGGCACATCGCTGTTTACTTCTGATATTGCCCATCCGGATGGAAATTGCTGTTCTGCAGTGTTTTCTGCCGGGTGAAAATCAAAACGCATAAGCCTGACATTTTGATCGTTTTTATAGTTTGATAAACGCGGCAGAATCTTTTGAATTTGCGGCGGCAAGGCGAGCACGGATAGCTTCGCTACCGAAGACAGCTTCGTCTCCGCAGAAAACGTCGCTGACTTGGACGAAAGGCGGTGAATCAACGCTTCTTCCATCAGCATTGTTTCTTTCGTTAATTGTTCAGCCCACCTGCCAAGCTGCGCTGCAGTATCCCGCGGGATTACAAGCGCGTATTTTGCTATCGTATTTTGATCGTTTATCTGCGGATCCCATTTGTACGCCTGAAAAATCACGTTGATTCGGTAGTCGGAATATTGATTCTCAGAAATTGATATAAGCCGCAGCGGCTGGTTCAACCTGATACCCTGTGTTTTGCCTTTTGAATAATGAAAAGTTCAATGAGTATGTAGACGGCAGTAAGCGGCAGCACAGGCCAGCCGACGGTAAACTCAACTACAGTCATGTAAAACGATGTCCAGTCTCCCGAGCAGGCATACCCCAGAATAGCGCCGCTGCAAAGCGAATAAAGGAAGAACCGGATACCGCAGCCCATATCGCGTTCAACAGTGATCCGTTCAAATATGCCGGCGCAAAAATGAATTACAAGTCCAAGGATAATCCATGCTGCAAGCCCTAAAGAACCGGCAAATAAAACACACCACCAGCCGGGGCCATCTCCAACATTTGCGCCTGCATAAATAAAACCTAAAGCAAAAAAACTTCCGGTGATAGCCGGTACAGCGGCCTTGTTGTTCAGGAAAATTGCGTCATCCAGCCAATGCAGATCGAAGCAAAACGATGTTAATGACAATCCTGCGAACATCCATGCATAACCCAGAACAATGTAAAAAATAATATAAATAACACTGTTTACTACATCAAAAGAGGCGAAGAATTTTAGTACGATGAAGATTAATATCAGATAAACTGACGGCAGAAAACTGAGTATTATTTTTGTCTTTGTGTTCCTGTCTGCCGGCCATAAGCTATACAGAGGCTTATACCATCGTTTAAAAAAAAGAAAAGAAGCAATACAAAATATAAAAAAAACTATTGTTTCCATGTCTATAGAATAATTATATTTATAATCCCTTATACTTTATTTTTTTCCGCTCATGCTGCCCAGTACTCCGCGAACAATACTGGTGGTTACCTGCCGTGCATCGGTTTTTGCAGCAGCCTGAACCAATCCGTCTTTCTTTCCGCCCCTTGGGCCTGTAGAACCAAAGACAAAATCCCTCATATCCTGTGCAAGACCTTTTTCTGCAGGTTGTTTGGCAGCTTTTCCTGCGGGTTGCTTGCCGGCCTTCCCGGCATTTGCATTTTCTGTACGCTTCATGAGTATTTCGTAGGCAGATTCCCTGTCTATGGTTTTATCGTACCTTCCGAATAAAATGGATTGCTTGATCAGGTTGTCATGTTCAGATGAAGTAAGAGGTCCAAGTCTTGATCCGGGAGCAATTACCGAACTTTTTTGAACGATTGACGGGCTGCCTTTTTCGTCCAGGAAAGAGATTAGCGCTTCTCCTGTACCCAAATCCTGAATTGCCTGTTCAGTGTTAAAAGCGGGATTGGCTCTCATGGTTTGCGCTGCAGCTTTCACTGCTTTTTGATCTCTTGGTGTGAATGCCCGCAGTGCGTGCTGCACGCGGTTGCCAAGCTGTCCCAGTACTTTTTCCGGCACATCAAGCGGATTCTGGGTGACAAAATAAATGCCTATTCCCTTGGAACGGATCAGGCGGACAACCCTTTCGATCTTATCAAGCAGGGCAGGCGGAGAATCGGAAAACAGAAGATGCGCTTCGTCAAAGAAAAACACCAGCTTGGGCTGCGCAAGGTCGCCCACTTCCGGCATCTTTTCAAAAAGTTCAGACATCATCCACAGGAGTGTTATTGCGTATAACTTGGGATAATTAAAAAGCTTGTCTGCCATTAAAATGTTTATAATGCCTTTTCCGGAAGCGTTTGTGCGTATGAAGTCCATTATATCGAGCATTGGTTCACCCAGAAAATTAGCGGCGCCCTGTTCTTCAAGGGTCAGTAAACCGCGCTGTATCGCGCCTGCGGAGGCGGCGGTAATGTTTCCGTATGCGGTTTTAAAATCATTTGCATGATCGGCGACGTATTGCGTCATAGCGCGAAGGTCTTTTAAATCAAGCAGAAGCATGCCGTTGTCATCTGCAATTTTGAATATAATCTGCAGTAGCCCTGTTTGCACATCGTTTAAGTTTAAAAGGCGGGAAAGGAGCAGGGGTCACATGTTTGACGATGTTGCGCGTATGGGGTGGCCCTTTTCGCCGAACACATCCCAGAAAACCACCGGATTACCCTGCGGAGTCCAGTCTTTTATGCCTATCTTTTCCAGTCTTGCATTGAGTTTTTCGCTGGGCGCGGCCTCTGTTGCGATACCGGAAAGATCTCCTTTAACATCAGCAACAAATACAGGTACTCCAATCGACGAGAACATTTCTGCCATTTTCTGCAGCGTTACGGTTTTACCTGTTCCTGTGGCGCCGGTTATAAGCCCGTGGCGGTTTGCCATTTGAGACAATAAAACGACATTTTCCAAATCTGTATTTTTTGCTATAAGCATCGGTGAACCCATAAAAAGCTCCTGTTTGGTGGTTTAATAACGGACATTATAACATGAATAATATAGATATGACAATGTTTCTTTTTTATGTATATTTAGATTTGGCTTAATTATCTTTTGTAAACGTAACTGATGTGACTGCCAATGGAGCTGTAAATATTAATGTGTCATCAATTACTTTATAACTATCTGTAGAATATCTATACCCTGGTGATGGCGGCGGAGTTTCTTTTTTAACAGCCTATGTTTTATGATCTTTTTATATAATTCCAGCCAGGTCAAGTTAAACTAAATTATTTTAATATGAATCCTGTATATGCCGTTTTGCATTGTGCTGCATGCTGCGCTGAAAACTGCGCTGCAAGTGCTTCAAAAATACGGATATTTGTATCAATAAAATCTAAAGAAACTGCCGATTTATAAAACAATATTCTTAAAATTTGTGTAGTTTTTTTATAAAAACCCGCAGCGGTATAAAATATACCTGTAGTTATTTGCATATAACGCAGAAAAATTGAGAATAAAATAATGGCAGAGAAAATTGACGAATTTTATATTCACCGTTTACTTAGCAGTAACATAAAAAGGCTTAGGTCTTTGCAGAATATTTCACAGTTAAATCTTGCACTTAAAACTGGTCTTACGCATAATTTTATCAATGACATCGAAAACTGCAAAAAAGGAGTTTCTGCAAAAACACTTGCAAAACTTTCTGTGGCGCTGAAAGTTCAGCCCTACCAGTTTTTCTTACCCGAAAGCATGGCGAATAACGAAACAATGATCTACGTGAATGACTTTAACGATTCAATGCAAAAAATGGTAGCAGAGCTGACAGAGCAGTATATTGCAAAGAAAAGGACAGACTAAAAAAATCAGGACTCCTGAATTTCCGGTTGAATTCCAAGCAGTGCCTTGAATTCTTTCTCGTCCAGTGTTTCTTTTTCCAGCAGCGCTTCAGAAACATTATCAAGAATACTGCGTTTGTCTTCCAGTATTTTTTTCGCTTTTGAATATTCTTCATCTATTATGCGGGCAATTTCTTCATCGATATATTGCTGTGTACTTTCTGCATACTCGCGCTGGAAAGACGGCTCATGCCTCTCCTGTCCTGTCATGCTCATTCCGCGTGACGTCAGCGCGACATGCGCGAAGCGATCGCTCATTCCGTAATCCGTTATCATTTTGCGGGCAATGTCAGTTGCCTTCGTTAAATCATTTGACGCGCCTGTTGAAAACTCGCCGGATACCATTTCCTCTGCAATGCGCCCCCCAAGAAGAATGTCTATGCGTCCAAGGAGATCGGATTTTGTAATGGTATAACGATCTTCAAGAGGAAGCTGCAATGTATAACCCAGAGCAAAACCGCGGGGAATAATCGAAATTTTCTGAACAGGGTCTGCGTTAGGTGTAAAAGCGGCAACAAGGGCATGGCCTGCTTCATGATAGGCAGTAAGCCTTCTTTCTTTCGGCTTCAATACCCTGGTTTTTTTCTG
>Ga0123356_10006209_pt1 | contig 12083 bp, 11 predicted proteins | sample TergutEmb28metaG_2_FD_92546 | JGI IMG/M metagenome (GOLD analysis project Ga0123356, IMG submission 92546) | Embiratermes neotenicus P3 segment gut microbial communities from Petit-Saut dam, French Guiana - Emb289 P3 | ecosystem: Host-associated > Arthropoda: Insects > Digestive system > Gut ... | reverse complement strand
TGTCGGGGTAGAGGCCGCCGGTGGACGGGAGCGGTTCGATGGTGGCCTGGCGGCGTCGGGCTCGTAGGGCCTGGATGGGCAGGAGGATGCCGAGGACGGCGAGCGTGACGATCGCGGCGACGGCGGCGATCTCGCGGGCGTCGGCCCAGGGGGAGCGGTAGGGGGAGAGCATCAGCGGCTCGGCCGAGCCCACGACGGGGGCAGGGGGGCCGGTGCTGACGAACGGGCTGTCTGGGCCTCGGACGTCGGCGCCGGGCACCAGGGCGATCGCGTCGTAGGGCTGGACGATGCCCCAGCCGACGAGATCGTCACGGTGGTCCGGGTCGGGGCGGATGGCGGTAGCCATCAGTCTGTAGGCCCAATGCTCGGGGGTCTCGTCACGGTGAGCCGCGGCGACCAGGGCAGCGGCGGCGGAGACGTAGGCGGTGGACCAGCTGGAGCTGGCCTGCCCGTCGCTGGTGTCGAAGAGGCAGTTCTTGCCGCCGGCCTCGGTGGTGGCGACGTGCTGCCCTGGCGCGGCGACCTCCACGTGGGGGCCGTGGATCGCGGCGTCTGTGGGGCTCCCCCAGATGTCGACGGCGGTGACGGCGAGCGCCTGCGGGTAGGCGGCGGGATAGCGCGGCTCGTCGGGTGCGGGCTTGCCGTCGTCGGTGCGGGCCGTGGTGCGGTTGCCGGCGCTGGCGACCACGAGCGCGCCTCGTTCAGTGGCGTAGGCGACGGCGTCGCGCAGCAGGTCGTCGCGGTCGGCGGGGAACGAGATCGACACGTTGATGATCGTCGCCCCCCGGTCAGCGGCGTCGCGGATGCCCTGGGCGACCCGGGCGAGCCCGAGGTCGCGGTCCAGCCCGAAGCCCTCACGGAGGGCCTGGTCGTCGTTGGACTGGTTCACTCGTACGGGCAGGATCCTCGCCTCGGGGGCGAGGCCGATCACCCCCGAGCCTTCGACCTCCCGGGCGGCGATGATGCCGGCCACCCTGGTGCCGTGCCCGGAGACGTCGCTGTACCCGTTGTTCCCGAGGCCGTCCTCTGGCAGCAGGTCGACCCCGGCCGGGTATATCGCGTCTCTCAGCTGTGGGTTGGTCGCGTCCACCCCGGAGTCGACCACGGCCACGATCACGCCCTGGCCCTTGGTGATCTCCCAGGCGAGGGTGGGCTGGAGCATCGCGAGCGGTTCGGGCCTGGTCGCGATGAAGCCCCCGCCGTTGTCGGTGCACTCGTTGGTCACGAGCGCGTCGACGCCGCCGGGACCGATGCCACCGAGACTGGCGAGGCCGAGGTCGGCCTCGCCCGAGACGGTGCCTGGAGCGGTGCCCAGCGTGGTGGGGAGCGCCACGAGCCCCAGGGCGATCCCGGCGGCGACCAGCCTCCGGCGGCTCATGGTGCCGGGCTGGGGCTCGTGCCGGTGCTGGGCTGGCTGGCGGCAGCGACCGAGAGCGTGACCCCGACCTGGAGCAGGTCGATCCACCCGGCGTCGATGAAGCCGACCTCGTCGAGGTCGTAGCCGAGCCGTTTCAGCGCGTCGTCGGCGAGGTTGACGGGGAAGGCAGTCCCGGTGGCATCGATCACATAGGCAGAGCCTGCGGCCTCGTCGCCACGCCCCTGGGCCCAGACCACGGCCCCGGCGCCCCTGTCGACCACGACGGGGGAGTTCTGCACCGGCCTGGTGGTCGCGGCGAGGGTGGTGGTCGCCGTGCCCAGGGTGTCGACGCCTGACAGCGCGCAGGGGCGGGCGTCGGTGAGCCTCTCCGGGGTGGTGCGGGGCCAGTCGGTGGCCTGGTAGGTGTTGGTGACGTTCTTCAGCGCCTGGACGTCGGCCGGGCTGACCTCTCGGGCCTCGCCCATCCGCATGCCGGTGCCTTGCAGGTAGAGCTGGTAGGCGAGCGGTGAGATCTCGGCGAGCCCGTCCTCGAGCACGAGGTAGCGCCGGTCGGCGGGGTCGCCGGTCTGGTGGATCACCTGGCCGGTGGTCAGCGACGTGCCTGGGACGGGCCGGCCGTCGTCCGCGACGACGATCGGCCCCAGCGGGGTGCCGAGCATGAACAGGTTCAGCCAGCGGTCGTCCACGTCGATGATCGCCGCGCCGCCCAGGCCCAGGGCGCGCAGCACGGCGTCTTGGCTGCCGGGGGCCACCAGGTAGTGGTGCTTCCCGGCGACCACGTAGACGTCTCCCGTGGAGGAGCGCACCACGACGGCGGTCGAGGTGGCGCGGGCCGGCGGCGTCTTGGCGATGGTGACGGTCGGGGCGCCGTCGTCGTCCAGACAGCTGGCCCACCCGGTGTTGAGCAGGGACTTGGTGGACGGCAGCTGGTCGGGTGCGCCGACGATGCCCATCGCCGGGCCGATCTCGATCTTGCTCAGCTGTCCCGAGCTGGTGTTCACGACGGCGAACTGACCGGCCGGGATCATCAGCCGGGCGCTGGCGGTGTTGAGCACCGGGTAGAGCACCCCGCCGGAGGAGACGTACCGCGCACCGGTGTCCTTGGCGATCACGAGGCGGTTGTCCTGCCAGTCGTTGGGGATGCCGGGGGAGAGGAACCCGTAGAACAGCCCGCCGATCACGATCAGCACGGTCAGCGCGAGCCCGACGATGACGGGGCGCAGCGGCTTGACCGGCTCCATCTCCTTGGTGCCGACGGCCCCGCTGGTGAACGCGGTGAGCAGCCTGCGCCGGGAGAACACCTGCGCGTCGATGAGGTCTTTCTTGCTGGCCACGCGCTCACACCAGCCCTGCGGCGACGACGCCGAGCGGGATCAGCGCGGCCAGGGCGGCCATCTCCACGGTGTCGTACAGCTTGATGAGCCGGATGCTGGTGCCTTCGGTGAGCATCGCGATGCCCACCAGACCCACAGCCGCCACCAGGAGGCTGCCGAGCAGCCAGGTCAGATCGATGGAGCCGGAGACCGCGATCACCGTGCCGGTGACCGCGAGCCCCACGGTGGCCAGGCCCATGAGAGCGGCGACCTCGGCACGGGCGTACACCTGGCGGGACTCGAACATCATCCCCAGGAACACCAGCGTGCACAGCAGCGCCCCGGCCACCCCGGCGGACGCCACCATGGGGGTCACGGCCAGCACCGTCAGGCCGAACGCGATCCGCAGCGCCAGCTGCAGCGCGTGCCCCTGAGAGGCGCGCTTGCCGATCTCGTCCCCGTCGGGCTCCGGGGTGTCGGCGAAGATCTCCGGCTCGCTCTGGGGGCTGATGACGGCGAGCCTGGTGGAGGTGAGCACCATCCACGGCAGGGCGTTCGAGATGGCGCCGAGCGCGGCGACGAGCAGCGCGTAGGGAGCGATCGGGGCTGGGCCGCCGTCGGCGACCAGCGCGGCGACGGCCGAGGTGATGCCGAGCGCGGCACCGACGGCGATCGGCACCAGGTGCACCTGCGAGCTGCTCCCCGAGGCCGCCAGGGCGATGCCGCCGACCACGAGCACGCCCAGACCGGCGGAAGCCAGCGGCCACGACCACAGCGTCTCGCCCGGGGTGAGCAGATATGCCCCGACGCCGCCGTAGACGGCGCCGGCCAGGCCGAGCCCGTGGCCGGCCTCCGGCTGCTTCACACGCGTCAGCACCGCACCGGTGGCGACGAGCGCGAGCGCGCCACCCAGTGCGAGCATCGCGGTGAGGATCGACCCTCGCGGGCTGACCACCAGCAGCGCCGCGCCGAGCGCGAGCAGGGTCAGCGAGACGCCCAGGGCGGTGCGTGCGCGGTCCTGCGATGTCCAGGCGGTTCTGCGGCCGGTCGCCTCGATGACGGCCTCGACCATGTCGTCGTAGCGTCGCGGCCTGGTGGCGACGTCGCTGCGCACCAGGTTCAGACGCTCACCCTCGTTGACGCCCTGAGCGGCGAGGCTCTGGGCGGGGTCCAGGGTCTCCCGGCCCATCCTCTGCAGCTGGTAGCCGGCGTACGCCGCCTCGGGGTCGAGCGCCCCGAGCTCTCGGATGATGAAGGGGGTCAGCGCGACCAGCGGCACCTGGGCGGACACGGTGACCGAGAGGGTGCGACCCACGCCGCTGATCGTCAGCTGCAGCATGGAGCGCTGTGCTGTCGCAGGCTGGTTCATGACTCCCCTGTCGCTCGTGGCACCACCTCGGTCTGCACCGGCACAGGGTACCGGGTGATCGGGCATTTCGGGCGTCTCGGCCGTGGTCAGAGGCCAGAACCCACCCTTTCGGGGGGTTCGTGTCCCCAATATTGGGGACACCGTTTTGGCCCTGATCGTCCCCTTCGGGTGGGTAGGGTGCGTATGAGCCGTCCGCCACCCGCGGTCACGTGGGTACGACACGACCATGCGGTCGGTGCCATGACGACAAGGATCGGAGAGTGACATGGCAGCAGGAACCCAGGGCGCAGAAGCAGGTGCCCTCCAGAAGGGTCAGGACGCCGTGGTCGCGGCGCGCGGGAGCATCGCCTCGCGGTTGACCAACGTCCGTAACGAGGTCGAGCAGCTCCGTGCCTACTGGACGGGTGAGGCGGCGGTCTCGTTCGACGCCATGATGCGGCAGTTCGACGAGAACGCCACCCGTGTGAACAACGCGCTGAACAACCTGGCTGACGGTCTCGGTGCCACCGCGACCGACCAGGCTCGCAACCTCGAAGAGCAGCAGGCCACCATCAGCAACCTCGCTGCTGGCATGGCCTGAGCCGACCACCGAACGAAAGGAGAGCATCAATCATGGCCATGGGTATCGGTTCGTTCTCCGTCCAGACCGGACGGGTCCGGGGTCTCTCGACGGAGATCCAGAGCAACGCCAACGCCATCCGTCAGGCTCTGACGGAGCTCGAAGACCAGGTCAAGACCCTCATCAGCCAGTGGGAGGGCTCCGCGCAGGAGGCCTACCACCGTAGCCAGAGGGAGTGGACGGAGGGCTTCACCGCCCTGCAGCAGCTTCTGGTTCGTGTGTCCGCCAAGACGCAGGAGATGGCGGACGGCTACGACAGGCAGGACTCCCAGAGCGCCGGGCGCTTCTAGCAGGGGCGAGACGTGCGCGTGGTGGACGGTCGGGTCGCATCGGCCCGACCGTCCCCCGCTGTCACGTGCTCGCCCTCACCTCATGATCGCTACCCTTCCCTGTGCTCGGTGACGGCCCGCACGGGGTGAGACAGCAAGGAGAACGCCGGATGAGCGATCGGACGAGGGGTCGCACAGCGAGGCTCTCCCCTGGCCGTGCTACGACCGGTCGTACCACGGCCGGCCTTGGTGCGCGTGAGCGTGGCGGGACGCTCGTGGCGTGCCTGGCGGGGGGCTCCCGCTGATGAACAAGACTTCTCTTCAGACTCGCTGCCTCGTCTTTCAGGACGGTGATCGGCGGGTCGACGTCTGTGTCCCGCTCCGCGTGACGTTGGGCGACGCTCTGGTCGCTGTGGGCATGGATCTCGACGGTGGCCGTCTCCAGGTGGTCGAGGGCACGTACATGCGCCCTGTCGATCCGCGGGCCACGGCCTCTGAGCTGGCGGACGGCTCGCTGTTCACGGTGATCGACCCGAGTGCTCCCCAGCAGGGGCTCTCGCGTCGGGAGCGGGCCGCTGAGGGTGCGCGGGCGCGTGCCGTGGGGCCGTGGTGGGGTCAGGCGGTGGTCGGGCTCGTCGTGGTCTCCTTGGCGCTCACCGGGTCGCTGGCGCTCGTCGACACCGCTGTCGTCTCGCGGGCGCTGGTCGTCGTGGTGCTGGGTGTGGCCGCGCTCGTCGGTGCCGTCGTCGCTGTGCGCCAGGCCTCGGCGGACGCCGCGCCGGTGGCCCCGGTGGGTGACGAGGGACCCGCGGACGTGGGCGACCAGGAGGGCCCCCCGGCAGGTGCGGCGGGCGATGGTGCGCGTGCGGCCCGGGTTGCGGGCCCGGCGGCGCTGGGTGCTGCCGCCGTGGTGGTCGCGCTGCCGACGGGTGGGCCTGGTGATGCTCACCTGTTGATGGTGGTCGCGGCTCTGGCGGTGCTGGTGCTGTCCACGCTCGCGGTGACGGTCGACCCCTCCGCGCACTCGCGCCCCGCGCTGGGGGCGGCGGCGGTGATCTTGGCCGTGGCCGCCGGGGTGTGGGGGGTAGCGCTCGGGCTGGGTTGGGGTGCCCAGGTGGCGGCGGCGATCCTCGCGGGGGCGGTGCCGGTGGCGCTGAGGGCTCTGCCCACCTTCTTGATCGAGGTTCCCGACGGCTACTTCATCGACTACGAGAAGTTCCAGGACACCCGCTGGTCGGTGCGTGGCCGTATGCCGGTCTCTCCGGGGAAGGTGCACGGCGACGCGGTGAAGGATCAGGTGCGCGGTGCGCTCGCGGCGCAGGTCACCGGGACGCTCATGCTGTCGGTGATCGGTGCTGTGGCGCTGCTGTTCGCGGTGTCTGGCGACCCGGCGTCGTTGTTGGTGCGGATCGGTCAGATCGCCCTGCTCGTGTGCTTCGCGGTGTCGATGACGCTGCTGGGTCGCAAGGCTGGTGTGCCCCACCTGCAGTGGGCGCCTCGTGGCGCGGCCGTGATCGCTGTCGGTGTGGCTGTCGGGATGGTGATCGACGCCCTGACGGGTTCTGGCCTGCTGCTGGGCGTGGTGGCGGCCCTGCTCGTGGGGCTGGCCGCCGGGGCCCTCGCGGTGGCGCTGGGTCGGGGCGCGAGGTCGTTGGTGCTGTCTCGGGTCGGTGACTGGGTCGAGGCGATCACGATCGCGTTCTGCCTGCCCGCTGGTCTGCTGGCCGCCGACATGCTGGAAGCTGTGAGGTCGTTGATCGCATGAGCACCTGTCAGAACTGCCATCGCCCGGCCCCGGGCCCGGGGCCGTGCCCCTTCTGCGGCGCTCTCCCGTACGCACCCGCGCCTGCGCCGCAGGTGCCTGCTGGATATGTGCCCGCGCCGTATGTGCCTGCGCCGCACGCGCCTGCCCATCTCGGTGCGCCCGGTGTCGTGGGGGCCCCCGGTGTTCCCGCGCCGGGTGTGCTGGTGGGCGCGGCCCCTCCGGCCGTGGCGATGCCCTCTGCTCCCGGTGCGGCCGCACCCATACCGCTGGACCACGGCCCGGTGACGGGTCAGGTGTGGCGGGCGCGGGCTGAGGCGCAGCAGCAGCCCGCACCTGCCCAGGTGACCCCACCGGTCGTGAAGAAGATCGGGAGGAAGGGCAAGGAGAAGCCGGACCCGAAGGACGTGTTCTCGCTCGACAGCGAAGTCGCGTCGACCGGCGCTCGGATCGCGGCGTTCTCCATCGACACGGTGGTGGTGGCTGTGGCTGCCACGGTGGTGGCTGTTCTCACCGGGTCGGTCACGCTCACCGTCGTCATCGCTCTCGAGGTGGCGTTCGCGCTCGGGTTGTGGGAGGCCCGCACCGGGCTCACCGTCGGCAACGCGGTGCTGCGCCAGCGCACGTCTTTTGAGGATGTCCCGATGACGCCTGGTCTCGGGCCGGTGCTCGTGCGCGGGGTTCTGATGGGGCTCGGTCTCGCGTTCTGCGGGGTCGGGGCGTTGGTCATCTTGCTCGCGAGCATGAGGAAGCCGCACCGGCAGACGCTGGCGGACGGCGCGGTCCACACCATGGTGGTCTCCGTGCCCCGCAAGACGCCGCCGCCACGGCAGGCGGTCCCCACGGTTGCTCCGGGCATCCCGGTCATGGCACCCGTGCCCACGCCTTATGTGCCGCCTCGCGTGGTGACGACCACCCCTTCTGTTCCTCCGCCTGCTCTGCCGCCGACTCCTGCCGCCGCACCGAGCGTGCACATCCCTCACCCTGCGCATCAGGCACCAGGCCGACCGACCACGCTGTACCCGGCTCCGGCTCCGGCCCCGGCATCCGCACCGCAGGCCGCGCAATCGCAGGCAGCGCAGATGCCAGCGCCTCAGGTGCCGCACGCAGGGCAGCGGCCCCCGGCAGGGAGGCCCCCCACGTCCGGTGCCGCTCCGTCGGTCGCGGTGCCCGCCGTACCCCCGGTATCTGCCGCACTCCCGCCTCAAGCACCCGCTCAGCCGCCTGCTGTGCCGCCAGCCCAGGCGCCGGCCGGGAGGCCCGCCGCACCGGCAGCCGGTGCCCCGGCCCCGCTGCCCCCTGTCGCCGCCCCTGCTCCGGCCCAGCCCCCCGCTCGGCCTGCGGGCACACCCTCGGCCGGGCCGCCTTCGATGCCTGGTGCACCGGCAGCCGGAGCACCAGGGGGGCCACCGGCGGCCAGCATCCCGCCCTCTGCCGTGCCGACCCCAGCACCTGCGGCCGCCGTGCCTGCCATGCCCCGGCCGGTGGCCCCACCGAGCGTCACGCTGGTGCTGGTGTTCGACACCGGGCAGCGCTACCAGGTCGCCCAGGGAGCCGCTGCTGTTCTCGGCCGGGCTCCCACAGCCCAGACCCCAGGCGACCAGGCCCTGGCGGTGAAGGACGACGAGGGCACCGTCTCCAAGAACCACCTGCGCATCGAGCACGGTCGCGACGGGGTGTGGCTCACCGACCTGGGTTCGACCAACGGCACCGACCTGCTCGCCGACGACGGACAGCCGAAGCCGCTCCCACCCAGGGCTCGGACTCGTCTGGACCCCGGCGCGCGCGTACGGATGGGACACCGCGTGTTCCAGGTCTCACGAGCGATCCAGGGAGGCTGAACTGTGATGAGCATCGAGATCTTGGAGCGGGTTCCCAGGTCGGAGCACATGGGTCGTTGGGAGGGGGAGACCTACTGTGCCGTGTCGTTCTCAGTGGAGGGCGAGATCGCCAACTTCGCTAATGAGCTCGAGTTTCGTGTGCGTGAGGTCGAGGCGTTGTTGGTGGGTTATGGCGATGTGTTGTTGGCGGCGGCTGATGATCTGGAGGGGGTCAACCGGGAGTTCGCTGACGATCTGCGTCTGATCTTGGCGGACCTCAGGGACCGGGCAGGGGGGGACGAGGCGTGAGGGTGGCACAAGGTGCCCGAGCTACGGGTGCAGGGAGTTCTCGCTCGCGGCGGTGGTCGTTGGGGGGTGTGCGTCGTGGTGCGGTGGTCGCGGTGGTGGCGCTGGGGTTGCTGTCGGTGGTGCCTACTACAGCGTCGGGGGCTGATGCTGGGTGGTGGTATGACCAGATGGGGGTGCGGGAGGCTCATGCTGCGGGTATCACCGGGGAAGGCGTGAAGATCGCGGTTCTGGATTCTTCGATCAATGTTCAGGCTGCGTCGTTGCGCGGGGCGAACGTCCGGGTGGCTGACCCGGTGTGCTTGAAAGACATGAACACCGGTGAGTACTGGCCCACGACCAGCACCGAGTACCTCCCGAGCGTTCAGCACGGGACCAACGTGGTAGGGCAGATTGCGGGGACCGGCGACGGTGTGAGCGGGATCGCTGGGATAGCTCCGGGAGCGCAGATCACCTTCTACGCGATAGGTCGTCCCGAAGGTGGCCTTCCCGGCGGTTTCGAGCCCTGCGACAACAGCATTCTTGATGTCGCTTTGAGGCAGGCGATCCAGGACGGAAACCAGATCATCTCGATCTCGAAGAACTACCTGTCAGGGGGGGGGAGCAACCTTGGTATCGCTCAAGCGATCAAGGGGGGGGGCGTTGATCGTCAACGGTGTCCCCAACGTTCAGCGGGACGTAAATAGGGATTTCAGGGGTCTAAGCGCGAACGCGGGTGTGGCCGCGGTCGGTTCGGTGGGTCCTGACGGGCAGCCCCCGATAGTCGATGGTGCGGTGGTGGAGCACCGCCGAATCACGGTGCTTGCTCCGGGTGAGCAGATGGTGTGCCACGCTGAAGACTCGTGGGAAGGGACCCGGGTGTGTCAAGGCAATTCTTATGCGACGCCGGTGACTGCTGGTGTTCTGGCTCTGGTGGCTCAGAAGTATCCGGATGCGACGTCGAACCAGCTGTTGCACAGTCTTCTGGAGAATGCTGACCGTGGGGGCAGGGGTTCGGGTCATGATGCGACGTTCGGGTATGGGGTGGTGGATCTGCGGGCGATGCTGGCGGTCGACCCGACCGGGTATCCGGATGTGAACCCGTTGTTGTCCGAGGGGACGGGTAGGTACGACGTCACGGCCCAGGACGTGGATCGGGCGAGGTTGTTGGAGGGTTCTTTCATCACGACTCTGCAAGGTTCCACACCGTCGCCGTCGCCGACGTATACCTCTGAGCCGAGGCCGGTCGGGGTGTCGTTGTCTGGGTTGGTGTGGGTCGGTGCGGGCCTGGTGGTCCTGGTGCTGCTCGCCGCGGTGGTGGTGGTCGTGGTGGTGCTGGCCCGTCGCCGCCCTGGAGGGCCATGAGCACCACACGAGGCGCGAGATCGAGACCACGACCGCTAGCGAAGAGCTGTTACGAACGAGATTGAGGAGGATCTGATGGGAGAGGAGGTGCTCATGGCGGCTGCCGTGCCTGGTGGTGATGCTGTCTGTCTGTGCGGTGGCCTGTGGTCACGAGATGCCGCTTCTTGTCATCGGGGTGGCGTCGTGGATGTGGTGTTTCGTCACCTTCGTGGGTGAATGTGAGTTAGGCTGGCGTCCTGTCCTGTGGTAGGTCAGGAGGTCGCAGGGAAGACCAGAACAGAGGAGCGTGTCATGTTGGATGAGTTCGGAAAGGCCCTGGCTCAGGCGCCGGGGATGGTCGTCGATGCGGCCGGTTCTGTCGTGAGCGGTGCGGCCGACGCCGTCGGTACCGCTGTCGATGGTCTTGGCAGGGGTGTCAGTTCCATCGTCCCCTTGCCGGGGAAGGCCAAGGGCAGCGATACGGTCGCGGTCGCTGCTGTCGGGGACGCCACCACGCCCTCTGGCATCGGGTCTGCCGGTTCGGCTCTCGCGAAGGTCGCGGTGGACATCATCGCGGCGAAGACCGCGATCAACCGCATCCGAGAGATCTTGGAGCGGGTTCCCAGGTCGGAGCACATGGGTCGTTGGGAGGGGGAGACCTACTGCGCTGTATCGACGTCGGTGGAGCGTGAGATCGCCGACTTCGCTAATGAGCTCGAGTTTCGTGTGCGTGAGGTCGAGGCGTTGTTGGTGGGTTATGGGGATGTGTTGTTGGCTGCGGCTGATGATCTGGAGGGGGTCAACCGGGAGTTCGCTGACGATCTGCGTCTGATCTTGGCGGATCTGAGGGATCGGTCAGGGGAGGGTGACGCGTGAGGGTGGTACAGGGTGCCCGAGCTACGGGTGCAGGGAGTTCTCGTTCGCGGCGGTGGTCGTTGGTGGGTGTGCGTCGTGGCGCGTTGGTCGCGGTGGTGGGCCTGGGGTTGCTGTCGGTGGTGCCTACCTCGGCGTCGGGGGCTGATGCTGGGTGGTGGTATGACCAGATGGGGGTGCGGGAGGCTCATGCTGCGGGCATCACCGGGGAAGGCGTGAAGATCGCGGTCCTGGATTCCTCGATCAACCCGCAGGCTGCCTCGTTGCGCGGGGCGAACGTCCGGGTGGCCGACCCGGTGTGTCTGAAGGATCGGGATACTGGTGAGTTCTGGCCGACGACCAGCACCGAGTATTTTTCGAGTGTTCGGCACGGGACCGATGTGGTGGGGCAGATCGTGGGGACCGGGGATGGGGTGAGCGGGATCGCCGGGATAGCTCCGGATGCTCAGATCACCTTCTATGCGACGTCCCGCCCCGAGGGAAACTTCGAGGGCATTGTTGATCGTCAACCCTGCCAGAACAACATTCTTATGGTCGCGGTTCAGCAGGCGATCCGAGATGGGAACCAGATCATCTCTATCTCTAAGGGATATCAAGGAGGGAGTCGATTTCTTTCCGCAGAAGCGATCAGGGGGGGGGCTTTGATCGTCAACGCTGTCCCCAATACACAGCAGGACGTGAACAGAGACTTCAGGGGTCTGAGTGCGGTCGCGGGTGTGGTCGCGGTGGGTTCGGTGGGTCCTGATGGTCAGCCGCCGGCGGTGGGTGTCACGGGAGCGGTGAACCCGACCGGTGCGGTGGTGGGACATCGACGGATCACGGTGCGTGCGCCGGGGGTGGACATGGTGTGCCAAGGCCGTGGCGAGTCGTGGGAGGGAACTCATGCGTGCGAGGGGACGTCATTGGCGACACCAGTGGTGACCGGTGCGTTGGCTCTGGTGGCTCAGAAGTATCCGGATGCGACGTCGAACCAGTTGTTGCACAGCTTGTTGGAGAACACGGATCGTGGTGGTCGGGGTTCGGGTCATGATGCGACGTTCGGGTTCGGGGT
>Ga0123356_10006208_pt1 | contig 12084 bp, 12 predicted proteins | sample TergutEmb28metaG_2_FD_92546 | JGI IMG/M metagenome (GOLD analysis project Ga0123356, IMG submission 92546) | Embiratermes neotenicus P3 segment gut microbial communities from Petit-Saut dam, French Guiana - Emb289 P3 | ecosystem: Host-associated > Arthropoda: Insects > Digestive system > Gut ... | reverse complement strand
TGTGCCACTTTATGCAATCGGCAGTTATTTCAAAAAATAAAACGTAAAAAATAAGGTAAAAACCTTATATATTAAAGCCCTCTTAGTACTTCAAAAAAAAATATACTTTCGCACACTTTTTTTAAAAAAAGTAAGTTATTGAGTTTGAAAATATTTTAACCATTTTTTATGAATGTTACACACGAAAAAGCAGACGGAAATGTACAACAATTATGTATCGAGGTTCCTAAAGCAGATTATGAAGGCAATGTTGAAGCCGCTTTGAAAAAATATAGAAGAACGGCGCAAATTCCCGGATTTCGCGTAGGTAATGCGCCAATGGGCTTGATTAAAAGAAATTACGAAAAACCACTCATCGCAGAAGAAGTAAATAAAATTGCCAGCGAGAGCCTGTACGATTATTTTCAAAAAAATAACATCAATATTATGTTTGAACCAATGTTGATAGAAGAACTGTCGTCCGTTGATTTTGAAAATAAAGAAGATTTTATTTTTACATTTGAATTTGCTGTTCAACCCGAATATGAACTGGATTTTGCCGCATTACCATTAATGAAAGCATTTAGAATTGAAGCCAACAAAGAGGAAATTGAAGATTACATGAATCAAATCAGAAAACGCCATGGCGATTATATTCATCCGGAAATTATTGAAAAAGAGGATGATTATGCATCGGTGAAATGGGGTGAAAACGAAAATAGTTTCTTCTTTGTAAAAGATTTAACAGAAAAAGGAAAAAAATGGTTTATCGGAAAAAAAGTAGATGATGTAGTGAGTGTTGACTTCAAAGAAATGTTCACATCTGTTGAAAATCTGAAAAAATTCTTGAAAAAATCAGATGAAAATTTTGATGAAAATAATGTTGGAAATGTTGAGGTAACCATAACTTCCATCGGACGGGTAAATCCGGCTGAAATGAATGCCGAGTTTTTCAAAAAAGCATTTCCGGATGGCGCAGTTGCTTCTGTAAAAGAGTTTGAAAATATTGCCGCCCAGCAAATTGAAGCCCAATGGAAACAAGAAACCGATAGAAAATTTATGAATGATGCGATCACTTTGTTGATTCAAAACATTCCTATGGAGTTGCCCGAAGATTTTATCAAACGTTACATTCTTAGAAATAATGCTGAAATTACGGAAGAACAATTAACCCATGAGTGGGAAAAATATGTAGATTCCTTCAAATGGCAATTGATAGAAAGCAAGTTAGCTAAAGCTGAAAATGTAGAGGTTACGTTAGATGAAATAAAAAATCATATCCGTAACTTCTATTACCAAAACTATTTCATGCAATTTAACTTGGCGGATGTAGAAGAGCGATTGAATCAAATGGCAGAAGAAGCTGTGAAAGACAAAAAACAAGTGAAACAATTGTACGACCAACTGTTTGATTTTAAAATCATGGCGTTGCTGCAATCGAAAATGAATACGGAAGAACTGACCGGAGATTTTAATCAGTTTGTAGCATTTTTAGCCGGAAAAGGCGACGGCGGTACAACCGCTGCCGAACGGGGGGAAATTGAAGTGAAAAAGGAGAAAAGGAAAAAGGAGAAGGGAGAAAAGGAGAAAGGAGAAAGTGTAGAAGGGGAGGAGAAGCCTAAAAAAACAAGACGTTCACCGGCGAAGAAAAAAACAGAATAGGAACGGGATTCCTCGCTTTGCTCGGAATGACAAAAGAGATTCCCCTTCAAATTTTTAAAGGGGTGCCCGAAGGGCGGGGTAGTTTATATAAAAATAAAAAAAAACAAAAAAACAAATGAAAACCGAATTCCAAAAATACGCCGTCAAACACCACGGCATAAGTAGTTTAAGACTGGAGCAGTATCAATCTATTGCCAAGAATTATCTAACCCCTTATATTATAGAGGAACGTCCGATGAACATTACGCAATTGGACGTTTTTTCAAGATTGATGAAAGACCGCATTATCTTTTTGGGCGTTCCTATTTACGATGATGTGGCGAATATTATTCAGGCGCAATTGTTGTTCTTAGAGTCGCAAAATGCGGAACAAGATATTCAAATTTATATCAACTCCCCCGGCGGAAGCGTGTATGCCGGTTTGGGCATTTACGATACCATGCAATATTTAAAACCGGATATTCACACAATATGTACGGGAATTGCAGCCTCAATGGCAGCAGTGTTGTTATGTTCCGGCGCCAAAGAAAAACGATTTGCTTTGCCTCACTCGCGCATCATGATTCACCAGCCGATGGGAGGCACGCAAGGGCAAGCCTCAGATATAGAAATCGAAGCCCGCGAAATTCAAAAGCTCAAGAAAGAGTTGTACGAAATTATAGCAAAGCACAGCGGCAGAACCTACGAAGAAGTATGGAAAGACAGCGACCGCGACTATTGGATGGTTGCCGCCGAAGCCAAAGAGTATGGGATGATTGATGAGGTACTGGTAAGGAAGGGTAAAAATTAGGAATTAAGAATTAGGAATTAATTGCCGTCAGTTTTAACTGACGGATATAGAATAAAATTTTAAAAATTAAAAATCAACATTTATGTCAGAAAAAAAGTTTATATCCTGTGATGGAAATTACGCCGCAGCCCATGTGGCTTACATGTTTAGCGAAATAGCCGCTATATATCCGATAACCCCGAGCTCTACTATGGCAGAGTATGTGGATGAGTGGTCGGCTTATGGGCAAAAAAATATTTTCGGAGAAACCGTAAAAGTAGTGGAAATGCAGTCGGAAGCGGGCGCTGCCGGTGCGGTACACGGCTCTTTGCAAGCAGGAGCGTTAACCTCTACTTACACTGCGTCTCAAGGATTGTTATTGATGATCCCCAATATGTATAAAATTGCCGGTGAGTTGCTTCCGGGCGTGTTCCACGTTTCGGCGCGCTCTTTGGCGGCGCAGGCGTTGTCAATTTTTGGCGACCACTCCGATGTGATGAGTACGCGCCAAACCGGTTTCGCCATGTTGGCAACCGGATCTGTGCAAGAAATTATGGATATTGCTCCGGTGGCGCACCTTGCCGCTATCAAAGCACGCATGCCGTTCCTGCACTTCTTCGACGGCTTCAGAACTTCTCACGAAATGCAAAAAGTAGAAGCTGCCGATCAGGAAGTGCTCAAACATTTGATTGACCAAAAAGCATTGCAATATTTTAGAGATAATGCTTTAAATCCGGAACATCCCGTAACGCGTGGCACCGCTCAAAATCCGGATATATATTTCCAAACGCGCGAGTTGCAAAATAAATTCCACGAAGCGCTGCCCGACATCGTGAACGAATATATGGAAGAAATTTCCAAAATTACCGGCAGAAAATATGCGCCGTTTACTTATCATGGGGCTGCCGATGCTACCGACGTGGTGATAGCTATGGGGTCCATTACCAGCACTTTGAAAACCGTTGTGGATAAATTGAACGCCGATGGTAAAAAAACAGGCTTGATTTCCGTGCACCTGTATCGCCCTTTCTCTGTGAAATATTTAGGAATGGTGTTTCCGGAAACAACACAACGCATCTGCGTTTTAGACAGAACGAAAGAGATTGGCGCAAATGGAGATCCGCTTTATTTAGATGTAGTTGAAGCATTTGCTTCTTGCAAAGATATTCCTGCCGAATGCAAACCTATGATTATCGGGGGGCGCTACGGATTGTCTTCAAAAGATACCACGCCGGCGATGATGGTGTCTGTTTTCAATAATTTGGCAGCAGAAAATCCGAAAAATCAATTTACTATAGGTATTACAGACGACGTTACTTACAAATCCTTACCGTTGCTACCCGAAATTTCCATATTGCCGAAAGGCACTTATGAAGCTAAATTCTATGGCTTGGGCGCAGATGGTACGGTAGGCGCCAACAAAAACTCTATCAAAATTATTGGCGATAATACGGATAAATATTCGCAGGCTTATTTTGCTTACGACTCAAAAAAATCGGGTGGTTTTACCTGCTCGCACTTGCGTTTTGGAGATGAGCCGATTTTGGCGCCTTATTTGGTTGGAACTCCGGACTTTGTTGCTGTGCATGTGCCTTCCTATTTAGAAAAATACGACACACTGAAAGGTCTGAAAAAAGGTGGTACATTATTATATAATTCATTGTGGGATGTAGAAGAAACCAAAAAACGTTTGCCCGACTACGTTAAAAAATATTTGGCTGAAAACAACATCAGCTTGTATATTATCAATGCCACGGAATTGGCAGAGAAAATAGGTTTGGGCAACCGGACTAACACTATTTTACAATCGGCATTTTTCAAAATTTCGGAGGTAATTCCTTACGAAACAGCTGTTAAAGAAATGAAAAAAGCGATTGATAAAACATACGGCAACAAGGGTGAAAACGTGGTAGCCATGAACTATGCCTCTGTAGATGTTGGTGCTGATGTAATTAAAGTGGAGATTCCTGCGGAATGGGCAAAAATTGAAGTGAAGAAAGCGCCCGATACCCGCGATATTCCCGACTTTATTAAAAATATTGCAGAGCCGATGACGGCGCAAAAGGGAGATAATCTTCCGGTGAGTGCATTCTTGGGCTACGAAGATGGAACTTTCCCTGCAGGAACCACCGCTTACGAAAAACGCGGTATCGCCGTGCATGTGCCCGCATGGATTCCGGAGAACTGTATCCAATGTAACCAATGCGCGTTGGTGTGTCCTCACGCTGCGATTCGTCCTTATTTATTAAATGAGAAAGAATTGGCAGGATGCCCCGGAACTCCGGCAACTTTGAAGGCTATAGGTAAAGAGTTTGACGGTTTACAATTCCGCATGCAACTATCCCCATTAGATTGTTCGGGTTGTGGCAACTGCGCCGATGTTTGTCCGTCTAAAATCAAAGCGTTAGAGATGGAACTTCTTGAAGATCAAATGAAAGAACAAGAACATTTCGATTATATGGAAGTTCATGTGGCATACAAAGACCACTTAATTAACAAAGCGGCGAATGTGAAAAATTCTCAATTTGCACAACCGTTGTTTGAGTTTTCGGGCGCTTGTATTGGCTGTGGAGAAACTCCTTATATCAAAACCGTTACGCAACTATTTGGCGAGCAAATGATGGTGGCAAACGCTACCGGTTGCTCTTCTATTTATGGTGGCTCTGCGCCGGCAACTCCGTATTGCAAAAACAAAAAAACGGGCTTCGGACCGGCTTGGGCTAACTCTCTGTTTGAAGACAATGCCGAATACGGCTTCGGTATGGCGCTCGCCGTGAAGCAAATGCGCAACAGAATTGAACGCCTGATGGCAGAAGCTATCAAAACCTGCAACAAATGCAGCAGCGAATTGAAAGCGTTATTCCAGGAATGGATTGACAATAAAAACAGCACGATTGAAACCCAACGTATTACCAATCTAATTATTCCGATTGCCGAAAATTGCGATTGTCAATTTTGCAAACAAATTATGAATTTAAAGCAATATTTAGTGAAAAAATCGCAATGGATTTTTGGTGGAGACGGTTGGGCGTACGACATTGGCTTCGGTGGTTTAGACCATGTGATTGCTTCCGGAGAAGATGTGAACATATTAGTGATGGACACCGAAGTATATTCCAACACCGGCGGACAATCTTCAAAGGCTACGCCGGCAGGTGCGGTAGCTAAATTTGCGACATCCGGTAAAAAAATCCGCAAAAAAGACCTTGGCGTAATTGCCGCTTCTTACGGATATGTTTACGTAGCGCAAGTAGCTATCGGCGCATCACAAACACAGTGGCTCAAAGCGTTGAAAGAAGCAGAAGCCTACAACGGGCCCTCTATCATTATTGCATACGCCCCTTGTATTGCCCACGGATTAAAATTGGGCATGGGCAAAACGCAATTTGAGCAAAAGTTGGCTGTTGAGTGCGGTTATTGGCACTTGTGGAGATATAACCCTGATTTGGAAGCCCAAGGCGAGAATCCATTTATATTAGATAGTAAAGAACCTGATTGGAGCAAATTCCAGGATTACTTGAAATCGGAAGTGCGGTATGCTTCGCTTATCAGCACTTTCCCGGATGAGGCTGCCGAGTTGTTTAAAGCTTGCGAGGAGAATGCGAAGTGGCGGTATGGACAGTATAAGAAGATGGCAGGGAAGTAACGAGATCACGTTTCTAACACGCAGATAACTCTGTAAAAATCTCCTCTACATTCGCCGTAGTCGCTGTTAGAACTTCCTCAACAGAAGTCTCTAACACTCCAGCAATTCTCTCTGCAATAATAGGAATATAAGCGCTTTCATTACGTTTCCCGCGATAAGGATCCGGAGCTAAAAAAGGCGCATCGGTTTCTAATGCCAACGCATGAATGCCTACTTCCTTTACAATATCTTGCAGTTTATTTTTTTTGAAAGTAATAACGCCGCTAATGCCAAGCAAAAATCCGTGATCTACCGCCCACTTGGCTTCCTGAATGCCTCCGGAAAAACAGTGCAAAACGCCTCGTAATGGAACGCTCTTAAACTTTTTTAACACAGATAATGCTTCGTTAAATCCATCGCGAATATGGATGGAAAGAGGTTTATGAAGTTCTTTTGCCCAATGTAATTGTCTTTCAAAAGCAACAAGTTGTTCTGCATAAAACGACTTATCGTGGTATAAATCAATGCCTGTTTCCCCAATGCCTACTACAATTTTATCGTTCAAATATTTTTCCAACTCGGTTAATTGACTTTTATAATCTCGATTCACATCAGTGGGATGTAATCCGATTAATGGAAAAATATGATTAGGAAATTGTTGTGCCGTTTCAAAAATATCGGGAACAGATTGGGCAGAAACGCAGGGCAAAATTATTTTCTTCACCTTGTTTTCAATGGCGCGTAGAATAACCTCCCGATAATCATCAGGATAATATTCTCTACAAAGATGCGCATGCGAATCAATGTAATAGTGTTTATTCATACATCAATTTATTGATAATATCTTCTACACTAATGCCTTCTGCTTCCGCTTTGTAATTTTTGATGATACGGTGTCGTAAAATATTATGTGCTACGGCTCTCACATCTTCAATATCGGGAGAGAGTTTGCCGTTGAGGATGGCATGCGTGCGCGCTCCAACAATGAGGAACTGAGAAGCACGAGGGCCGGAGCCCCAAGCCAGATAATCTTTCGCCCACTGATGTCCTGTTCCGGTAAACGGGCGCGTTAACGTAACCAAACGAACGGCATATTCATACACATTCTCAGCAATTGGCACTTTTTGAAGCAGTTTTTGATAATAGATAATCTCTTCAATCGTCAAAATTTGCTGCGGTTCATTCATATCTCCGTGAATGGTGCTTTTCACAATATCCACCTCTTCTCTGAAAGAAGGATAATCTAAATATATGTTAAACATAAAACGGTCTTGTTGCGCTTCGGGCAGTGGGTAAGTTCCTTCCTGCTCAATAGGGTTTTGCGTAGCCAACACAAAAAACGGATCCGGCAAAGCGTACGTTACGGCGTTCATACTTACCGAACGCTCCTGCATCGCTTCCAGCAACGCCGACTGCGTTTTGGGCGGCGTACGGTTAATCTCATCCGCCAATATGATATTGGCAAAAACGGGACCTTTTACAAACTTAAACTTACGATTTTCATCCAAAATCTCTGTTCCCATAATATCCGACGGCATCAAGTCGGGGGTAAACTGAATACGGTTATAAGTTAAGTTAATCGTTTTCGCAATTGTAGTGATCATCAACGTTTTTGCCAATCCGGGCACACCAATTAACAGGGCGTGGCTACGGCTAAAAAGCACCATCAGTACATTTTTCACAACCTCATCTTGCCCCACAATCACTTTCGCAATCTCTTTTTTCAGGGCGGCATACTTTTCTACAAAAGCCTCAATGGCTTCCACATCGTTTTTAAACTGAATATTCATAGTATTTTAAGTTAGTTAATTTCCCAACGTGTTACAAAATCGCAATGTTTGTAATTATCGTGTATTTTAATACTTGTTGTTTTTACTTTATTTAGAATCCATTTTTCAATGGCTTTAGTTTTCTTCTCTTCCATAGCAGCATTTTTAATCACATCATAATCTTCAACCAAATTGGCTCTGTGGGACGCCACTTTGCTTTTTAAGAACAACAAACGATAGGAGGTTACCCCATCGTCATTAATAAAAAGAACAGGCGTAGAGTACTCTCCCTGAATGAGTTTGTTTAAGGTAGCAAAAGTCGCCTGATCCAATGATTCCTGATCAAATTTCGTAGAGAGCGTGTATGGATTGATGACCCAGCCGCCGCTTAATTTGTTGGGGTCTTCGGAAAACTGTAGCGCGGCTTCACTGAAATCCATTTTTTGATTGAGAATCACTTGCCGCACACTATCCAAATATTCAATTACTCTAACTTGTTCTTCAGCAGACGGTTTGGGCTGTATCAAAATATGCGATATGTCAATAGCATCCCCTCTGCGCTCGTGCAACTGAATGATGTGGTATCCGGCGCGGGTTTTCACCACATTCGAAATTTCTCCAGACCTAAGATTAAATGCTATTGCTTCAAATTCAGGATAGAGTACACCACGTTCCATAAATCCCAAACGTCCACCCTTAGTAGCACTTCCAGGGTCATCGGAATACAATGTGGCAAGCGTGGCAAATTTACTTTCGCCCCGCAGCACCCGCTCTCTGTAGCCTTCCAAGCGTGCTTTGATTTCTGAAATTTCGGCTTCGCTTACCGGCGGTGTTTTCAAGATATGGCCAAATTCATAAGTTGCAGGCACCATCGGCATGCTGTCCACACCTACTCTGTTCACAAAAGCCTTTACCTCCGAAGGGGTTACCGAAATATTAGCGGCTATCTTTTCCTGCACCTCTTCCACATGCATCTGGTCGCGCACAATAGGGCGCATATCGTTTTTTATTTCGGCAATAGATTTTCCAAAATGCTTTTCAATAATTCTTGCATCTCCACCCACATATTGTATATAACGGTTCATCTGCCTATTAAGCGCCTCTTCTACTAACTGGTCGGTAATCACAATACTATCCACATCTGCCTGGTGCAGCATGAGTTTCGTAAACACCAAGTGTTCCAAAACGAGGCATCTTTCATAGTCATCATCATCTTGCACAGCAAAAGAAGCCGTATATTCGGAATATGCTTTTTCTAAATCGGATTGCAGAATAATCTCTTTTCCAATCCAGGCAATAATGCCGTCAATCTGGGTTTGTGTTTTTGCAGATAGAAAGCTAATTATGAATAGAATACAAAACAAAAATGGACGTGTCATAGAATTTTATAAAAGGGTGCAAAAGTAATAATTTTTCATAACTTGAAACTCGTAAACCGTTGCTTATTACATGTAACGTACAACGAAAAATCTCATTAATCATTGTTTAATTGAAAATTTTTACGATTTTTGCATTTGGATTTAAAAGATGCCAAATTAATACTATTGCTATGAGGGCTGAAACACTTAATCAAAGGACAAGCCAAATATATCTTAATCTGTTAAGAGAGCGTAAACAGGAATATGCGAAAAAATATGGCGTAACCCGTATGGGAATTTTTGGTTCGGTGGCGCGTGGTGAACAAACTAAAAATTCTGATGTGGATATTTGTATTGAAGCGCCTCCTATGGGATTATTTGCTCTCTCAGGTCTTAATCTTACTTTGGAAGAACTCTTAGGAGTACCTGTTGATGTTGTACGGATGCACAAAAATATGAATCCAAGATTTAAAGAACGAATAGAAAGGGATATTATTTATGTATGATAAATCATTGATTATAGATGCTTTTGAAAATATAGAACAATCATTGAATGACATTTTGGAATGGACGGAAAATATTCGTTCTGTTGATGATTTTTTGACATCTTCTTCGGGTATGATTTTGTTGAACGCCGTTTGTATGAAACTGTCTGCTATCGGAGAGGAATTAAAAAACATAGATAAACGAACAGATAAACAATTATTTCCGCTTTATTCTGCTATCAATTGGAAAGAAGCGATGAAAATGCGAGACGTTATTGTGCATCATTATTTTGAAATAGATGTAGATGTCGTTTTCAGTACATTACAGTGTGATATTATTCCTTTATTGCAAGCAATTAAGCAAATAAAAATAGATTTAAGTAGATAAATCAACATGGTTACACGAAGATATTTACGAATAAAGGTGTTGCAAGCGCTTTACGCAGCGGAAAAAAATCCGAAAGAAGAACTGTTTGCCAATGAAAAGAAGTTGGATCAGGTCGTTCAGAATTGCCAGGTGCTAACCGTGTACTTTCTTTCTCTGTTGCCGGAAATTGTACGCTATCGCACGTTGCGCTTGGAAGAACTGAAAGAAAAAAATAACCCTACGGAAGAAGACCTTAATCCAAATACAAAATTTATTGACAACGAGGTCATTAAACAAATTGAAGAAAATAAAAATATTCAGCAATTTTGCAGAAATCATCATGTGGATTGGAGTAACAGGTACGATTTTATTGCACAAATGTACCACGAAATAGCAAATTCGGATACATTTCTTGCTTATTTTAACGCACCCGGACGAAATTATCAAGAAGATAAAGATTTCGTGCTCAATGTTTTGTCAAAAATATTTGCAGAAAATGAACTTTTGCACTGGTTTTTGGAAGAAAAAAACGTGCATTGGTTTGATGATTATAATGATGCGCTTTTGTCTGCCTATAAAAACATTGAACGATATAAAGAAAATCAGTCTAACCAATTAGCGCTCATCCCATTATTCAAAAATGAAGAAGAAATAACTTTTTATAAGGAGCTATTTCGTAAAACATTATTATATAACACTGAATATCAAAAGCGGATTGATGACAAGCTACAACATTGGGAATCGGAGCGGATCATGGAAATAGACACGATTTTAATGAAAATGGCGATCTGCGAGCTGACCCAATTTCCCACCATCCCCGTGAAAGTTACCATAAATGAATACATCGAATTAGCCAAATTATACAGTTCTCGCAAAAGCGGCGTTTTTATTAACGGCATTTTAGACAGCATCGTAACCGATTTGAAAAACGAAGGGCTGCTGGGGAAAATGGGACGAGGGCTTATTAATTGAGAATTGAGAATTGAAAATTGAGAATTGAAAATTAGGAATTAAAACATTGCCGTCAGTTTTAACTGACGGAAACAAAAAAACAAAATAAAAAAAACAAAATAAAAAAAACAGAATAAAGAATTAAAAATGTAATTAGGCCATGAATAATTTAAAAATCACAAACCTCATACCTCATACCTCATACCTCATATCCCTTTTTCTCCTTCTAAGCTGCGGAACTAAAAGCGATCCCGGTTTCTCCATCTCAGACATTAAAAACCCGGCTACCGCAGATGGCGTGGACAAACAGCAAATGGCAAACATGCCGGAAATTCAGTTTGAAACCCATGACTATAATTTTGGGAAAGTAATTCAAGGAGAACGGCTAAGCTATACTTTTCATTTTAAGAATGTTGGAAAATCGAGCTTGCTTATTTCCGGCGTGGAGGCTTCGTGTGGATGCACCACTTCCATACCTCCGAGAGCGCCGATTAAACCCGGAGAGAAAGGAGAAATTAAAGTTACTTTCGATTCAAAGCTCAAAAGCGGCGATGTAATTAGTTATTTAGTAGTTACCGCAAATACCTATCCGGCACAAACGGTGCTGACGGTCAATGCAAAAGTTGTAAGCCCATAGATAATCAACAATTTAAAAATTTAAAATTTAAAACCTTTTAAATTTTAAATCTTTAAATTTTTAAATCTTTAAATTAAAATCTTCAAACCTAATAAACCAAAACATTATGAACTTTCTACAATTTTTATTACTCGCCTCTCCAAACACTGAAGGCGAAGGCGGTGGCGGTGGCGGAATGAGCATGTTACTCATGTTGGGCGCCATTATCTTGGTATTCTATTTCTTTATGATTCGCCCGCAACAAAAGAAACAAAAACAGATGCAAAGTTACCGCAACGAGCTGAAACGTGGCGATAAAATCGTTACCATCGGCGGCATTCACGGTAAAATTACCGATGTACAGGAAACTACTTTCATCATTGAAGTAGAAGACGGCACAAAACTTAGAATAGAAAAAGCAGCCGTAGCGGTAGATCCGAATGCGCCCGCAAAAAAAGACTAAGATTGCCCTTACCGGCGGAATCGGCACGGGAAAAACCTAT
>Ga0123356_10006207_pt1 | contig 12086 bp, 7 predicted proteins | sample TergutEmb28metaG_2_FD_92546 | JGI IMG/M metagenome (GOLD analysis project Ga0123356, IMG submission 92546) | Embiratermes neotenicus P3 segment gut microbial communities from Petit-Saut dam, French Guiana - Emb289 P3 | ecosystem: Host-associated > Arthropoda: Insects > Digestive system > Gut ... | reverse complement strand
TTGATACAGATCTGGACACATTTATCGGTAAGTTTGGAAATTATGAAAAACCTCAAGCAGTGATGAATGGTAAAAGCGATAACAGTATTGCACACGGTTGGTCTCCGATTGGCAGCTATCGTCTTGAGCACACATTATCACCCGATGAAGAGATTGAAATAATATTTATAATTGGATATGTCGAACTTAATAAAGCAGAGAAATGGGACGGTCCCGCCCGCAACAGTGTAATTAATAAAAAACCGGCAAAGGAGCTTATTGCAAAATACAGTACTTCAGAGGCTGTCAACAATGAACTGGATGCTTTAGCGAAACACTGGGATAGTTTGCTCGGCAAGTTTGATGTTAAATCAGCTGATGAAAAGCTTGACCGTATGGTGAATATATGGAATCAGTACCAATGTATGACCACATTTAATCTAAGCCGCAGTGCAAGCTATTATGAAAGCGGACAGGGGCGGGGAATGGGCTTTAGAGATTCTTGTCAGGATTTACTTGGGTTTGTTCATATTGTACCCGAACGTGCCCGTGAGCGCATATTAGATATCGCCGCGATACAATTTGAAAACGGCGGAGCATGGCATCAATATCAGCCTTTGACAAAGCGCGGCAATGCAGATGCGGGCATGGGTTTCAACGATGATCCTCTATGGCTGATAGCCTGTACTCACGCTTATATTGCTGAAACCGGAGACTATTCAATATTAGATGAGCCTGTTCCTTTTGAAAATATAGAAGGTAGCGAAAAGCCATTATTTGAGCATTTAAGGGCGAGTTTTAACTATACATTAAATAATCTTGGTTCTCACGATTTACCGCTTATCGGCAGGGCGGACTGGAATGACTGCCTGAATCTGAACTGCTTCTCCGAAGAACCCGGTGAGAGCTTCCAAACCTGTGCGAATATAGAAAGTATGGCAGAAAGTGTCTTTATCGCAGGTATGTTTGTTCTCTATGGAAAGAAATATGCGGAGTTGTGCGAAAAACGAGGAGAAGCGGATGAGGCGCAAAGGGCAACTGTTGCTGTTATGAAAATGAACGCCGCAATACTTGCTTACGGATGGGATGGCGAGTGGTTTTTACGTGCTTATGATTCAAACGGAGATAAGGTCGGAAGTAAAGAATGTAATGACGGGAAAATTTTCATTGAGCCGCAAGGTATGTGCGTGATGGCAGGTGTCGGTCTTGATAGTGAGCACGCTAAGAAGGCTCTTGCGTCAGCTAAAGAGCATCTGACATTTAAATACGGCACTTGCCTTGTTTACCCTGCATATAAAGAGTATCATTTAAATTTGGGCGAAATAACAAGTTACCCGCCGGGCTATAAAGAAAACGGGAGCGTGTTCTGTCATAATAATCCATGGCTCAGTATTGCTGAATCAATAGCAGGTAATGCCGATGAAGCATTTGAGATATATAGCAGAATCTGTCCTGCGTATATTGAGGAAATAAGTGATATTCATAGGACAGAACCATATGTGTACAGTCAAACAATTGCGGGAAAAGAAGCTCCGACTGCAGGGGAAGCAAAAAACAGTTGGCTCACAGGCACAGCGGCATGGACTTTTGTTAATGTCAGCCAGTACCTGCTTGGTATTCGTCCGGAACTTGACGGGCTTAGTATAAGGCCTTGTTTACCAGAAAGATTCGATAATGTAAAAATACAGCGAATTTTCCGCGGCGCCACTTATAATATTAATATTACACGCTCGAATGAAAAAGGGCTGTGGATTGACGGGAAAAAAATTAAATCTGACATTATTCCGGAGGCTGCCGCAAGTTCAACAGTAAACATAGAGTGTAATATATAAAAAGCCTTAGAAAGCAACAATCACACTAACATTATAAAGGTGGTTTAAGAGATGAAGTATCTAATAGGAATTGATCTTGGCACTTCAGGAACTAAGACAGTATTATTCAATGAAGATGGTGAGGTTATAAGCTCGGCAACAGAAGAATACCCGCTTTACCAACCAAACAACGGGTGGGCGGAGCAAGACCCTGGAGATTGGTGGAATGCTTGTATTACCGCTCTTAAGAGGGTTCTGGCTGATTCTAAGGTAAATCCGGTAGATATTTCCGGAATTGGTTTCTCCGGTCAAATGCATGGACTTGTTATGCTTGATGAGCTTGGCGGAGTTGTGCGAAAAAGTATTATATGGTGTGACGGACGTACAGCGGCTGAGTGTGCTGAGATTGAAAGCAAGGTCGGTGTGAAGCGGCTTGTTGATATAACAGCAAACTTTGCTATGACAAGCTTTACCGCGGGTAATATTCTCTGGGTCCGAAATCATGAACCTGAGTTATATAAGCGTTGCAGACATATTCTCCTGCCAAAGGATTATATAAGATATAAACTGACCGGAGAGTACGGAATGGAAGCAAGTGACGCCTCAGGCATGAATATGCTTGATATAAGAACACGAAAATGGTCGGATGAGGTTTTAAAGACGCTTGAGATAGCCCCTGAACTACTTCCCGATGTTAAAGAATCTTCGGATATAGCGGGATATATTACCCCGGAAGCAGCGGAAGCAACCGGGCTTAAGGCCGGAACTCCCGTAGTTTATGGCGGCGGAGATAACGCGGCGGCAGCAATCGGTACAGGTGTTGTAGAGCCGGGCAAGGCATTTATTACAATCGGCACATCAGGCGTTTTATTTGCCCACTCGGATAACGTAGCAATCAACTCAGAAGGGCGGGTCAACACATTCTGCGCTGCTGTTCCGAACTCTTGGGCAGTATTCGGCTGTACATTAGCTGCCGGTATGTCACTGCAGTGGCTTAGAAATAACTTCTTTCTTCCTGAAATGAAAGTCGCCGAAGGGCTTGGAAAAGACCCATATACAATAATGACAGAGCAGGCGGAGAGAATTCCAATTGGTGCAAACCGTCTTATTTTCTTACCATACCTGATGGGGGAACGCAGTCCACTGCTTGACCCGAATGCAAGGGCTGTGTTTTTCGGACTGTCTGCAATCCATACTAAGTATGATATGCTACGCAGTGTTATGGAAGGTGTAATTTACGCACAAAGGCAGTGTCTTGATGTGCATAGGGAAATGGGCATTGAGTTCAGCGAAATTTATGCAACGGGAGGCGGTGCAACAAGCCCGTTATGGCGCCAAATGATTGCAGATATTTTTGAACTGCCGGTTATTACTATTCAAAACAGGGAAGGTCCCGCATTAGGCGCTGCAATTCTCGCCGGTGTTGGCACAGGTCTGTTCCCGAGCGTACCGGAAGCCTGTCGCAGAATTATTAAACCAAATCCATCACAACAGCCGATTTCGGAAAACACAAAGAAATACACACAATATTATAAGCTGTTTTGCGACCTTTATCCCGGAATGAAAAACGGTTTTCAGACTTTAGCGAAGCTTTAGCTTATTTAATCGGAAAAGTGGTCAGTGTGGTATATATCACGATGACCACAATAATGTACATTACGTTCTACTTGACGCAATATATAGACATTATTATAGACATTATTACTAAATATGGTAAAAATGTTAAAATATCTATTGATTAGTTTTTTTATAAAGAGTATAATTACTATCGGCATTCGGCAGGGGCGATAGGATTTTTAGATGTCCCTCATTATACCTTTTTGAAAGATGGTGTTTACTCTGTATTTAAAATCTCTGGAAATACAAGGATTTAAGTCTTTTCCAACAGCAACCCGGCTTACATTCGACAAACCTATAACAGGAATTGTAGGACCTAACGGCAGCGGAAAGTCTAATGTTTCCGATGCTTTGCTTTGGGTTATGGGGGAGCAGTCTACTAAAACGCTTCGCGGCGGAAAAATGGAAGATGTTATATTTGGAGGAACTCAGAGGCGTTCGCAGATGAACTATGCTGAGGTTTCTTTGATTCTTGATAACTCTGAAGGTCGGCTACAGGTTGAAGGGTCGGAAGTTATGCTGACCAGAAGATACTACCGCTCGGGTGAAAGTGAGTATTTTATTAATCAATCACAAGTGCGGCTCAAAGATGTCAATGATTTGCTAATGGACACAGGACTCGGACGTGAGGGTTACTGCATAATCGGGCAGGGCAGAATCGCGGAAATAATTTCAACAAAAAGTAAAGACAGGCGTGAAATTTTCGAGGAAGCAACAGGAATATCGAGATACAGACACAGAAAAGATGAATCAGAGCGAAAGCTTCAGCAAACTGATGATAATCTGCTCAGAATAGGCGATAAAATATCAGAGCTTCAATTGCAGATTGATCCGCTGCGCGAGCAAGCCGAAGTTGCAAAGAAGTATAATAACCTTAAAGGTGAGCTTCGAGGTATAGAAATATCAATGTGGTTGCGTGAGCTTGAATCTCTCGGCACCCGTTCCGAAAAAGTTGAAACTGACCACATCTCCGCAACACGCGCTTTAGACACCGCAACACAGGAGCTTGAAACTTATTTTGCCGAGTCGGAGTCATTATCTGAAATGACCCGTGACAGCAATGTGGAAGCGGATTCAATCCGCGAGTTGATTTCAACATCCGATGGCAGGCATAGTGAAGTTGAAAGCACGATTGCTGTATTAAAATCTCAACTTAAAGGCAATACCGATCAAATAGAAAACATTTCACAAGAACTCCAAAGCCAGGATGAGCGTCACGGAGGAGTAGGTGCACAAATTAACGACAGGGAAGAAAGGCTGCAAACAATCTCTGAGGAAAAATCATTTAGAGATGATAAGATGGAAAAGCTTGCTGCCGAACTCCAAGAGATATCAAACACAACAGGAGAATCATCTGACACACAAAGCGGACTTCTAAAACAAGAAAATGATTTACAAATAAAGCACAGTGACAAAAAATCAGAGCTTTCCGCACTTGCTTCTCAAGCTCAGGAACTCTATGACATGGATAATTCCGTTAAGCAGGAGCTTGCGGCGGCTAAAGAAGAACTCAAAGCTCAAGAAGCCGGAAATAAAGTTTCTGCCAGCGAGCTTAAAAAGGCGCAGGAAGAAGTTGATTCACTGGAGAACATTATAAAAGGTCTCACCATTAAAGCGGAAAACCGTGTAAGGAAAGCAGATGCCGCGGGAGAGAGTGTTGACCGGCTGACATTTGATTTAAAGACACTTGAGTCCAGAAAAAGCCTCCTGAAGGAAATGGAGAAAGACTACGAGGGGTACTCAAAGGCTGTTAAGCTTGTAATGCAGGAATTTTCACGCGGAGGCATAAAAGGTATTCACGGAACAGTCGGCGAACTGATTAAAGCTGATGATACATATGCTATTGCAGTTGAAACAGCTCTTGGTTACGCAATGCAAAACATTATTGTTTCAACTGATGATGATGGAAAAGCAGCTATAAATTATTTGAAACGCCGCGAAGGCGGAAGAGCGACTTTTCTTCCTGTTTCTACGATTAAAGGTACAGTTCTTAATGAAAATGAAATTTTAAATGATGACGGTGTTGAGGGATTAGCTATTAATCTTGTCAGCTATGACAAAAAGTATAAAGGTATTTACGCAAATCTGCTGGGTCGTGTAATTGTAGCCAATGACCTGAACAGCGCAGTGAGAATTGCGAAAAAGCACAGTCATAAATATAAGGTAATAACACTCGACGGACAAGTCGTAAATGCCGGGGGCTCGATGACCGGTGGTTCAAAGGCAAATACAGCGGGTGTGCTTTCACGTGCAAATGAACTTGAGCAGCTTGATGGGCGTATCAAATCCTGCGGCTCTGATCTGGAAAAAGCACAGCGTGAGTTTTCTGAGTGTGTCAGGGAGAAAACAGCGGCGGAGTATGAGTTAAATACTGCCGGGGACGAGCTGAGAGCTGCTCAGGAAGACGTAATGAAGCGGCAGCTTGAGGAAACACATCGTGAACTCTTATTGCAAGCCTTAAGAGATAAAATAAAATCGTTTGAAGAAGAACTTGATTCTATTGTAAAAAGAATAGATCAAAACTCTGATGAAACAGAGTCGCACAAGAAACAGATATCGCAGCTTGAAATTGAAGCGGAGAAACTGAAGGAACTGATTGAAGAGGCGATCCGCGGTCATGAGATATTGGCTGAAGAACGTGAGCGTGTAAATAATGCACTTGCGGAGTTACGTGCGGAAATAGCGGCTTTAGACGCGGAGAAGGACTCTTTAACAAAAGCGGTTCTGGAGCTCTGTGAGCTTCGGGATAAAATGTTCGACAGCCGTGAACGTCAGTTGGAAACAATCAGCGGCTTAAAGAATAAAAACGACAATATTTGCTCTGATATTCAAGAAAAGGAACGTGAAGCTGCTGCACTTCTTGATGAAATTGAATCACATAAAAAGCGATTGACAAAACTTAACGACAGAAAATTTGAAGTTGAAGAAAAACGCAACAAACTTACTAAAGCAATCCAGGAAAAGAACAAGGAGCAAATAGGATTACAAAATGAATGCTCAAGACTTGAACAGCGGAAACAGAGTGTTGAAATGGAAGAGAAGCAGATTATTGACAAGCTTTGGGATCAATACGAGCTTTCCAGAACAGCGGCTGTTAATGCAGGCACACCGATTGACAGTATTAAAGCGGCACAGAAGCGTATAAACGCGATTAAAAATGAAATTGATGAGCTCGGAACAATCAACATCGGTGCCATTGATGAGTTTGAGCGAGTCAGTACCAGATATGATTTCTTAACATCACAGCGCGATGATGTTGAAAACGCCAAAGCGGAGCTCTTAAGGATTATAGATGAGATTACCGCACAAATGCGCACAATTTTTATTCGTGAGTTTGAAATAATTAATAAGAGCTTTGAACGCACATTTAAAGACTTATTCGGAGGAGGACGTGCCTCACTTGTTCTCGAAGACCCTGATGATGTGCTAAACTGCGGAATAGACATTCAGGTGCAGCCGCCGGGTAAATCTCTAAAGACAATAACCTTGCTTTCAGGCGGTGAAAAAGCATTTGACGCAATAGCAATTTACTTTGCGATCCTGTCTGTACGGCCGCCGCCATTTGTTGTAATGGACGAAATCGACGCTGCGCTTGATGATGCGAATGCGTTACGGTTTGCCGATTATATGCGCCGTATGTCAGAAGTAACTCAGATGATTGTAATATCTCATAAAAGAGGCACTATGGAGGAAGCGGACGTATTATACGGCGTAACAATGCAGGAGCACGGTGTTTCTAGCCTGCTCTGCGTGGATCTTGAAGAAGCTGAGAAACACATGAGAAGCAGAAGTAAGGTTAGCGTATAGTATATGAAGTTATTTTCTAAACTGCAGGAAGGTCTTTCTAAAACAACAAGACAAATCGGGGCATTGTTCGCATCTTTTACAGGTGCGGACGATGACTTTTATCAGCAGCTTGAAGAAACCTTGATATTGGCAGATATTGGCGCGGAGCTTGCGATATCAACTGTTGATTTATTGCGAGAGCAAGTGATAAAAGATGGCTTAAGAGGAGCTGAAGAGATAAAAAAAGCATTGTCGGATATCCTCGCAGAGTCTTTGAGTGATGCCGATGCAACGCTAAATCTTGAAACGACACCGGCTGTAATTCTTGTAATCGGTGTCAACGGGGTGGGGAAGACAACCACTATCGGTAAGCTTGCTCTGAGATATGTTAAACAAGGGAAGAAGGTTTTACTCTGTGCCGGGGATACATTCAGGGCTGCAGCCGGCGAGCAGCTTTCCATTTGGGCTGACCGTGCGGGTGCGGAAATTATACGAAGGGAAGAGGGCGCTGACCCTGCATCAGTTATTTTTGACGGTATTAATGCCGCTAAAGCGCGGGGTATCGATATAGTTATTTGTGATACAGCGGGACGCTTACACAATAAGTCAAACCTTATGAACGAGCTTGGAAAGATTCATAGGATAATTCAGAGAGAACTGCCTGATTCAGATAAAGAAACACTGCTGGTACTCGACGCGACAACAGGACAAAACGGGCTTATACAGGCACGGCAGTTTAAAGAGGCGGCAGATTTAACAGGTATTGTTTTAACAAAGCTCGACGGAACCGCAAAAGGCGGAATTGTCTTTGCGATTGCCCATGAACTCAAAGTTCCTGTAAAACTCGTTGGAGTCGGCGAGAAACCTGATGATTTAATTGACTTTATCGGAAATGACTTTGCGGAGGCGATATTGGCATGATAAACCGCATATATGCTCTTGCTACGGCAAATCCGGGCAAAGTGAAGGAAATGCGTGAAATATTATCCGGACTGGGCATTGAGGTTTTAACACGTGAAAATCTTGGTATAAATGTAGAAATTGAAGAAACAGGAACGACTTTTATAGAAAACGCTACACTTAAAGCAACCGCAATTTGTGAAATCTCTGAAATGCCTTCTATTGCCGACGATTCCGGTCTTATTGTAGAAGCTTTGGACGGTAAGCCCGGCGTTTACTCAAGTTCTTTCGGTGGAGAAGAGTTAACAGCTGAGGCTCGCTGTATTTATTTGCTGAAACAAATGGAAAAGATTAAAAATATTGAGCAAAGGCGCGCAAAATTCGTCTCTACAATTGTGTGCGCTTTTCGTGACGGAAATACTCTGTCCGCATCCGGAGAGTGCAGCGGAATTATTACAAAAAGCTTAATAGGTTCAGGAGGGTTTGGTTACGACCCGGTTTTTAAACCCGATGGATACAACAAAACAATGGCAGAGTTGTCTGTTGATGAGAAGAATAAAATTTCACACAGGGGAAAAGCACTCAGAGAGTTCTCGAAATTGCTTCAATCATATACAGCAGGTACGACAGTATGAGAATAGGTATTTTTGGAGGCGCTTTTAATCCGCCTCATATAGGTCATGTTCAGGCTGCCGCTTCAGCAGTCCTTAAAAATGAGGCGGATTTATTGATTGTAATACCGACAGGCACCCCTCCGCATAAAAAAATGCCGCTTGGTACTCCAAGTTCCGAGGCTAGGCTGGTTATGACAAAAAACGCATTTATTTCTTCCGATTGCGTAAAGGTTTCTGATATCGAAATACACAGCGAAGAAAGTAATTATACAATTGATACAATAGCGAAAATAAAACATGATTATCCGGACTCGGAACTGCTGCTCCTGGTTGGAACAGACATGTATAACTCACTGAGCACATGGAAAGACAGCGAGGATTTACTTAAAGCGGTTACACCTGTACATTTATCGAGAGACGTAATAAAAATATCATCATCCGAAATACGTGAAATGCTTCCTAAACGTGAAGGGCGCGGCTTTCTTGCGGAAACGAATTACTCATATATAATTAAGCATAGATTATATGGTGCAAAGCCCGATTGGAACTGGCTTCGCGACAGAGCGCACGGCATGCTCAGCCCGCTTCGTATTCCTCACGTCGACGCATGTGAAATTGAAGCGTTACGTTTATCTGAGCGATGGGGCGTTAATTCTGATGATGCGCGAGAAGCCGCAATTCTTCATGATATAACAAAGAAACTTGATTTTTCTCAGAATATGTGTATAATTGCAGAGCACGGTGTTGCCTTGGGAAAGCTTGGAAATCACGGGGAAAAACTGCTTCATTCTATCACCGGTGCATTACTGGCAAAATCTGAGTTTGGCGTTTCTGATGCTGTAGCGGATGCGATAAAATGGCACACTACAGGCAGAGCAAAAATGTCTATGCTTGAGAAGGTTATATACATTGCAGATTATATTGAATCCACAAGGGATTTCCCGGGAGTGGATGAATTGCGGAAAGCTGCGTATGAAAACATTGATCAGGCAATGATTATAGGACTTAAAATGACAGTAAGTGATTTAAAATCACGTGGGATAAACCCTGATAATACGACTTACGAAGCGATTAATGACTTAACGAGGTAGTACACCGGTCTTACCGGGTACCGGGAGGTTTTTTCGAATGAAACTCTTTAGCAGCAAAGGAAAAGGGAAGCGCGTACAGAAACGGGATACATCAAAAAGAACAGAGACAAGCAAAAGAAGTGCAGTCAATACTAAAAACGACTATGAAGATGCAGTATCAGCCAATAGCTTGCCTAAGGACAAGACGGACGGCAAAGGTATATCGACAAAGAAAAAAGTCGGCATCATAATTTCAATCATTGTTGGTCTTATGTTGCTTTTAGGGGCAAGCGCGTTAGCTGTTGTCAGGTGGGAAATCCAGCCTTTTTATGATTATTTATTCAGACCGGGTGAAAGTGTGCTAGCCGAGCAGCCTGCGCCCAGAGCACCTGTAGTTAATATAGAAACTCCTGAAAGACCGGTTGTTACGGAAGAGCCGGTTGAAGCGGGTATTGAAGAAGAAGAGGAAGAAGAAGAAGAGGAAGAAGAGCCAGTACCTGAAAGAGACATGAACAAGTTTACATTCCTCGTTTTAGGTATTGATAACGATGGCGGCAATACAGATGTAATAATGGTTGCGACATTTGATGCTCTTGAATACACACTTGAAGTTGTCAGTATACCTAGGGATACAGTTGTGAATGTTCCGTGGAGTCTTAGAAAAGTAAATTCGATTCACGCGTATGCCCGTAATAATCACAGAGGTCAAAATGTTGCCAGTGAGGATATTACAGCGGAAACACTCGGGCGCTTCCGTGACTTTCTGGGCTTCAACATAGATTTTATGATTACAATTAGTTTTGGTGCATTTCCAAGGATTGTTGATGCAATCGGCGGAGTTGAGTTTAATGTTCCGAGAAGCGTTAACGTGGAAGGTTTTGGTGTTTCGAGAGGCACACAAAAATTAAACGGGCGTCAGGCGTTGGTGGTGATGCGTGACAGGAATGCACACTCAGACGGTGATATCGGCAGAGCAACTACTCAACAGGAGTTCTTAAATACTATTATGAAACAATTTCTTGCCAGAAGAAGTTCAATAAAAGTTAATGATATGGCAGAGATCTTTTTAAGGCATACAAATACTAACATACCTCTTAATAATTTGGTTTGGCTGGGTAATGAGTTTCTAAAGATGGATGCGGAAAACATAAACTTCCATATGATGCCCGGTGAGTTTGAAAGCCTGCGCGGTAACTTTTATATTACAGTTCAACTGGAGCCATGGCTTGAGCTGGTAAATGAAAAGATAAGCCCGCTTAATAGGGAAATAACAGAACATGATGTGAGCATTTTGACACGTGGTCCGGACAGACGGCTCTACGTAACCGATGATAATTGGCAGGGTGACCGCTCCTGGGGCGCATCCAGCAGAGGTTCTTCAAACCCGCAAACTACTACAGGCAGACACGAACGTTAAATAACTGAAGGGATTGGATTTTAATGCTGACACCAAATGAAGTAGCCGGATTTGTTGTAAGCGCGCTTGATAATAAAAAAGCACAGAATATAAAGTTGCTTCGAACCAGCGAAATAACCATTCTTGCAGACTATTTTGTGATTTGCACAGCAGGTTCAACAACACAGCTTAAGACATTGTCGGACGAAGTTGAGAAAGTCCTTAAGGAAAACGGAGAAATGCCTCTGCGCCGTGAAGGACATAGATCAGGCGGTTGGGTTCTGATTGACTTTGGATGTGTTGTTGTCCATTTATTTTTGCAAGAGGAACGTGATTTTTACACTCTCGAGCGCTTGTGGGGTGATGCGGAGGATGTAGAAATCAGCAGTATGATAGCGAGGACTAATGTAACATGAAATATGATTTTACAAGTATAGAAAAAAAATGGCAGGTAAAGTGGGAGGCTGAAAAGCCTTTCGTCGCATTAAACGAGTCTTCAAAGCCTAAATGCTATATTTTAATTGAGTTTCCGTATCCGTCAGGCACAGGTCTGCATATGGGACATCCTAGACCATATACGGCAATGGATATTGTTGCGAGAAAAAGAAGAATGCAAGGTTACAACGTCCTTTACCCGATGGGCTTTGATGCTTTTGGTCTGCCAACCGAGAATTATGCTATTAAGAACAAAATACATCCTGCAATTGTAACAAGAGATAATATAAAGCGCTTTACTCAGCAATTGAAAATGTTGGGTTATAGTTTCGACTGGTCAAGATGTGTTGATACAACCGACCCTGATTATTATAAATGGACACAATGGATTTTCTTGAAGCTGTTTGAGCATGACCTTGCTTATAAAGCACTTATTCCGGTTAATTGGTGTACTTCATGTAAATGTGTACTTGCAAAT
>Ga0123356_10006206_pt1 | contig 12086 bp, 4 predicted proteins | sample TergutEmb28metaG_2_FD_92546 | JGI IMG/M metagenome (GOLD analysis project Ga0123356, IMG submission 92546) | Embiratermes neotenicus P3 segment gut microbial communities from Petit-Saut dam, French Guiana - Emb289 P3 | ecosystem: Host-associated > Arthropoda: Insects > Digestive system > Gut ... | reverse complement strand
TAGAACTTTCCCTTTGAATTACCCCCCCCCCCCCAATATCTACCTTTTTTAAATGAACTCCCAACGGTGCTTTAATGCCCCAAACAGTAACCACAAAAAAAAAATCGTTTCTACACCCACGAATATGGCTTAAAAAAATTTAAAATGGAGGAAAAAAAAGTATTTTTACAAAAAAAAAAACTTTCCCCTTTAAATTCCCCCCCCCCCCCCAATATCTACCGTTGTTAAATGCACTCGCAACGGTGCGTTAATGCGCCCAACAGTCAGCACCAATAAAAAATCGTCTCTACAGCCACGAATATTGGCTAAAAATATTTCAAGGAGTCTCTTTATGAAAAAATTCAGGTATATGTTTGCGGTTTTGGCAATTTTGCTTGCCGGTCTGCTCTTAACAGGATGTATCGATCCTGATGATGATCCCGATAATAAACCGGTAAACCTTGCAGGTAAGGTTGTTATTCTGCAGGCATACGGAAACAGCGGTAGCAGCGGTTCTCCGGCTGGCGTATCACATTCTTTCGTAGAATTGTATAACACCACTAATGGAGCTTTAAGTCTTGATGGAGTAGGGTTGTATTTTGCCGATGGAACCAGTGAAGCGAGCGCGCCAAATAACGCTACAGAAGATGGCGCCTGGAAAAGAATATCGCTTGAAGGCAAAACAATACCGGCAAAAGGCTCCTTACTTATTTTGGGCGCTAAGCATGATAATATCAGCGGTACCCGTCACATTATAGCTGATGGTTTTGGTGATATTAACGATAACAATTTAGCTTTAAGCAACAGAGCGTTTAAAATTGCTTTAATTAAAAGTGCAGATGCTTTAACTGTTCAGAACCCCTTTACCGCTAACAGCGGAAAACCTGTTGCTGGTTATATCGATATGGTCGGCGCAGCGAATAATTATCAGGGACGCGACCAGATATTTGGTTTTGAAACCGCTCCTGCCCGCTGTTCTGCATCAGAAGCAGTCCGCCGCATGGATCTTATCGATACCGATAATAACAATGAAGACTTTGAAGCGGCAAGATACGCTTCTGGCGGCATGACCAACGAAGAAATCGATGTCCGTAAACCCAGAAACTCCAGCGCAGGCGGATGGAACCCCTTTGCAGAGCCAGCAGAGCCCCCAGTAATTCCAGATACAGTTGCAGGAGCAAAGAGCACACATGCAACAAAGTTATTAATTTTACAGGCTGGCGCGTCTACTGATGGCGCTATTACACGCAGTTTTGTGGAATTATACAACAATACCGATGATCCCATTAATTTAAGCACATTTTCTTTGCAATATGGCACAACAGGAACAAATTGGACTAAAATTAATCTGACAGGAAGCATTCCTGCAAAAGGTTCGTACCTTATTAGAGGACCGTTAGGTACAGTTCACGCTGATAATAGATTATTTATTGATAGTGCCGATCAAACTGTTGATACTTTTTCTTTAAGCAATAATGGTTTTAAGATCGCTTTAATGGAGAATCAGAGCATACTTACTGTTGTAAATCCGTTAGTCATGACAGGAGGAAATGCAGTAGGTTATGTTGATATGCTTGGCGCTTATAATAGCAGCGCATCTGCCGTAGATGCTTTTGAAGGCGCTTTGTTTAATCCTATTTCCAAGCAGGCTGCTGCCCGCCGTAGTTCACTTGTTGATAGTGACAACAATAATACAGACTTTACAAGAATTGATTATCGCACTTCCGGTACTACAAACGATCAATTAGCACAATATAGACCAAGATTTAGCGGAGACAATGCATGGGATCCGTTCCCGGAACCACAGGAACCAGAATGGCCAACAGGAACAGCAAAACTCATGATTTTGCAAATTGGAGCTGGCTTCGATGGTAATATTAACCGCAGCTTTGTAGAGTTGTATAACAATACAGCCGAACCTATTGATTTAGGTACATATTCTGTACAGTACGCTTCAGGGTATAGCACAAACGCTAATGGTGATCCTTTGGCAACCGCTACAGAAGATGCGCCATGGAAAAAAATTGATTTATCGGGAATGTTACAGCCTTATACCTCATATTTAATAATTAGTGATGCACAAACGCCGCATGCAGATGATTGTCCATATCCTGCGCTTACATTTGATGATGCAGATGGCGATATTCTGGATTCTGAATTATTTTTAAACAATAGAGCAGTTAAAGTTGCGCTTATTAATAGTCAAACGCTGCTTGATGTACCGAATCCCTTTACTGCAAATGGAGGCAATCCAATTACTGGTTATATCGACATGATTGGTGCTATGAATGGTACTGGAAATAATCAAGCGGTACGAGGGTTTGAAGGAGCAACATTTAATAATATGACAAAACAAGTGGGACTTCGCCGTAAAGCGCTTACTGACAGCAATAATAACGCAGATGATTTTGAGCGTATTGTATACCTTGAACATGTAACTGGCGGTGGTACTGCAGCTATTACGGCTTATTTACCGGCTCATGAGCTCAATAGACCTAAAAACAGTGCTCATGGTGCGTGGAATCCCATTACTGGCGAACCAATATTACCATAATTAAGGAGTAAAATATGAATAAGAAACTTATTACAATCAAATCGTTCTTTTGCTTTTTATTAATTGCAAGTTTTTGCTTGTTTACAGCTTGTCCGCCTCCGGATGATGATAAAGATAAAGGCGAAAACGGCGAGTATAACAACCCACATGGCGGGCAAACAAGAGGACTTACCTTTTCTCATGCCAGCGGCTTGTATGCTTCAGCATTCAGCCTTACAATGTCGTCGCTTGAAGGAACTATCTATTATTCGATAGATGGCAGTATTCCCGATCCGCAAAATCTTGTTGCAGGTCGGACATTTCAATACACTGTTCCCATTTATATAGTAAGTCGTAACGGACAGCCGAATCTTCTGGCAACAAATACAAATACTGAACAATTTTATATGGTTCAAGATGACCCAAGAGGTCATGCGCCGCTGGTACATCACCCATATGACAATAGTTATAATCTAATCCCAAAAGCTACAGTTATTCGCGCTGTCGTAGTTGATTCTGCAGGAAAAGTTGGCGACGTAGTTACTCGTACCTTCTTTATTGGAGATAATCTTGCAAATTACGGAAATCATCCGGTTATTTCTCTTGTTACAGACCCATTTAACCTGTTAGATGTAGAGCATGGCATTTATGTTCGTGGAGATGCTGGTAATCGTTGGAATTATTGGCAAAGTCCTTCGGGTAATGAGTACAACTTTAGGTTAAGCGGAAGAGAAAGAGAACGTGAAACATCGTTTGAATATTTTGACTCATCAAGAAAAGCTGTAATTACTCAGGGAGCCGGTATTCGTGTACGCGGCGGATGGTCAAGAGGGCTTGGTCAAAAAAGTTTTAACGTATATTTTAGGGGAGAATACGGCACAAGCGACTTAAATTATCAACTTATCCCTGATGCCGTTCAAAGAGATGGGACAACACCCACCACAAGATATAGAGATTTTATTCTTAGAAACGGCGGAAACGATGCACAAGAAACAAAAGTACGCGATGTATTCATTCAAAGTCTCTTAACAGATCGCGCTTTTATAACACAAGCCGGAACACCGTGTATCGTATACCTTAACGGAGAATACTGGGGCGTTTATAACATGCAGGAAAGACACAGCGATCGCTTCCTGGAATACAAAGGTTATGCCAATAGCAGAAATAACGTCGTTATTTTTACAGCAGCCGGACTTGATGAAGGTGATGAAGCAACAGACCAAGTGCTTTATGACACAATGCGCGATCTGGGGTTAATGGATATGACCAACCCGGCAAATTACACCGCTTTCTGTAATGTTTTTGATATTGACAGCTATATCGATTACTTTGCCGCTCAAATGTATATCTACAACGAAGACTGGCCGCAAAATAATTACCGGATATGGAGAGTACGAACTGCAGAGCCATCTAATATTCCTTACGGAGACACTAAATGGCGCTTTATGATGTACGACACCGAATTTTCCATGGGAATTTATTCTGCCGGCAGTATTACAGGTCAAAATAATGTAGGAAACGCATTTGAAAAACTTATTAACGGTGAGCATAAAAACCATGAGAATGCCAGAATATTTGTTAATTTAATGCAAAATCCTGATTTTGCAAAGCAGTTTGTTACCACAATGATGGACTTATACAATGTTGTCTTTGATTATAACTCTAACGTAACTGAATTAGACAGATTAGCAGATATTTACAGACCGATTATGGTAGATAATGCACAAAGATGGGGTGGCGGTAGCTTTGATTGGCATATTGGCAATATGAAATCCTACATGCTTAATATTAGATCTGCAATGGTTAATAACTTATTACCGCAATATTTTAATATAAGTGCAGGTAATTTAAGTAATGTAACCCTGTCTGCCAAAGCTGGCGGGGCAATAATGAATAATTTAGCCACAAAAATAAATACAGTTACTCCAAAACCGGCTGGCGGAACCTGGACAGGACATTATTATTCTGATTATCCAGTTACAGTAACTGCTGCAGACATAAATGGCTTTACTTTTTCCGGCTGGACAGTAACAGGCGGCACAGCTGCGGATGCATCTAGTAGAACTACAACCGTTACATTTACCGGCAATGTAGAAATTACTGCTAATTACACCGGCGGAGGCTCAGTTGTTGATGCTACTAGCATTAGTTTGAATAAATCTAGTCTAGAAATGACTACAGGTCAGACCGATAGTACACTAATTGCCACTGTTTTGCCAAATAATGCCACATTTAAGACAGTAATTTGGACTTCCAGTAATCCAGCAATAGCAACAGTCAGTAATTCTGGATTTATAACTGCTGTAAGCGGCGGTTCCAATGGTCAAGATGGCACCGAAGTAACAATTACTGCCAAAACCGCAGATGGCGTTCATTCTGCAACATGTACTGTAACAGTCAAACCTTTAATGCAAAATGGCGGGCTGGAATATGCAGGCGGCACACTAAATTTCCTTGTTGGAGATGTTTATAAATTCTGGACATGGTCAAGTCCATGGGATATACCTAGAAACTTTATTTGGGCTTCCAGTGATGAAAATGTTGCTACAGTTACACAAGATGGTACTGTAACAGTTCACTCCACAGGTCAAACCACAATTTCTACAATTGCTGTAGACGGCGGTTATCACAATACATGCACAATTAATGCGTATGCAGGAACGACATATTTAGATTTAGCAAAATTACTTAAAGATGCACCGCATGGGGTAAAAGACACTTATGATAAGTTATATACAGATGTATTTAGGGATGGCGCGCCACTGGGAACCGGCGGTGCACTTAATGAACATGTAATCCTGGAAGTAATTAATGAAGGTGGTTTAAATAAACTTAAAGTTACTTCGATTGCAGACTGGGGTGCAGGTATTGATATTTGGGATATAACTAATGAACACGCAGGTACAGGTGTAGGAATAGACTTCCAGGGCGGAGAAATGATTGAAATTCGCGGAAAATATATGTCTGCGGCTGGCGGTCATATTATACTTAATATGAACCATACAGATTTTGAACCGTTATATACTAGTCATCATCTTGGGGAATGGTGGGATTTTCAAACATTCATATATGTAACTGAGGAAAATGCGGCAGAAATAAAATATGTTTCCCAGGATAATCCTGCTGCCATAAGGGTAAAATCGACGAGATCAATAGAAGAGCACTGGGTCGATGGAACAGCTATTTTCTATATTGAACAATTAAGAGTGTACAAACCCGATTGGTAGAGACATTGCAGATTATATGCCTAATTGCATATAGTCTGTGTGCAGAAAAGTTCCCCCCTGAACGGAGTCTTTCCGGAGTGAAGGGGGGCTTTTCAGCACACAGACTGTGTTTCAGGCATACGGTTTTAACCTAAATACCCAGACAACCTGCGATAGCACGAGTTCACAACATTTTTCTGCATAACATCAATTTCTTCCCCGCGAACCTCCGGTTTAAGTTCATCGATCAATGTTTCCAGACTAGATAAACTCTCATTTAAACTCGTGTGGAAACCGCGCGATGCCCTGAACCAATAATTGCCCTCACCGTCGGTAAAAAGACCCAAAAAACCCAGATCTTTCGAGTTTTTTTTCCATATAACAGGCTTTGCAAGATTATCGATGTGTTTTAACAGCGTAAGAAGATTCTGCTGCGAATTAAAGTTTTCTTTCCGGGGCCATGAGCGCGAAAAAGCGCCAGCAGCATCAAGAGTAGGCGCCAAAGAAAGAATAAGTTCCAGTTTTTCGCCCGCAAGAAGATTAAATTCGTTATTTGAGCCGCGTTTTTTAACAATAATTATCCCTTTGATATTTTTATAAACAATTTCGCCGGAAATATTTTCACGAACACGTTCCAGCTTTTCCCACGGTAAAAGAACAGTCTTTTTCCCTTTAATCGTGATAATTTCGAACACCTCGCCGCAAATTTTAATATTATTTGTAAAATCACGTTCTTTTTTATCTCTTTTACCCCTTCTTCCCTCTGTGTCCTCCGTGCCTCCATGACCCTGTGTGATAAATTGCGGATTATTTCCCAATCCAATCCGATTTAAGATCGATCTGGAAAGCGGTGAGACAGACATCGCGTACATTTTTGAAGTGCGGACAATCTCACCTGCAACAATAAACTGCGGATCAGTGCGGAACATAACAGATCCCGGGTGAATAATTATTTTATCCGCAGTTAAACTGCTATAAGAACCCATACCAGACCTGACATTTTTGCCTCGTTGTCCGCGATCACGCGTACGGGAACGCGATTCTTCCCTGACACAGACAAATTGAATCATTCCGCGGCTAATACAGCATAAATAATCATCAATTTTACTTTTAACAAGAATCGAATCCTGTTCAGGAGAGTTATAATGCACCGGAATCTTCATCGAAGATATAATTTCTTCCAATTGAGCAGTCACATTCGTGATTTCTGCCATAGCGCGGTCATCAAGATAATTTTTTTCGCAAAATTTCGCTTTATTGGTTGAATCATTATAAGATTTAAAAAGCTTTAAATATGAAATAAAATCGCCGTCATCATCGCGAAAACGGTGATGCGCCTGTCTTGCATCGGTTTCTTCTCCCGGAGGAAGAATATACGGACTCTGTGTCGATAAAAATGCCGCTGCGATAAGCGTTTCGCGGATAACATCAGGATAATTTAGAATTGCTTCGACAATAATCCGTGATTGACGCGGTGCAAGCGGAAATTCTGTCATTAATTTGCCAATATTCGATAAACTGCGGTCTTTTTCGAGCGCATCAAGCAGATTTAAAGTTTCAATACCTCCAATTAAACCTTCTTTTTCCGGCGCTGCAATGAAATCAAAATCTTCAAAATTAGTAATACCAAGGTCTGCCATACGTAAAATTACTTCAGATAAGTCTGTTCTAAAGATTTCTTCGGTAGTATAGAGCGATCTTTGTTCAAAATCCTTGCGTGTGTACAGTCTGTAGCATGTTCCTTCGCGTGTTCTTCCGGCTCTTCCCTTGCGTTGATTCGCAGATGCGATTGAAATCGGCGATTCTATCAGACTTGATGTGAATGTACGTGGATTATACCAGTTTAATTTTGCTAATCCGGAATCAATTACAGCAGTGATACCATCGATTGTGACCGATGTTTCTGCGATATTTGTTGATATTACGACCTTTGTTTTGCCATTTGGAGCCGCTTCAAAGACTTTTTCCTGTTCTTCCTTGCCAAGTCTGCCGTATAAAGGTATTAAATGCAAAAATTTTCCAACAGAGCAGAATGTAAGCCTGCTCATGCAGTCTTTAATCATTTTTTCGCCTGAAAGGAAAATTAATATGTCTCCTTCACGCTCTTCATTAATAAAACGGGTAGTAATTGCTTCGATTTTCATTAAAATGGCTTCTGATGCGTCGCTGTTTGACGCTGCAGGAGGAGCGTCGTATATCATCGTCACAGGAAATCTTTGCGCATCAATCTTAACAATTGGGCAATTTCCAAAGTATTCGGAAAAAATTTCTGCATTAATCGTTGCAGATGAAACAATTACTTTGAAATCTTTGCGGCTTTCAAGCACTCTTTTAAGCAATCCAAGTATAAAATCGATGTTTAAACTGCGTTCATGAGCCTCATCAACGACTAAAACACTGTATTTTGACAGCCAGGGATCCAATTTCATCTCCTGAAGCAGCATTCCATCAGTCATTATTTTGATTTTAGTTTCATGATTAGTCTGATCTGCGAACCTCATTTTGTATCCAATGAGCCCTGGAATGGTTGTTTCGCATTGTCTTGCTATGAATTCACTCACAGATACCGCAGCTATACGCCTTGGCTGAGTAACACCGATGATTCCGCTCTTTCCGTAACCTGCTTCGTAAAGTATCACAGGGAGCTGTGTTGTCTTGCCGGAACCTGTTGGACTCTCTACAACGAGAGCTTGATTATTTTCCAACATTGATAAAATTTTTTTCTGATTCTTGTAGACAGGAAGTTCAATATAGTTCATAATATAAATATAGCGACTTGATCAAAAAAAATAAAGTTGCTATTATTTAAACATCATGATAAACTATGGTGGAGGATGTTAATGGCAAATAAGAATGTTTACTTCTTCGGTAAAGGAAAAGCTGAGGGAGATGCAAAAATGAAAATGGTTCTTGGCGGTAAAGGCGCTAACCTTGCTGAGATGACTAATCTTGGTATCCCGGTTCCTCCGGGCTTTACTATTTCTACTGATATGTGCGCTGCCTATTATGAAAATAAAAACAAGTATCCTAAAGGTCTTAAAGAAGAAGTCGAAGCAAATCTTAAAAAATTAGAAGCAGTAATGAAAAAGAAACTGGGTGATCCTGCCGATCCGCTGCTTGTTTCTGTTCGTTCAGGCGCTGCTGCATCGCTGCCAGGCATGATGGATACGATTCTTAACCTTGGAATGAGCGATAAAGTGGTTAAAGGGCTTGCTGCAAAGACCGGAAACCCCAGATTTGCATGGGATGCCTACAGGCGCTTCCTTCAAATGTACGGCGATGTTGTAATGGGCGTTGACCATGATCATTTCGAAGAAGCTCTTGCTAATATGAAGAAAAGTAAAAAAATTGAGTTAGATACTGACCTTACAGCTGCAGATTTAGAAAAACTTGTTGAACAATACAAGCAAATCGTTAAAAAAGATACCGGCAAAGAATTCCCGCAGAACCCGATGGATCAGCTTTGGGGCTCGATAAACGCTGTTTTTGGCTCCTGGATGAACGAAAGAGCCGTAAAATACCGCCAAATCGAGAATATTAAAGGACTTAAGGGAACAGCAGTAAATATTCAGACAATGGTTTTTGGTAACTTTGGCGAAGATTCAGGCACAGGCGTATGCTTTAGCCGCGATCCTTCAACAGGTAAAAACGAATTCTACGGCGAATATCTGATGAATGCACAGGGCGAAGACGTTGTTGCAGGAATCAGAACCCCTGAAAGAATTTCTACACTGGAAAAAAAGAATCCTGTTATTTATAAACAGTTAGTTGGAATTAAAAACAGACTGGAAAAACACTTTAAAGATATGCAGGACATGGAATTTACTGTTCAACAGGGAATTCTTTACATTCTGCAGACCAGAAACGGCAAACGCGCCGGTACAGCTGCAGTAAAATGCGCCATCGATATGGTAAATGAAGGCTTAATCGATAAAAAGACTGCTATTTCGCGTGTATCGATTGGTCATTTAGACCAGTTATTACATCCAATGATCGATGTTAAAGCTCAAAAAGAAGCAAAATCGCTTACTAAAGGGTTGAATGCTTCTCCGGGCGCTGCTTGCGGAAGAATTGTTTACAATGCAAAAGATGCTGAAGCATGGCACGAAAGAGGCGAAAAAGTAATGCTGGTGCGCAAAGAAACATGCCCGGAAGATATCGGCGGAATGGTTGTTGCACAGGGAATTTTAACTTCTACAGGCGGTAAAACAAGCCACGCTGCTGTTGTTGCCCGCGGAATGGGAACTCCGTGTATTGTCGGTGCAAAAAATGTTTTATTAATGGGCGATGGCACTGTTGATATCGGCGGAAAAACTTTTAAAGAAGGCGACTGGATCACCATTGATGGTTCATCCGGCGAAGTATACGAAGGAAAAATGCCGCTTGTAGCGCCTGCAATCTCCAAAGAAATGGAAACTTTCCTTAAATGGTGCGATGATGTGCGCGCCGGTTCAGTTCGCGGCAAGATAAAAGGCTTTGAAGTAAGAACAAATGCGGATCAGCCGGAAGATGCAAAGCGCGCCTTTGATTTTGGCGCTCAGGGTATCGGTCTTTGCCGAACAGAGCATATGTTCTTTGATAAAGAAAAACTTGCTCACTTCCGCGCTATGATTATTGCAGATACAGAAGAAGAAAGAAAAGCAGAACTAAAAAAGATTCTGCCTCTGCAGCAGAAGGATTTCTTTGGTATTTTCAAGGCAATGGAAGGCCGTCCTGTTACAATCAGGCTTTTAGACCCGCCTCTTCATGAGTTTGTACCCCATACAAAAGAAGAAGTTGCAGAACTTGCCGGTCAATTAAAGATGGATGCGGTAAAATTATCAGCAAAAATCGAAACTTTAAGAGAAAGTAACCCGATGTTGGGTCATCGCGGCTGCCGTTTAGCAATTACTTACCCTGAAATCTACGATATGCAGGTAGAAGCAATCGCTCTTGCCGCAGCAGACTGTGCAAAGCAAAAAATCCCTGTAAATCCGGAAATTATGATTCCGCTTATCATTACAGGAAGAGAATTAAGGTTATTGCGCCCGAATGCAGAAAAAATACTTAATAAAGTGTTTACCGCGGCGGGTGTAAAGGTTCCAATTCACATCGGAACCATGATAGAAGTACCTCGCGCTGCTATCCGCTCCGGTCATATTTCCAAATATGCAGACTTCTTTAGCTTTGGAACTAATGACTTAACGCAAATGACATTCGGCTTTAGCCGCGATGACGTTGCGTCATTCCTGCCAATTTATATTCAGAAAGGCGTTCTTGATGTTGATCCGTTTAATTCGATTGACGAAGAAGGCGTTGGCAGTTTAATGGAGTTTGCAATCAGCGAAGGTAGAAAAGTAAAACCAGATTTCAAAATTGGAATCTGCGGAGAACACGGCGGCGATCCTGCGACTATTGACTTTTGTTACAGAGCAGGGTTAAGCTATGTATCATGTTCACCATTCCGGGTTCCGTTGGCACGACTTGCCGGTGCGCAAGCTGTTATCAACAACTCAGGAAAGAACATAAAGGGAGGGGAGTCAGCTAAGACAACACCCACCACTGCCAAGGTGAAAGGCAGTAAAAATCCTGTTAAGGGGGACAGAAAGATGGCAGTAACATCTGCGAAGAAACCAGCGGCAAAGAAGGCCGCAAAGAAACCGGCAGCGAAGAAAAAAGTAGCTGCAAAGAAACCGGCAGCTAAGAAAGCTGTAAAGAAACCAGCAGCGAAGAAAAAAGTAGCTGCAAAAAAGCCGGCAGCTAAAAAAGCTGTAAAGAAACCAGCCGCAAAGAAAAAAGCCGCTGCGAAGAAACCGGCAGCCAAGAAACCAGCTCTATAATTTGAAGGTTTTTTTGGTACTATAGAAAAATAGTTCTTTATGAAATCCAGCGCCTGCCAGTCAGGTGCTGGATTTTTTTTCGCCCACCCCCAAATAATTATTAATGAATTTACATGGTCTGGGGGCGTAAATACCCCCTAAATTATTATTACAATTGCGAGTCTGAGCCCGGAAACCACCCCCAAATAATTATTAATAAAATTTACAAGGTCTGGGGGCGTAAATACCCCCTCGTGCTCGGGAATATACTCGCACAAGGGGGCCAATTTCCGCCCCCAGACCTATAAAAGATAGTAAGTATTATTATGGTGGGAAAAAAATCCTCCGTGCAGGGTTTATGTCATTTGAATTGTATGCTTTATCAAGTGTTGTGGGGGCTGTGTGCGGAAATCCTTACCCCCTGAACGGAGTATATTCCCGGAGTGAAGGGGGTGGTTTCCGCACACAGACCCCCAGACCATGCTGCGCCAGTAGATGTTTTGCCCGGCACGCGTGCTGCCTCACTCTCATACTCACTTTAGGCATACAATTCAAATGCCGATATAGAGG
>Ga0123356_10006205_pt1 | contig 12087 bp, 5 predicted proteins | sample TergutEmb28metaG_2_FD_92546 | JGI IMG/M metagenome (GOLD analysis project Ga0123356, IMG submission 92546) | Embiratermes neotenicus P3 segment gut microbial communities from Petit-Saut dam, French Guiana - Emb289 P3 | ecosystem: Host-associated > Arthropoda: Insects > Digestive system > Gut ... | reverse complement strand
GGCCATCAAGCGGCTTCGGGATGCGCTGGGCGATTCGGCGGAGAACCCGACGTTTGTCGAGACCGTGGCCCGGCGCGGATACCGGTTTCTGGCGCCGGTAACAACTCCGGGCAATGGAACGTCAGTTTCGATGGCAAGCCCTGAACCTGTTGCCGTCTTACCCAAGCCGGCCGCAGTGCGTTCTCATTTCTGGTGGATCGCGGCAGCGACCGGCGTTGTTCTGGTCCTCATTGGTCTGAAGATTGGGCTCTCTCTGGCGCAACGCCATCCTGCCGCAGCCGCCCAACTCCGAATTTCCGAACTGACCGCCAATCCCGCCGATGATCGTGTTCGGGCCGCAGCCATTTCCCCCGATGGGAAATACGTTGCTTTCTCCGACGAGACGGGCTTCTATCTGCGTCAAATCGACACCGGGGAAACGCATCCTCTAACCCTGCCGGCTGGATTGGCGATGGACTCGGTGGGCTGGTTTCCCGACAGCGCTCACATGGTTGTAACCCTGCACGGTGATGGGAAGGGACGGGCTCTTTGGGAGATATCGGCTCTGGGCGGTGGCGCGCGCATGCTCATTAACGAAGGACGATCGCCGTCGGTATCGCCCGATGGCAGGCAAGTCGCATTCGTCACCGGCGTGAGAATGCACAATCAAATCTGGCTGATGGCGGCCGATGGTGAAGGGGCCCACAAGCTTGTCGGGGAAGAGGGGGACCTTTTCAGCACCCTCACGTGGGCTCCCGATGGCACCAAAATCGCCTATGTCCGCGACCGGCTTTCTCAGGCCTACGGCGTAACCGGAACAATCGAATGCGTCGATCCACGAGACGGACACGTGAGCCCCCTGCTCGAGGTCAACCGCATCGAATGGTTTGCCGCGGTGGCGGGGCCACTGGCGTGGACTCGGGACGGCCGTCTGATTTATACCTTCGCAGAAGCTCCTCCCCGGCAGTCGGATTCGAACCTTTGGTCGGTTCGTCTCGATTCCAGCGGGCATCCGGCCGACAAGGCGGTCCGTCTCACGAGCGATCCCGGTGCTGTGACTGACATAAGTGTGTCAGAGGATGGTAAACGCATCGTTTATGTCAAAGCGGTTCCGGAGCCAGATGTCTATGTGGCGAGGGTTGAAGGGCGGGCATCGATCAGCGAACCGGCGCGTCTGACCCTTGACGACCGTCAGGATATTCCGTTTGACTGGACGCCCGACGGAAGGTCCGTCCTGTTCATCTCTGACCGGACAGGCACGTTCAACCTCTACCGGCAGGAAATCGATCAGCCCGTACCGGAGTTGCTTGTGGGTGGCAATCATACCGTGTTGACGGCGAGGTTGAACCCTGACGGCACCCAGCTTATTTATCTGGTCTACCCGAGCTGGACGGACAAAGTCACCCCGATTTCGATGATGCGGCTGCCGCTTGCTGGAGGCGCACCGCAACCGGTTCTTCAAACCAAGGGGATGACCAACCAACAGTGCGCGCGGGCTCCCGCAACGCTCTGCCTGTACAGCATCGTTGCTGACGGCAGGTTCACTCTCTTCAGCTTCGACCCCATGAAAGGAAAGGGAGCGCAAGTCTACGAAATCAAGGACGATATTCCGCAGGTGTACAACTGGAGCCTGTCGCCGGACGGGACGATGCTTGCGCTGTCGAAGGGAAAAGAGGGCGGAGGGGAGGAGCCGCGGATTCGCCTGGTGCCACTCAACGGCGGCCGGGAGAGGACGCTGGAGATTCAAGGGTGGGCCGGCGTCTCATCGATGGACTGGTCTGCGGACAGCCGGAGCATTTGGGCAACTTCTGCCGGTGAAGATCAGAACGCCCTGCTGAATATCGACCTCGAAGGCAATACGCGCGTGGTATGGCGGCCCAGGAAGAAAAGTGTGTACTGGGCGATCCCCTCACGCGACGGCCGGTACCTGGCGCTGCATGTGGGCAATAGTAGCGCCAACGTTTGGATGATGGAACGGCCTTAGGAATTCAGCCGAATGCTGAGAAGGCGGCTTACCTGGTTTCTTTTACGATCCGTCCATGGAGCGGCTGGAGCGGGCGGACGTCGTGCGGGTAGAGTGCGGCGAAGGTCCTGATCTGTTCAGCGGAAATGTCGACGGGAGTCTTCAGCACGAACCACTCAACCCCTTCCGTGCAAGGCGGTGCGGTCACAGATCCCGTGTACACATAGTAGGCATGGTCGCGGGGCAGCAACGCGGACGGATCCACCTCCACCCCGGCAATCTCCAGCTCTTTGCTTTCGGACTTTGGCATATGATCCCAAAGTTGCTGGACGGTCGCATTGGGCGTGCCGGCTTTCAGGAAAACAACGACTCCGGCGATCTTGCCGTCGGGGGCCTCATGCATGAAGTGAGCTTCCATCTCGTAGGGCTTTCCGTGGACATACTCCTCGCTGGGATGGTGAAAGTGAAACTGGGTCAGCTGATAGCGCCTGCCATCGACGACGAGAGCGCTGCCGCTTCCCGGAGCGTCGTGATAGTTCACCCGAATCGTGTAGCCATTGTTGATGAGGTACTTCAACGGTTCACTTTTATATTCGAATTCGAGGGCAGGGAGTTCCGCCTTCTGCGCACTCTGAATGTCGATGGGCGACTGTTGTTTACCCAGTTTGCAGGGTGCATACGCGGGATCGAGGTCGCCCCAGTGATCCGCGCCCGCTGCGCCCTCGTAGGTCCAGTGTGTCTTCCACTGCGCCCGCACTCCGGACGACACGACGACGGCCGCGACCAGCAGCAATCGAAGACTCGTCCCCGCTTTTCTCACCAGTCACCTCGCGCGCGCGAATCGAGAGGCGGTAGCGATCCGGCCGGCGTGCAACCGGAACAATCATGACCCGAAGCGTCCACGTTTGGCAATCTGGAACTCGTGCCCAATGAAAGCCGGGGGCAGTCGCCGTCCGGACTCGAATCGATGTGGCGGCTAGAACGCCCAGCGCAACGAGAACTGGATCAGCCGCGGAGTGCCGGTCGAGTTGACGATCTGGCCGAAGGGACCGTTGCCGGTATTTCCAGCGCCCGCCCAAGCCAGATACGCCTCGATATCGGCGACCGCCGGATTGGCGAAATTCGCATGGTTCCACAAGTTGAAGAAATCCGCGGTGAAGCGTACTTCGTTCCGCTCTCCGATCCGGAAATGCTTGATGAAGGATGCATCCCAGTTCTGTTCGTACGGTCCGCGATAGAGGTTTCGACCGAGGTCGCCGAAGCCGGTGGTGCAGAAGTTTGAATTGCTGGAACTACACAGCGTCGGGTAGAGCAGTGGGGCGGGCGTAAAGGCTGCCGGGTTCAGGTACCCACTGGTCAGCCGCTGATGCAGGCTGCCTGCGGCCAGTCCGCTCGCCACGCCGGCACCCGGCGCCAGGCTTGCCCCGAGCAGCGGCGTGCTGCCCAGGCCCAGAAATGCGTCTCCCGCACCTGAATCCAGGATCGAGAACGGGCTGCCCGATTGAAAGATCGTTACACCACTCACTGCCCATCCGCCCAGCGCGGTATGAACGAGACCTCTCGAATGCTGGAAGAACGGTATTTCATAGTCGTAGGACACCGCGAGGCGGTGCCTGCGATCAAAATCGGAGAGACCGCGCGATGCGTTGATGTTGCTCTGGTCGTTATACGCCGTATTGAAGGCGGTGTTGCCGCTCGAAGTGGCATCAATGTTTTTCGAATACGTGTATGCGCCCTGCAGGTAACTGTTGCCCCAGCGCCGGGAAATCGTAGTCTGCAGGGAGTGATAGATGGAGTACGCATCGTTGGCGAAGATCTGGTATCCGCTGTAGCCGTTGAGACCGGGAGCCGGCGTACGGGCAATGGCGTTCGAAAGTGTGTTGTCGGTAATCGGATACGAGTTGCCGTTGACATCGGTGACCGTGAACGGATTCGCGGGAGTCGCATTGACGGACTGGATTCCGTCTCGGGTTTCACGCAGGTGGATCCCGCGCGTGCCGACGTATCCGACTTCGAGCACCCACTTGTTTCCCAGTTCCTGCTGCAAGGTCAGGTTCCATTGCTGCGTGTTGGGCACCCGGAAGTGCCGTGGCACTTCGAGCACGAAAAGATTTTGCGTGGAGTTTACCCCCGGCCCGCCCGTGCAGGCATAGGTCCCGTCCTGTCCGGTTGGGCTGTTATAGGTAAAGCTGGTCAGCCGCGCCAGGCACGGCATCCAGGCAGTGGACAGCTGTCCGGCAGCCGGTACGGCGTTCGGATTGGTCGCCGGAGTACCGGTGAAGAAGTTCGAGAGTGTGAATCCCGGCGTGGTCCCAAAGAACACGATCGGGATAAACGGCGACTGGAAGCTCAATTGATCCACGGCCCCCACGTCCTCGCGTACATAGTAGATTCCGTAACCGCCGCGCAGCGTGGTGCTGTGACGCCCGGAAACGTCCCAGGCAAAACCCACGCGTGGGCCCAGTCCGGTCGAAACGCTGTTGTGGAATGTCGATCCTGCCGCGTTGCCGGTGAGTCCGGCAACTCCAAGTCGGTTTACGCAGCTCGGATAAATGAAGGGATAGGTTCCGGAAAGCGTCAAATCCGACTCCAGGTTGCCGAGATGGCAGGCACCGTCGGTCCATGCGCCCAGAAACTCGGTGCGCAAGCCGAGGTTCACCGTCAGGTTCCTGGCAGCTTTCCAATCGTCCTGGGCAAAGACCGCAAAATCGTTCTGCCGATAGTTGTGGTTGTAGACGCCGCCGCCACCGAAACTGAACTGGACATTGCCCGTCAGGAAATTCTCGAAATCGGTGGAGTGATTGTTAGCCGTATTGGTGAAAAAAACCTGCCCGTTGAACACCTGCGGGAACAGCTTGTCGAGATTCACGCGAATGTACTGTCCCCCGAAGGTCAGGGTGTGTGCGCCTTTTACCCAGCTCAGGTTATCGACGAAGTTGTAATTGTTTTGCGTCTGGTGCTGATTGGCCGGGGGCGTGGGTCCGAACTGAAATCCGGACGTACTGAAGGTGAATTTATAGATGCTGCTGGTCAAATTGCTGGTCGGACGGTTGATTCCTACGTCATTGGCAGTCACCGGATTCACATTGATCCCGCTGTTGTTGATGTGAACCAGCCCGAAACGGATCTCGTTTACCAGCCTGGGGTTGAACACGTGGGTCTGCGCAATACTGAAAAAGCGGTCGTCGAGCGGCAGCTGGTAGGGAAAGTTCAGATCCGTGCCGCTGGCTGGCGCGCCCAGGGAGGCCTGCAATCCGCCCGCGCCGAAGGGAATATCCTGTTCGGAGTTGGAGAAAAAGAAACGCGCGGCGAGCGAATCCCGCGAATTGCGGAATGCATGATCCCAGTTGGCGGTGAACTGATCGTCAACGTACTTTCCCGGGCTGCTCACCGTGAATTGCACCGGGGACCCAGCGGCGGTTCCGCCAGGCACATCGGGCAGCGGGAACAAATAACCGTTCGCGGGAGCGCCAAACTGATTGCTCCGGAATGCCAGCAGCGAGGCCGCAACCGGATCAATCGGGATGTTTCCGAAATCGGCTGACAAATTCGCTACGGCCTGTGCGGAAGTCCCACGATCCTTGGCCGGGACGTAGGGAACGAAGGTGCTGATCAGCGTGCCGGGTGAATCACCGCTTCGCTGCCGTGTCCCCTGATAATTGACGAAGAAAAATCCCAGCTTGCCGCCCGGGCTAACCGGTCCCCCCAGACTTCCGCCAAAAATGTTCTGCTGAATCACCGGCCGTGGCGAGCCGCTGCCCTTGAGGAAGTATTCGTTCGCATCGAGCACCGTATTGCGGAAGAACTCGTACACATCCCCATGAAATTGATTGCTGCCCGACTTAAGGATGGCGTTAATGTTGCCGCCGCCATTGCGGCCCTGGCTGGCATCGTAGAGAGAGGTCTGAACCTTAAACTCCTCGACTACATCGGGATTGGGCAGCGGCGTGGTCGTTAACTCGGCTACGTTGTAATCGGTCGCGCTGATGCCTTCGATCAGATAGTTGTTATTGTCTTCGCGCTGACCGTTGACGAAAATTCTTGGCTGGCCGCGTCCGAGCTGCGAAGCCGCATTCAACTCTCCCTGTGCCCCGCTCGACAGGGTCAGCAGCTGCTGAAAGTTCTGCGTGGCCAGCGGCAAGGCACGGATGGTGGCGCTGTCAATTGCCTGCCCGGTGGTGGCGTCGGTGGTATTGACGGCCTGCACTTCGGCCTGCACGTCGATGTTCTGGGACACCGCTTTCGTCACCAGCCTGGCGGTCATGCGGGTCGTTTCGGTGACGCGCACCACGATGTCGGAGAACTTCGCCTCGGCAAACCCGGGCGCTTCCACGCTCACGCGATAGGTACCCACCGGCAGCAAGGGAGCGGTGAACGCTCCATCCGGCCCTGTCTTCAGAGCGCGCTCCAAAATACTTGTGTCCTGGTTTGTGATGCGCACGTCGGCGTTGGCCACAACCGCTCCGCTTGGATCCTCGACGGTCCCGGTGATCGCGCCAGTAGCTCCGCCTTGCGCCAAAACCTGTGCGGTGAAAGCCCATAGAATGAAACCAAGAGCCACCCATCTGATGGACGACTTCGCCATAACCCTTCTCCTTCTTCTCGGAATGCCGGAAATCGTTTTGGTCTATTGGAGAATTGCAAGGGAAAGACATCGACAACAGCCGGCGGTGCTGGGCATGGCAAGGACGTGCTTGGTCCGCATGCGATCACGATGTGCGCAGGTGATAGGTTCTTCTGCCATGGCCCTACGGATTCAGCTCCGCCTGTCGAATCCTTCGTGGGATGGGGGAAAGCTTACTGAATCGGCAGGACAGTTTTCAAGCCAAGAAATCCGCCGGCAGCAAGTAACCATGCAACTTGCTCAGGCCTTGACACGGTTGGCAGGAATGAAAGCAGGATGCCGGGGCGACCTTCTCATGGCGCGCTTCGCCCCCTTCGATTTTGCTCCGGGCAAGCTGCGTCCGAGGCTCGCTTAACCTTCTCCAAATTCACGATAACGCTCGAGGACGTCGCGTTGCGTAATCACACCCTCCAGATGCCCGAAGTCGGCGCGGCTCACGACTGGCACAACCGCCCAGCGATCCACATAGCGCAATGCTGTTTCGAGGGGGAGATCGGGGTGCAGGTACGGGACATTGCGGACGGGCAGCAGGGGACCGAGGCTGGAAGCGCCCTTTCCCTCCGCCACGAAGCCGAGAAGTTCGCGTTTGGTTACGCTGCTCCAGCCGCCCGGACCCAGGCGGACCAGCACTTCGCCGACCTCGGAGTGATCCACTTCCCGGAGCGCCTGGTCGACGCTATTGTCGGCGTCGAGAACTGTCCCTTCGGCCTCCCGCATCGCGTCTTCAACCCGCAGAATGCCTTCTTCACGCTGCTCCTCCATCGATGGCAGGTCGAGTCCGTCCTGCCGCGTCAGCATATCGAACAGAGCAATCGGCTGCAGCCCGCGCGCAATGACGTAGGCGACGGTGTTGGCTACGATGACCGGCACGATGATGGAGTAGTTCCCGCTTACTTCCAGCACCATGAATACCGAGGTCATCGGCACGCGCAGAAATCCGGCAAAAAGCACGCCCATGCCGACCAGTGCGTAGGTACCAGGCGACACGGTCAGTTGGGGCACGAGCATGTGCTCGGCCCCGCCCACCGCCGCCCCCAGCATCGCGCCAATGAATAACGTCGGAGCGAACATGCCGCCGGGAGTTCCGCTCACAAAGGAAAGCAGCGTCGCGATGATCTTCAAACCGGCGAGGATCGCGAGAAATTCCCAGGTGAACTGCCCGTGCATCGCCTGGTCGATGTACTCGTAGCCGGCGCCCATGACCTGCGGCGCGCCCAGCCTGGCGATGATTCCGATCAGCAAGCCCGCGATGGCCGGCTGGAAATATTGCGTCCAGCGGGGCAGAGCCTTGCATCGTGGACGCAACACCTGAATCCCGCTGGCAAACGCGACCGAGGCCAGCCCGCCGACCACGCCAAGAATCGCGTAGGCGATTAATTCCGTCGGGCGTTTCAATTCGACCGCGGGGATGCGGAACAGCGACTCCGACCCCAGAAACCAGCGCATCACGACGACGCTCGATACGGCCGACAACACGACCGAGCCCAGAATGCCGGCCGTCCAGCGCCCGATCACTTCTTCAATGACGAACAGGACCGCAGAGATAGGAGCGTTGAAAGCCGCCGCCAGACCGGCGGCTGCGCCAACCGGAGCGATCAGCCGCATGCGGTCGCGCGACAGCCGCATCTTTCGACCGAGCACGGACGCCAGGCATGCGCCGATCTGCAGTGAGGGATCTTCCGGTCCCAAAGAATGTCCCGATCCGATCGCCAGCGCGGCAGTAATGAATTTCCCGATCGCCGTTCGGAACGGAATGTAGCCGTTGTAGATGTACAGCGCGGCTTTGGTCTGGTTGACGCCGCTTCCGCGCGTCCGGGGAAAAAAATGGATGACCAGTGCCGCGATCACCAGTCCCGCCAAGGTGGGCGCCAGCAGCATGCGCTCGGGAGTCAACGCCGCGCCTGTTCCCAACAGGTAGAGCCGGGACCAGTCGATCGCGAAACGAAAACACACAATCGCCAAGCCGGAAAACACGCCAATGAAAACCGACAAAACCAGAAAAAATCGCTCTTCGCGAAACACTGATCTCCACAGTGCTCGCGGCGAATGCTGGTCGAGCGATGAAGCCGCGGGCGCACTGCGGTTGTCCATGACGACGCCTTCCGGATCAGAGTCGAAACCCACGCTAGTTCCCTTCATGCAGTTTTGCGATCAGCAGCAACGCCAGGTCCGGACCGGATGGGGTCCCGCAGGCATCCCTGGTCTGGCGCTCGATGCGAAAGACCAAATCCATCGCCGCATCCACCAGGTCGGGATTGCGCCGCAAACCAACTTCGCTGATCGCCGGCTCGAGCGCGGCCCAACTCTCGCTCAGACTGGGACCCGAGCCTGGGGATCGAGGAACCGGGCAGCTTTTCAGCCGCTGGCCTGCGGTATGGAAGGCGTCCACCACGGCGCGATTTCGCTCGGACACTGAAATCGGCCGGCGATACGGATCCATGGTCAATACCATCTGCGTGATCTTGAGCCGGTCCGCGCTCTGCGCATCATCAGGATTCGCCGTTACCGCGGCTTCGAGAAATTTCTGCGCCTCGGGATAACGTCCCAGCCGGAACGCAGCTTCTCCAGCCCCAGCCAGCGCCGCGGGGTTATGGCGATCGGCTTTCAGCGCAATCCGGTATGCGGCCAGGGCATGCTCGTAGTCTTCGGCTCGAAGAAACAGGCCGCCGATGCGCTCCTGCTCGGCCGGGTCTTCGCCCGCATTTTCTGCCAGGGCAATCAACTCCGCCTCGGCATCCGCGCGCGCATGGGTGCGCAACAGCAGTTCGATCAGTTCCAGCCGCGCATCCCGTCTTTGACTTCTCTCGTCGCCCGTCCAGGTGGAGTAGACGGCATCGTGGTAATAGCGCACGGCCTGATCGGTCTGTCCCTGTTGCGCAGCGATGCGCGCCAGTTCCAGGTTCACCAGGCCGTTTTCCGGCTCCCGCTCCCAGAGGTTGAGCAGGTAGGCGGAAGCTTCGCCGGTGTGCCTCAGCCCCAGAAGGGCTTCGGCGAGGTTCAGTTGGTAGGAATAGTTGTCGCGCGAATACAAAAGAGCGGAACGAAAGTCGCTGACCGCGGCATCAAAACGCCTGGCGTTGAGATTGGCAACGCCGCGCTCGAACCAGCGATTGCCCAGAGCCTCGCGTTGCGCTTGATAAGCGCGCGCGAGGCCGGTCACCATCAGGAAAAACAGGACAGCCAGAACCGCGAGCAGCGCCAGCATGACCGGGCGTTTCCGAAGGTAGAAGCGGTAACCGGCTAGTTTCCCCGCCGCCATCTCGTCTCCAGGCTTTTCGAACACTCGATAGACTCCCAATCATGGTAGCTGGAACCGATGAGGAAATGCACAATCGGGCAGGAAAACGCAGAGCGACTATGTGGCCACGGGCAGCCACCCGGGTTCACGGAGATGTTCGTCACGCAGACGCCGCATGCGGGCTGCAAGAATCTCGGCGCGCCCGAGGTACCCGACGATTTTGCGCTCGTTGTCACGTTCCACCACCGGCAGCCGCCCCACGTCGAAGCGCAACAACTTGGCGGCAGCCTCGGCGACCAGTTCATCGGGATAGGTGACGACCACTCTGGTGCTGCCAGCCTCCTCCACGAAGATCGCTCCGGAAGGATCCTCGTTGAGGGCTCGCAGGATGTCGCCGCGGGTCACAATTCCCGCCAGCGTGCCGTCATCTTCGATAATCAGCAGCGCTTCATGGCGAGCCACCGCGGGATCATGGCGGGAAAGGCGCTCGGCCACTTCCCGGACTTTGGTGCGCGCCGGTATCACCGGCGCCGTCTTCTCCATGGTTTCGTCCACCCTGACCTGGGTAAGAACGTCGGCCTCGTAGTCCTGGTCGACGCGCAGACCCCGGCGCGCCAGCTTCTCGGTCATGATGGAGCTGCGCGGCATGAACAACATGGCGATGCCGTCGGCAATGACGGCGACCAGCATCAGGGGCAGCACCGAGTTGTAGTCGCGCGTGATCTCGAAGGCGAAGATGATGAAGGAGAACGTGGCCCGTGAGGCCGCGCCAAACACCGCGCCCATGGCGACCAGCGCGAACGCGCCGGGAGACAGGTGAGCGTTGGGAAAGAGATGATTCCCGATCATCGCAAACAGGCCGCCCATCGCGGCGCTCCACATGAACGACGGCGCCAGCAGGCCGCCCGATGTTCCCGAACCCAGGGAAAGCACCAGCGCCGTGAATTTCGCCACCATCACGATGAGCAGGATCTTCCACGCCAGCTCTCCGTTGAGGATGGCCCCGATCGTGTCGTATCCCACGCCGAACACGCGCGGCACGAAGTATCCGATGATTCCCAGTCCGAGCGCGCCGATGGCCGGCCACCACAATTGATCGACCGGTAACTTCTCAAACGTGTCTTCCACCCAATACAGCGCCTTGCTCAAGGCCACGGCCGCCAGTCCGCACAGTGGTCCCAGGACCAGATAGAACGGCAGCGCGTGCGGGACACCGAAATCCATGGTTCCCACCTGGAACATGGGCCCGGGACCGAGCAGTTGCATGTGTACGGCGGTTGCCAGCGTGCTCGCGATGACCAGCGGAATAAACGAGCGCGACTTGAATTCAAACAACAGCAATTCGATGGCCAGAATCACGCCGGCGATGGGCGTGTTGAAGGTTGCCGACATTCCAGCGGCCGCGCCACAGGCGAGCAGCACTTTTCGCTCGACCGCGGTGGTGTGCAATAACTGCCCGACCAGCGATCCCAGGGCCCCGCCGGTTTGAATGATGGGACCTTCAGCGCCGAACGGCCCGCCCGTTCCGATGGCGATTGCCGCGGAAATCGGCTTGAGCAGCGCCACCTTCGGTTCAATCCGGCTGCGATTGACCAGCACGGCTTCCATCGCTTCGGGAATGCCGTGGCCTTTGATCTTCTCGGATCCATACTTCGCCATTACTCCGACGATCAGCCCGCCAATCACCGGCACCAGAATGACCCATGCTCCCAGGTGATGCCCCCCCACGCTCCGGAACTGTGTGGACCACTCGTGAAAGAAGAAGAGATTCGTGAACAGGCCGATCAACTTGTACAGGATGTAAGCGACGATTCCGGCGATCAGCCCAACCCCCGCCGCCAGGAAGGAAATCAGAAAGATACGAAACTGCGCCGGAGCCTCCGGCGACACCAGCGACACGCCGGTCACTGCGGCTTGTGTCTCACGAGTCTCGTCCGATGTGTTTTGCATAAGATTTTCCATGCCTGTTGCTCAAACCTCTTTCGTGGCAATTTCCCTGCGGATTCCGTTCCTTTTCCCGACCATGACCCGACGCAGCGCCGCCACCAGTCCGGGTGCGGCGCTGCGCAACTCTTCGTGATGATGCAGGGCCAGCTCTTCGAGCACCCTCTCCCCTTTCGGGGTCAGAGCCAGCAACACCTCACGCTTGTCTTCGGTGGTGCGCTCGCGTCGCACATACCCTCCTGCTTCCAGGCGGTTGATCAGTTCCACCGCGCTGTGGTGTTGGATGTACATGCGGTTGGCGATGTCGCGAATGCGGGGACGCAAGCCGTCGGGCATTCC
>Ga0123356_10006204_pt1 | contig 12091 bp, 9 predicted proteins | sample TergutEmb28metaG_2_FD_92546 | JGI IMG/M metagenome (GOLD analysis project Ga0123356, IMG submission 92546) | Embiratermes neotenicus P3 segment gut microbial communities from Petit-Saut dam, French Guiana - Emb289 P3 | ecosystem: Host-associated > Arthropoda: Insects > Digestive system > Gut ... | reverse complement strand
TGGCGCTACGTGGCCAACCGGAGGGCCGGCATCGCCCACTAACTCAGTGGCGTTTGGCAACTTCAAACGGCAAATTGATTAGTCACGGGTTCGCCTTGGGTCCATTGTCCTATAGTGGGAATCAGCTCGCCCGGGAGGGCCGCCGCGGCAGACGCGAGGGCGGTTCACGGGCGCCATGGGTCAAGAGAGAGGACAACGATGTCGCGGATTCGCAACGATGTATTCAGGAAGAAAGTTGTCAGTGCCGAACAGGCCGCGGCTCTGATTAATGACGGTGACAACATTGGTTTTTCCGGTTTTACCGGATCTGGTTACCCAAAGGCGGTGCCCGGCGCCTTGGCCGAGCGCATCAAGGCAGCCCACGAGGCTGGCAAGGAGTTCCGGGTGGGGGTCTACACCGGTGCGTCAACCGCCACAGAGTTGGACGGCGCTCTGGCTGATGTCCACGGTGTGAGCTATCGCACGCCATACCAATCCGACCCGGCCCTGCGCAACGCCATCAACAAAGGTGAGACCGACTACGTCGACGAGCACCTCTCCCACCTGGCGCCAAAGGTTCGTCAAGGGTTCCTGGGTTCGTTCAATGTGGCGTTGGTAGAAGTTAGCGCCATTGCCGAAGACGGCACGTTGATTCCCTCCAGCTCAATCGGCAACAACTGCGCCTTCATGCAAAGTGCCGACAAGGTCATCCTCGAGGTCAACGAATGGATGTCGGCCGACCTTGAGGGCATGCACGATGTTTTCACCGGGACAAGGGTGCCGCCTAACAACAGCCCCATCCCCATCACTTCGGCGGGGGACCGCATCGGCATGACGCACATGCCGGTTGACCCCAACAAGGTCGTGGCCGTGGTTGAAACAGAAGCGCCGGACCGCAACACCCCGTTCAAGGCACTCGATGATGATTCCCTTGCCATTGCCGGACACCTGATTGACTTCCTGAAGAATGAGGTCAAGCAGGGCAGGCTGCCGAAGAACCTGTTGCCGCTGCAGTCCGGGGTGGGCAACATTGCCAACGCCGTGCTAGCAGGTTTGCTGCATTCCGACTTCGAGAACATGACCAGCTACACCGAGGTGATCCAGGACGGCATGCTTGACCTGCTCGATTCGGGCAAGCTGACCGTGGCCAGCGCCACCGCGTTCTCACTGTCCCCGGATGCGGCCATACGCATGAACGACAAGGCCAAGTTCTACCGCGAGCACATTGTGTTGCGTCCGCAAGAGATCTCCAATTCGCCCGAAGTGATCCGGCGCCTGGGTGTGATCAGCTGCAACTCACTGATCGAAGCGGACATCTATGGCAACGTCAACTCGACCCACATCATGGGCTCAAGGATGCAGAACGGCATTGGGGGTTCGGGCGACTTCACCCGCAACGCCTACATCTCGACCTTCGTCACGCCATCGGTGGCCAAGGGCGGGGACATCAGCTGCATTGTGCCCATGGTGTCTCACCACGACCACACCGAGCACGACGTGCAGGTGGTCATCACCGAACAGGGTCTGGCGGACTTGCGTCGCCTGTCACCGCGTAAGCGGGCCCGCGCCATCATCGCCAACTGCGCTCATCCGGATTACCGCGCTGAACTGGAGGCTTATCTGGCTCACGCGGAGGCCACCGCCAAGGCTCTACACACGCCGCATGATCTGACCAAGGCGCTGAGCTGGCACTCTCGGTTCCTAGAGACGGGATCAATGAAGGCCTAATACAGAGGTTGACCTCTAGGTCAGCGCTCTGGTAATCGAGGGGAACGCTCCGCAGGTACCCCGGTGGTAGACACGCGCGTCAGTGCTGCCGCCAGCCTGCTCAGTGTTCCCTTCGGTTTTTTCCCGGCGCAGCGCGCCACCGCCGATGCCGTGTCCCTCAGCCGTCGGTGGAGGCACTGGGCAGACCATAGGCCCGGCCGCGTTTTGCGCAGCACACCGCGCGGCGCGCGTTGCCGCAAGGTAGGTCGGTGTCACCATGGGTGAGGTCATGAACAGCTCTTCCCGCCCCGTACCCGCCACCCGACCTGACCGTGGCATCCAGCCTTGGCTGGCTGGTCTGTTGGCGGGGATTCAAGCTGCCTTGCTCAGCTGGGTTTGTGTGATGGTGCCGGCCGTGGCCGCGTTTGTAGCCACGGCCGAATCCCGCGTCAACGACGGACTCTCTTGGTTTGACGCTTCCCAAGTCGGCACTTCTTTGTGGCTGGTGGGACATGGGGGATGGGCCACCTTGTCCAGCGGAGGCCGCGCTGGGGTGGTCTCACTGGCGCCCTTGGGCATTGTGCTGATTTCGGTTTTGGCCTGCCGGGTGTTGGCCAGGCTGACCACGGCCTCGAATTGGTGGCTGATTGGCTTTGGTGCCCTCGGCTACACCGCCGTGGTTGGCGCCTTGGGTGTGCTCTTGGCCAGCCAGGCGCGAGCGTCGCTGGTTGGGGTGCTGATCACCGCCGCACTGGTCTCAGCTTTGGGTCTGTTGTGGGGTACTGCCTCGAAACCCGATGCCAACTTGCTTGGCCGGCTGGCCGGCACCATCGAATCCGGCGTGCCCGAGGTGGCGGCTGCCCTTCGTGGAGCCGGCTTGGCGCTAGGCGCCATGACTGCTGCCGCGGCCTGTTTGGTGCTGGCTTGGACTGTCGGCGGTAGGCAGACCTTCAGCACAATCCTGGGTTCCTACCAGGCCGGAGTCCTTGGTGGGACTGTCTTGATACTGCTCAACGTTGCGTTGGTGCCCAATCTATTGGCTTTAGCCCTGGCTTACCTGGCCGGCCCCGGTTTCCAGGTTGGCGCCGACACTGTCTTCTCTGCCGGCGTCACCCAGGGTGGTGCCATGCCGGCCCTACCCATCTTGGGGTTGCTGCCACAAACCGACCCGCCAGCCCTGGCTCGTGGACTGGTGCTGGTCCCAATCCTGGCCGGTCTTTGGGCGGGCTTGATCATCCACCGGCTGGTGGCTGGTAGCTGGTGGCGCAAGTCCCTAGCCGCCCTGGGTGTGGCCGTGTTGGGGGGTGGCGCGCTGGGCGGACTGATGGTGTTGGCCAGCGGGGCGCTTGGCCCAGGGCGCATGAGCCAGGTGGGGGCCAACGGGCTGGTGGTCGGTCTGGTGGTGGGCTTGGAGCTGGCGGCCGGTGCTCTGGTCGGTTGCCTCTTACTACCCAGGACCCGGAGCCTGATCAAGTGGCTTGGCGGACAAGTCCGGCTGACCTCAAAAGGGGAGGCCTCGGCATCGTGAACCGGGCGAATGCCACTGCTTGACGCAGCCAGCTGGACGCGCCAGGACAGTAGCCCGTGGCGGGGACGCTAGCGCCCGGTACGCAGCAGGTTTGTCAGAACCGACTGAGTGGAGTCCTTGAACTGGGTGGCGCACTGGTCCTGGCCTTGCACGGTTTGGGTCTGTTGCAGGCACCGCTGGTAGTCCCACTGCTGCTGCCAGGTGAGGATAATGCCAATGGAGTACAGCGCGAACAGCGCGGACATGGCCAAACCCATGGCAAAAAACACAATTGACCCTTGCGCCAATGGCACCCTGATCGCCATCACCAAGCCACGAATGGCGATCACTACGGTGACCACCACCAGGGCCATGCCCAGGGCCGCCCAGGGCAGCAGCATGGACATGGCTAGCATGGCGCCAAGTGACGAGCCCATGCAGTACAACACCAGCCGGTTGATCCGTTTGAGCTTGTCGCGTTGCTCTTGGGGTAGGGCCGCTATCTCCTTGATCAACCTAGCCCGCCGCGTGGCCCGGTCTTCGCGAGGCCGCTTGGGCTCGGGCAGGCGTCCGTCACCGAGCGGTGGAGGCTGCAAGGGCTTGGGCACGTCACCATTGTGTCCTGTCCAATGGATTAGTGCACGTTGAATGAAACGGGAATGGGCCAGACCGCCAACCACAGCCGCGCACAACTAACCAGTGCGGCAGCCAAGGCTGGCAGCCACTGAACACCGTTGACCGGAATCAAGTCGAGGCGGACAGCGACCTCGACGGGCGACTGCTCGGTCAATCCAGCACTTCCAGTTTGGGCGGCCGGCCATTGCCTCGGCAAGGTTGCGGGTAGGGTTGGGCGGCGTGAACTACAACGTCGTCGTGTTGGCCTCGGGCTCGGGCACTCTGGCTAAGGCCCTGATTGACGCGCAGACCGAGGGGCGCCTCAACGCTCGGGTGGTGGCGGTGGGGGTAGATCGAGTCGCCCCCGTACAGGACATTGCCCGGCAGGCTGGTCTGGCCACCTTCGCGGTCTATCCCAAAGACTTCTCCGACCGTCCTACCTGGAACCGGGCTCTGGCCAGCGCCGTCGCGGCTTTTAACCCGGACCTGGTGGTGAGCGCCGGTTTCATGCGGATTCTGGGAGCGGAGTTCTTGGAAGCGTTTGGTGACAGGATCATCAACACCCACCCCTCTTTGCTGCCGATGTACCCAGGGGCTCACGCCGTGCGCGACGCCCTGGCGGCTAGGGCCCGCATGACTGGTTGTACCGTGCACAAGGTCGACGCTGGGGTTGACACCGGCCCGGTGGTGGCCCAGCGGATGGTGCCCGTGGTCAAATCCGACACTGAAGCCAGCTTGCACGAGCGGATCAAAGTCCAAGAGCGCACCATGCTGGTTGAGGTGGTTAACCGCTTGGCCACCGGACGGCTGCACCTGCCGGCTTGATTTGGGCGCCGGTCTGTGGTGACGGCCGGACTTGGGCTTGGTCATAGCCCGTCTGGAGCCACCGCCTGATCCTCGTCAGCGGCCCAGGGTTAGCTGAGAGACACTCACCAGGAAATGTTTCGTGACGGGTGAGAACACGCGCTCAACCCAAGGCCGGTGTCAGGTGTACGGCCAAGTCAGCCGAAATGGTCAATCGGCGACGGCCAGCCCGTTGAATTGGCTACTTGGCTAGCGGGGCAGTGGACTTGCGCACAACTAGGTGGGTGGCAAGGTCCAGCCGAGGGCGCCTGGCCGGTTCGGGATCAATCACCATGTAGGTGGCCAACTCGGCCATCTCACGGATTGGTTGATGCACCGTGGTGAGCGGTGGTCCCACCCATTGCGCCATGTGAAGATCGTCAAAACCGACCACTGAGACATCGTCGGGAATCCGTAAGCCAGCCTCGTCGGCTGCCCGATAGACGCCCAGTGCCTGCAGGTCGGCGCAGGCAAAAATGGCCGTGGGCGGTTTGGCTAGGCCGAACAGAATGCGGCCCTGCTCGAACCCGTCATTGTGGTGGAAGCGTCCAGGCCGGATGTACTCGGGTCTGACCTTGAGCCCAGCCGCCTGCATGGCTGAATGGAAACCAGCCAGGCGTGCCCGAGAACAGTTCTGCTCTTCCGGCCCGGTGATAATGGCGATGTCGCTGTGCCCCAGCGAGATCAGGTGTTCGGTGGCCGCCAGGCCGCCAGCCCAGTTCTGCGCACCCACGTAGGCCAGACCGGGCGGTGGTTCAGCCGCAGGATCCACCACCACAAATGGGATGGATCGGTTGTTGAGCTGGACAATCTGGTGCTCTTCTAGGCTGGGGAAAATCAAGATGACCCCCGCCGGGCGGCGGCTAATGACCTCTTCGATCCAGCCTTGACCGGGACGTAGTAGGTCGTGGGATGGAGTCAGCATGATGCGGAAGCCGTTCTTGGTGGCCACCGCCTCCACACCCTGGATCATTTCTAACAACCACTCGCTGTCCAATTCGTAGAAGATGATTTCGATCACCTTGGAGAACGAGCCGGCGCCGCGCGGTGAGTAGCCCTTTTGGAAGAGCAGTTCCTCGACCCGACGTCGAGTCTCCTCTGATACCCCCGGTCGCCCGTTCAGTACCTTGGAGACGGAGGAGACTGACACGGCTGCCTCGGTGGCAACGGCCGCCAGGGTTGGCCTGCCTGACGATGCTTTTGTCCGGCTGACGTTCGAGCCGCTCTGATTGGCGATGGCGGCACTCCTGACACTAGGGGGCTTAAGTCCGACAGCAACACCCTAGACCAAGTCTCCAGGCGGGCTATGTCACGAGATGATAAACATCCTTGACGCGCCGGGTCCGCCCACTTAGGGTTTGATTTGCGGGAATATTCTTTTTGAATAACGAAATGTTGCGTTCCGGTGAGGAGGACCAGCCAATGACAGGGCCGGTCGAAGGGTCAACGTCCCAATGGCGCGATCCAGCGCTTGACACGGCCACGCGTGTGGCCGCCTTGATCGAATCGATGAGCCTGCCAGAGAAGGTGGCCCAACTCAGCTGCGCCTGGATTGGAGTGGACTCGTCAACCGGTGAGGTTGCCCCACACCAGGGCGATATGGACAACGCCGTTCCCCTGGAAGAACTCCTGGCCAATGGCCTTGGCCAACTCACCCGGCCGTTCGGCTCTGATCCGGTTGAGCCAGCCGCGGGAGCCAAAGCCCTGGCCGAGGTGCAGCGATCAATTGCGCAGCTGTCTCGTCTTGGCATTCCGGCCATGGCCCACGAAGAGTGCCTGGCTGGCTTCACCGCCTGGCAGGCCACTTGCTACCCAGTGCCGTTGTCGTGGGGTGCAACCTTCAACCCCGACTTGGTCCAAGCCATGTCCGGGCAGATCGGGCACAGCATGCGATCAGTGGGGATCCACCAGGGCCTGGCTCCGGTGCTTGATGTGGTCCGGGATCCGCGCTGGGGCCGGGTAGAAGAGACCATTGGGGAAGACCCCTACCTGGTGGCTACCATCGGCACGGCCTACGTCAAGGGCTTGGAGGCCAGTGGCATTGTGGCCACTTTGAAACACTTTGCCGGGTATTCCACCTCACGAGCCGCCCGCAATCTCGCCCCCGCTACCGCGGGGCGTCGCGAGATGGCGGATGTGATCCTGCCACCCTTTGAGATGGCCGTGCTGGAAGGCCAGGTGCGCTCGGTTATGCCGGCTTACACCGACCTGGACGGTGTGCCGATGACGATGCACGGCGAATACCTGACCGGCCTGCTGCGTGAGGCCTGGGGTTTCACCGGCACGGTGGTGGCGGACTATTTCGCCATCGGCTTCCTCAAGCTGCTGCACGGTGTGGCCGAGACCTGGGGCCAAGCCGCCGCCCTTGCCCTCTCAGCTGGCATGGATGTGGAAATGCCCAACACCAAGGCTTTCGGCCAGGTACTAGTAGAAGAGGTTCAAGCCGGGCGAGTTGACTCGGCGCTGGTTGACCGGTCGTTAGAGCGCGTCTTGCGGCAGAAGTGCGAGCTTGGGCTGCTGAACGCCGATTGGAACCCCAACCCACCCTGCCTCGAAGCGGGCGCAGCACCGCCAGATTTTGATCCGCCTGAGTCTCGGGATCTAGCCCGCCAGATGGCGGAACAGGCCGTGGTGTTGATCAAGAACAACGGTCTGCTACCGGTAGCACCCAAGGCTGTCAGGCGGATTGCCTTGATCGGCCCACTGGTCAACGATCCCTACGCCATGCTGGGCTGCTATTCGTTCCCCAACCACAAGGGTGTGCACTACCCAGATTTGGCGCTGGGTGTAGACATTCCGACGGTGCTGGAGGCAGTGACGGCTGAATTCCCTGAAGCCCAGGTGGATTGGGTGGAAGGCTGCCAGGTGGCAGGCACCGATCCCAGTGGTGTTTCGGCAGCTGCTGAGATGGCTGCGTCGGCCGACCTGACTTTACTTGTGGTGGGCGATCGGGCTGGGCTGTTTGGCCATGGCACTTCAGGAGAAGGCTGCGACGCAGCCGATTTGGCCTTGCCCGGCGTGCAAAACGAACTGTTGGAAGCTGTGTTAGATCACAGCGCCGCCTGCGTGGTGGTGGGTTTGACTGGCCGGCCTTACGCCCTGGGCAGCGCCCCAGAACGAGCCGCGGCCATTTTGCAGGGCTTCTTCCTTGGTGAAGAGGGGGCGTCAGCTGTGGCTGGGATACTGTCCGGGCGGGTCAACCCATCCGGCAGGTTGCCTATCTCCATCCCGGCCAAGCCGGGAGCCCAACCGTTCACCTACTTGGGTGCACCGCTGACCTGGCGGTCCAAAGTGTCCAACCTTGATCCCACCCCCGCCTTCGCCTTTGGGCACGGCCTCAGCTATTCCAATGTCGAATGGAGCGACTTCACCGTCGATGGGGTGAATGACCAGGCCGGGGACGCCCCAACCGAGGTAGCCACCGACGGCCAAGTTGATCTTGCTCTGAGGCTCACCAACACTGATAGTCGGCCCACCACCGAGATTGTTCAGGTCTACCTGCACGACCCAGTGGCCAGCGTGGTCCAACCGGTCATTCGGCTGATTGGCTACGCCAGGGTTGACTTGCCGCCGCTGGGTAGTGGCCAACTCGAATTCGCCCTGCCCATGGATTTGGTTCAGTTCACCGGCGTGGACTACCAGCGGGTGGTGGAACCAGGACTGGTGGAGTTCCGAGTGGCGCGTTCGTCGGCGCAACCGGTCTTCACCGCGGTGAAGCGCCTAACTGGCCCGACAAGGGTGCTTGGGATTGACCGGGCACGCCACCCCTGCGTCAGCTGGAGGGTTGCACCGTGAGGGCTCAACTGAGGGCGCCTTGCCCTCGGGTGATTGGACACAAGTAACAACGACCTAGCACAACTTAATAACCAGAAAGCAAGTGGCTGGACGCGGCGCCACCGGCGCCAACCAATTGAGAGGAAATATGGCATGTCAGCAGTAGGTAAGGGTCGGCGCATTGCCGCGTCGATACTAATGATGGCGCTGGCTGCGGCCGGCGTGACGGCGTGTGGCGGTGGCGGCGGCGGTGAAGCAGCCAACGATGATCCCACCAAGGGCGAGGTGACCTGGTGGTCCTGGAGCCCAGAATCGGTACTGGCCGAACAGTACATTGCGGATTTCAACAAGGAATACCCAGACATCAAGGTGACTTACAAGCAGAACTCGATTGACGGCTACGACGCAGCCCTGCGCCCAGCCATTCAGTCATCTTCGGGTCCGGACATCTTTGCTGTCACTCCGGGTTCGGCCAACGGTGGTTCACAGGTCTTCGGTTCCGGCGCCATCGACATGACCGGCGCCATGGAAGCGGCTTTGGGGGCTGATTGGCAAGACAAGATTGCCGGTTCCTCCAAGGACCCGACACTTTGGGTAGATGGCAACTACGTTGGAATGCCAGTGGGTGCTGTTTATTCGGGCACCATCTGGATTAACCAGGACATTTTCGACGAGGTGGGTATTCAACCGCCAACCAATCTGGAGGAATGGAAGGCGGTCTGTGCAGCGCTGGAGGCTGCCGGGCACGGCTGCATGGTGCACGGTGCGGGTCAGGCGGTGTTCAACCTCGACTGGATCCACGCCATCGCCAACCAGGTGAATCCGGGCCTCTACGTGGCGGCCTCACGCGGTGAAGCCAAGTGGAATGACCCGGACATGGTCAAGGCATTTGAGCTCTTCAAGATGCTGTTCGACGAAGGACTGGTCCAGGAAGGTGCGCTGGGCTTGCAGCAATACCCAGAAGCGAACAACCTGTTCATGAACGGGTCTTACGCCATGGTCTGCATGGGCACCTGGTACACGGCAAACACCATCGAGGAAACGGCCCTTGCGGCTATGGAAGCTGCTGGTGTGACTAATCCTGAGCCGTTCACTATTGTCCCCGTCCCGTTCCCCGATGTGGCGGGCATGGGCAACTATGGTTCGATGTTCGGCGATGCCGACTGGGCCTTGGCCGTTTCCAAGCAATCGAAGAACCAGGGTGCAGCCACCACGTTTGCCACCTGGTTGACCACCAGCCAGGTGGGCCAGCAGAAGGTGGCCAACCTGCTGAACCAAATTCCATCGCTCAAGGGTGTGGAACCGGATTGGGGCACCCTCAATCTGGTGAATGCCGACCAGCAGATCCCAGCCATCCAGCAAATGCTGGGGGCAGCCACCAGCTCCGATGAACCCAGGCTGGCTAGTATCCCGGCTGACCTGAACACAGCCATCCAGTTGGCAACCACTGACGTGGCCGGTGGCCAGAAGACCCCGCAGGAGGCGTGCGACGAACTGCAAAAGAAGTTCGACGCAATGTGATCTACCCAATGTGGTGTGACTAGGAACAAACTAGACCGATGAGTGCGCGTGTAGCGTCCAAGGTGTTGGGCCGGCCCCGGAAGACGGGCCGGCCCAACACCGATGGGGGACGGAAGCTGGGTCAGCTGACTCCTAGCGCCTTGCCCTGGATTGTGCCCGCCTTGGTGGTGGTGGTGGGCCTGCTCTACTACTCGGTGGGTTACACCTTCTACACCTCAACCCTCGATTGGAACGGGGTCAGCCCAAACCCACCATCCGTTGGGCTGGACAACTATTCCCGCATGCTGCATGACGCCACTTTTTGGCGGACTCTGCGGCACACTCTTCAGTTCCTGATTGTCACTTTTACTGTGCAGACGGCTCTGGGCTTCACCTTGGCGGCTATTTTGCACACCAAGGTGAAGCTGGCCACGCTGCACAAGGTGTTGGTCTTCATTCCCACGGTCATTGCTCCTGCCAGCATGGCACCGGTTTTCCGGACGTTCTTCGACGTGGGTGGCATGTTCAACGAGATACTGCGCGCTGTTGGCCTGGGCTCGGTAGCCCAACCCTGGCTAGCCCAGCACTCCACGGCCCTATGGGCCATCATGGCCATCACGGTCTGGCAGTGGACCGGCCTGACTTTCATCTTGTTCTACGCGGCCATGAGTCAGATTGAACCTGAACTGCTCGAGGCGGCACGCATCGATGGGGCTGGCAACCTACGCACCCTTTGGTATGTCGTTTGGCCAGGCTGTCGGGGCACCACCATCGCGTTGGCCATCTTGTCGGTGATTGGTGCACTCAAGACCTTCGACTGGCCATGGCTGGTAACCATTGGCGGACCCGGCGACGCCACGGAGTTCTTGGGCACCTATATCTACCGTAAGGGCATCAGGGAAGCCCACATTGGCTACGCCTCAGCCTTGTCGGTGGCGTTGCTGATCCTGGCGGTGGGCGGCGCCATCTTGATGAGTCAAGCCAACCGCCGAGGCAGGACAAACTGATGTTTGAGATCCGTCGACTCCGCTCCAAGATCATCATTCAGGTGATTCTGGCGTTGCTGGTGATCCCGTTTGTTTTGCCACTGATTCAAGCCGTCCGGTCCTCGCTGTCTGGGGCCGGTTGGGGCAACTACAAGGCCGTGTTTGAAACCGGTGTGATCCCAACCTATTTCCGGAACTCCGCTCTCCTGGCAGCGGGGACCATTTCCCTGGTCATGGTTCTGACCATGTTGGCTGCCTACGGTTTTGCCAAGCTGAGAATCCGCGGCAAGGAAGTTTATTTCTGGTTGTTGCTGGCAGCTTTGACCCTGCCGGAGGTAGTCCTAGTGGTGCCGTTGTTTGTCACTGCCACCTCGCTCAACCTGTATGACACGCTGTGGGCGGTGATTCTGCCATTGGCGGCATTGCAGACGCCTTTTGCCATTCTGTTGGCGCGCAACTTCTACGAGGGCATACCGAACGAGCTGATTGACTCCGGTCGGATTGACGGCGCCAGTTCATGGCAAGTGTTTTGGCACATCGTGCTGCCCCTCACCAAGCCGATTGCGGCGGCAATTGTGGTGCTGACTTTGATCTTCTCCTGGAACAGCTACCTCTTGCCAATGGTTCTGCTGCAAGCGCCAGAGAACCAGGTAGTCACCTTGCTGCCGCAATTCTTTGTCAGCGCCTACACCAACGACCAAACCAAGGTTCTGGCGGCGGCGGTTGTGACCGCGCTGCCGGCCATTTTGACCTACCTACTACTTCAGAAGTACTTCGAGCGCGGGTTGTCCGCAGGAGCATTGAAATGAACCAGAACGTACCGTTGCCCGTCGGGGACCTCCTAGCCGGCAAGCTGACCGTGATTACCGGCGGCACCGCTGGAATTGGACGCGGCGTGGCCGAGCGCTTTTTGGCGGAGGGCGCCGATGTGGTTGTCACCGCGCGCGGTGAGGCTGCCGGCCAGGCCTTTGTGGCGCAGCACCCTGGCCGGGTCACCTTTGTGGCAGCCGACGCGGCGGTGCCGGCTGAACTAGACAAACTGGCCGCCGCGACCGCCGCGTTAGGCAGAAAAGTGGCTGTGGTGGTGTGCAACGCTGGCGGTGGTGGCGACACCTGGGTGGCCTCTTCGACTGAAGCGGAGTACGACGCGGTGATGGACGTCAACGTCAAATCGGCCTTC
>Ga0123356_10006203_pt1 | contig 12091 bp, 7 predicted proteins | sample TergutEmb28metaG_2_FD_92546 | JGI IMG/M metagenome (GOLD analysis project Ga0123356, IMG submission 92546) | Embiratermes neotenicus P3 segment gut microbial communities from Petit-Saut dam, French Guiana - Emb289 P3 | ecosystem: Host-associated > Arthropoda: Insects > Digestive system > Gut ... | reverse complement strand
TGAGTCGGCAGAGTCGCTGTCAAAGCTGAACCGCATTACGCATCCGCCTGTTACAGAACATATTGAGCGCCTTGTCGCAGATTGTACGAAACCCCTCTGTATCCTTGACGCCGCACTGATACCGTTATGGCCCGGCGCAGAGTCCTGGTTTGACCACTGTATCTGGGTTGACGTACCGTTCGATATCCGTCTTGAGCGCCTTACGATTAAGCGTGGAGATGTTGATGAAGCCGAATTAGTCCGCCGGATGCGTTTACAGGAAGAAATCCTGCCTGTACCGCTGACTGACCACTGGGTGAGGCTAGCGGATTCAGATTGCCGCGGATATATTACCAGTATATTGATATAGTGTTAATTCACATAGATATCGTGCGCGCCCCTAGGGCGCGAAAGTCTTTTTGTTCGGTCGAAGCGAGTCGGTGGTGCTCAATAAACGGCGGCGATTTGCATGCCGGGGCGTTACGGGGCCGGAGGCCCTGTCCCCATAAAAAGATTTTAATGTTTTTTATGCTTTTAATTTTTTAATCATCGTCATCCTCTTCTTCAGCCTCCAGATCCTCCCTGATCCTGTCCAACACCGCATCCCGACTAATCTCAGGATCAACCATCATCTGCGCCGCATAAAGCTCCTTGTATTTGCCGACATCTGCAAATCCGCACATCTCCGCTATTTCTTCTATGCTTATATCAGCGTCTTTCATAAGCCCCTGCGACCGCTTAATCCGCCGGTATGTCAGCAGTTTGTCGAAGGAGCTGTCCAAGTCTTTTTGCAGCGCGGCCGTGACATTAGTTTCGGTTTCGTTTATGGATTTCAGGACGTCTTTCAGTCCGAAATTTGCGTTTGCCAGCCCTTTTTCGACGCACTCCATGACTGCTTCGGTGATGGGTGAGTAGTTGTCGTCGTCCATAATTTTTTCGTCGCGCATCTCGTTGCGTCTTGTGGTGAATGTTTGGATTATGGTGATTATCGGGAAGATGGCCGCGAGGCCGATGAGCATGTAGAATATCGCTTTTAGCCATGTCGCTTCCTGCGCGAACTCTGCGGTTCCCCATGTGCCCGGGCTGTAGCGGGTGAACTGTGTTGCGCCGGCCCATGAGTAGAACGCGGTGTCGTTTTCTATTCTGCCTATCATTGCCCCTATGGGTGCTACGGCGCGTGTTGCGGTGTTGGCGGTTGGTGGTGGGTTGTCGCCGCTGTTATTGTTATCGTCGCTGTCGTTTTCGTCGTCGTCGAACAGGTTTGCTGCGTTTCCGCTTCGCGTGACTCTGTCTATGTTCATGACTGCGACGTCCATTCCGATTTTGGTTTGCGGCAGGTCGAAGCCTGAGAGCAGTGAGAGCGGTATGGCCGCTTCTATTGTGTACCCTTTGCCGTTTGTGTCTACTGCCGCTTTCCAGTCTATATCGTCGCGGAGCAGTTGGGTCAGGCTGTCGTTGCGGACGTACCCTTTGCCTTCGACGTATTCGCCGACGAAGGCTATGCTTCGCGTCAGCGGGCTGAAGCGCAGGCTTCTGTGTGTTATGTTTGTGAAGTCGGCGCGGTCGCGGTACATGTCTAAGTGTAGTTCGACGAAGTCGCCCGGTGTTACCGACGAGTCGTTTATCCACGCGGCGAAGTACAGTTTTGCGCTGGTCCACAGTATGGCGAACTCTCCGATGTCTCCGATGCGCGCGGTTTGCGCGCGGTTCCACTTCGCCCGGTCGCCGTCGAGCGGGAACTCGCTCTCGCGGGCCTGCTGGCGGATGTTGTACTGCCGGTTGGAGGGCATGCGTTCCTCGCGCTTCAGCGCCCAGCGGTGGGGCGTGGGCGGGGAGACTATGATGGCGTCGGGCAGGTACAGGGCGTATCCGAATTGCAGGTGTGCCCCGTCCTGATCGGGCACGTTAGAGCAGTCCCACACCGCCTTGTAGGGCGGCGCCGAGGCGGTGCCGATGGTGTCTAAGCGGTTTTGCGAGTGGCGGACGAAGATTTTCACGGAGTCGACGGGCATTTTCGGCTCGATTTCGCAGACGGCCGTATTGCCGGTGATGGCCTCGCGGGGCTTGGGGGATATGAACCGTGCGCTGTCGGCGGTGAACATTTTTATGATGGTGGGTGCGGGGGCGGCTGTGCTGTCGCCTGCGCTGCCGGCCGGGTCTAATATTTGCAGTCCGGGGTTGAACCTGGCGGTCGAGTCGATATTTGTGACGGCGTGCGCGCCGCCCGGGTTTATCGCCATACAGAGGATGAACAGCGCTATTGTGATATGGCTTGACGGGGTTATCCGTACTGATACTAGATTTTTCATATATCCATATAATATATATGCCGCCGTCAGCTTACGTGATAATTTTTTCCGGCGGCAGAAAGTTGAGCAGCGTGCGGTGCAGGTCTTTCATCATGACGGGTTTTGAGAGGTAGGCGTTCATGCCGGCGTCCAAAAACATCTTTTCGACTCCCGGCATGGCGTTTGCCGAGAGCGCTATGATGGGGATTGTTTCGAATCGTCCGCCGAGGGCGCGTATGGCGGCGGCAGCCTCTACGCCGTCCATTACCGGCATCATGTGGTCGAAGAAGGCGGCGTCGAACTCCTCCTCCTGAATCCTGTCGAGCCCCTCTTTTCCGTTTAAGGCGGTTATAACTTCTATGCCGTAGTGGCGGAGCATCCCTGCCGCTACCGTAAGGTTGACGGGGTTATCGTCTACTACGAGCACGCGGGCGTTTTTCGTCTTAAAGGCGTTGAATTTTACGTCGTCCCGCCGCTCGGGTGTGCACTCTTCGGCAGTGCCGCCCAAAAATTCGAGCAGCGCCGCGCGCAGGTTCTCCGCTTGATATTTGCCGGGTTCGTACTCTAATACGCAGCGCTCTTTGGCGTTTGGCGGGTCTGCCGTTTTGCCGTCTTGCCCGTCTTCGCAGATGATGTAAAATGAGAACGCGGACCCCTCGCCGTAAACGCTCTCTACGCTGATTTGGCCGCCCATCATCTCTACCAAGCGTTTGGTGATGGCGAGGCCTAAGCCGGTTCCCATGATGTCGCGGTTTTTCTTTGTGTCTAACTGGGTAAACGCTTCGAAGAGCCTGTTAATCTCCGATTTTTTGATTCCCATGCCGGTATCTCTGACGGTGAAGTTGAGCTTCAGTCCGCCCTCGGCGTGTTCGCCGGAGATGTCTAAGGATATGGAGCCGGCCTTTGTAAACTTTATGGCGTTGTTCAGCAGGTTGAGCAGGCACTGTTTGATCCGCACCTCGTCGCCGATGATTTTGGGCGGCACGTTGTTTGATATGGCCACTTTGAGGGCGAGTCCGGCCTCAGCCGCATTGATGTTTATGATGTTTAGCGTGTCGTTGATGAAGGCGGCGGTGTTGAACGGGGTGGCGGCGGCCTCCATCTTTCCCGCGCTGATTTTGGAAAAATCGAGTATGTCGTTGATGATGGTGAGGAGTGACATCGCCGCGTTTTTGACGGCTAAGGCCTGCGACTGCTGCACGCTGTTAAGCGGCGTCGTGAGCATCAGTTCCGTCATCCCCACTATGGCGTTCATCGGGGTGCGTATTTCGTGGCTCATGTTGGCGAGGAAGTTTGACTTTTGCCTGTCGGCCTCTTCCGCTGTCATTTTGGCTTCCATCATGTCCGTAACGTCGGTGAACTCAAACGTGCGCGCGACGGTGTGTTCGCCCATGGAGAAGGATCTCAGCAGAAAATGGCGGTCCCTGTCGTCGTGGCGGGTTACGACCATCTCTTCCGCCGTCCCGCCCTGCTCCATGAGTCCCTGTACGGCGGACATTATCCCCATTTTGTTGCACAGGTCTAAGAAGGAGCGTTTTTTGGCGTACTTGATGTCGGATATGCCGAACCATTCGGCCAGTGAGCGGCTGATATGCGCGATGCGCGCGTAGCCGTTTATCACGGCCAGGAAGCCCGGGGTTGTTTCCATGATTGTGCTGAAAGCCTCGCCGGTCTCCCGAAACTGTTTGAACGCGTAGGTGAACTGCTTGCACGTGAGGTATATGAGTATGTTTATGATTACCACCGCCACGATGCCGTAAAAGTCGTTTAGCATGGTGAAGACTCCGGCTCCGGACATGTTGATTCCCAGAATCAGCGAGCAGAATGTCAGCACGACGCAGTTGACCGTCATGGAGATCAGGAGTCCCCTAAACTCCAGAAACAGCATGCCCACGAGCGAGCATCCGATGATGTAGAGAAATATCAGCCACTCGCCGCCTAACAGCACCACCCATAAGATTTCCGGCAGCGCCATGATAATGGGGATGAATGTGGCTAACCAGTTGCTTGACAGCCGCCTGTTTTTGGTTATGACGACGGTCAGGCCGTACATGGAGGCGCCTATTATCGCGCGGGGTATCCAGAGTTCCGGGTCGACGTTCGGTGCCGCTATGGCCAGAATCTGCTTGACGACCACGTACAGCAGCACCATTTTGCGCGTCAGGCTTCTGGCGGCCTCTACAGTCCCGATCATATAGTCTGTCATCGGCTGTTCCTCCCGCGGGCGGGTGTGCGGATTCGCGGTATTTTTGTGATGTCTATGCCGTCGGGGCACACAAACTCTATGGCGTCCGGCAATATCTCGAGGGTGAGGCTTTCGTCGTAAAAACATTCGCTGTCCAGGCTCATCATTATGTCTCTCTCGCCCGAGATGGTGATTTTTTTGCCCTGCGTGTGAATGAGATTATCACCCATACTCTTGTGATTGCCGCTCATGTAGTTATTGATCTGGCTTAACAGTTTCAGTGAGGACATCTTTTTGATTAAATATATCTCCATGATTCCGTCGTTCGGGTGGGCTTCCGGAGCCGGGATCATGTTGCCCCCGCCGTAGCAGGGCGGGCCGGCGACAAGTATGGAGACGTATTCGCCGCTGAAGTCAACGCCGTCTATCTCGATATCGTAGCGCTGGCCTATCTCTTTGACCCGGAAGATAGATCTGATGCCGGCGTAAATGTAGCACAGGCTCACGGGCAGGTGCTTCGCCCTTTCGAGTATCTCGGACCCGTCCCTGTCGGCGATGGCTTCCAGTCCGATTACGGTATGGCCGATGCTGTAACCGATATTACCGCGCATGACGTCTATTGGCGTCACGTCGGAAAAAACCTGGTTGCGGATGGAGCGGAACATGTGCATCTTATCCGTCCCGAAGTACTGCAGGAAGAAGTTGCTGGCGCCCATGGGGTAGGCCGCGATCTGTACGTTTGGCAGGCCGATTGTCCCGTTGACCATCTCGTAGAGAGTTCCGATGCCGCCCATGGAGTGCACGCGCACGGGCTCCGGCGACGTGCGCGCGAAGCGGTTCACGTACCCCATGCCGTCCCTCACCCAGCGGGTAACGTGTATGTGGTAGTTATCCGCCCCAATGCCGCCGAAGAACGCTTTGATCTCCTCGGTGATCTCCCGCACGCGCCCTTTGACCGCCGATGCGATCGGATTAATGATGAACTGGTGGTGCATGCGCTATGCCGCCCCGGCAGAAGAAACGGTTTCGGCGCGCAGCTTCTCCATGAGTTGAAGCGCGCTCTCGCAGTCAAAGCGTTCCAAAGAGTCCGTTATCTCATGTATCAGCGAGTCGGCCTCGGGGTTATACGTAAAGCCGGCGGCCTCTGTCATGGCGTTTTTAGCCTCAAACGCGTCAAAGTCCCGCGCCAGTTCCACCGCCTTTTCAAGCCGGTCGAGAAGAAAGCGCGCGTCGCCGGCCTGCTTTTCAACAGCGTTGGGGGAGGGCAGGGCGCCTGTGATTTTTTTGAGAAACTCAGTGAGCGCCTCCCTGAAAGGCGGGTAGTGCTCTTCGCAGTGCGCGGTGTCTCCCGATTTGGCGGCCTCCTCGATTCGGGCCGCGCGGTTGCCTAACGCGGCCGCGCCGATACTGTAGAGCGAGCCTTTGAGGCCGTGTACGTCTATGGCGAAAGCCGCCATGTCGGTTTCAAGGTAACCGTCCATCCGCAGGAGTGTCTCCGGGAGAAGCCGTATAAACAGGCGGACGGAACTCTCGTAGACATCCTCAAAGCCGCCTGTCGCCTTGATTGCCGCGTCGACGTTCAGGCCGTCAAGCCCGCGAAGCGCCGCCGCTGCCCCGGCCTGTTCAGGGGGTGTTTCCGCCGACGGCGAAAAAACCGAACCGTCAGCCGTCCGTAGAGCGCTTTTATGCGCTGAAATCCGGCCGGACAGCTCCGCGGCGGTATGGCACAGGAATGCCTCCTCCCTTACTACGGATAACCCATCTCTGCTATCGCTTTCAACAATGATGTAGCCAAACGCCTCTTCTCCCTCAAACAGCGAGACAAGGCAGGCGAGCGCTGTTTTGTGAGCGGTAAAGCGGACGCCTGACTCCCTGATCACGAAGGCGTTCAGGAACACCATCCTCTTTCCCGCAAGCAGGGGCATGACCTCCGCGTGCCGGGGGAAAGAGTCTGTTTCCCGGACATCGTCCTCTCCGGAGCCTTTATTGTAAGAGAGTGCGTAGGTGGGGTTCGGGTTTGTGTAAACGAGGGTGAGCCGCAGAGATTCGTACCGTCCGCGCAGTGCTGTCAGGGCCAGCCGGAACGCTTGCTGTATGCCGTTTGCTTCCATCGTTGCTGCCCCGTTCCGTACACTGCGGTTGTATAAAAACAGCGTAGATCCCTTGATTAAATGTTGCGCCTGTGCCGTCCGGCGGCATCACGGCTGTCGTGCAGCCGGCGGGCGGTGCGGGCGCAACATTTAATCAAGGCTTCAATATAATAATATATCACCGCGCTTGTGTTCCGCAACAAAAAACTTTTAAACCCTAACTTTTACACACCGTAGCGTGTGGTATATATTATTTTCTCTGTTCGTACCTGTATTGACCTCAAAACGACCATCAGGAGCATGAATATAATGGAAGACGGGCAAATAATAGTCAAGCGCGCGCTGATAAGCGTGTCGGACAAGGCCGGAGTGGTGGATTTTGCGCGGGCGCTGTCGTCGCGCGGGGTGGAGATACTCTCTACCGGCGGCACCTGCAAGCTGCTGGCGGAGAGCGGCGTTCCCGTTACGGCGGTTGACGCGTACACCGGGCATCCGGAGGTGATGGACGGTCGTGTGAAGACGCTGCACCCCAAGGTTCACGGCGGGATATTGGCCGTGCGGGACAACCCGCGGCACGTTAAGGAGATGGGGGAGTGCGGGATCAGCGCCATCGACATGGTCGTGGTGAACCTTTACCCGTTCGAGCGGACGGTCGCCGGCGGGGCCGGCGCGGCGGAGGCTATCGAGAACATAGACATCGGCGGCCCGGCGATGGTGCGCAGCTCGGCCAAGAACCACGCCTTCGTGACGGTGGTGGTCGACCCGGCGGACTACGCGGCCGTTGAGGCGGAGTTATCCGCGAATAACGGGGCCGTGGCGCTTGATACGCGCCGGCGGCTGGCGGTCAAGGCGTTCAGGCATACGTCGGCCTACGACGCCGCCATAAACACCTACCTCTCAAAAATTTACTTGGGCGAGGAGGTGCTGCAATTATATTATGGAGGTGGGGAGGCGCTGCGCTACGGCGAGAACCCGCACCAGTCCGCCGTGTTTTTCCGGGACGGGCGGGTGTCGGAGGCGTCTATGGCCACCGCGGAGCTTTTGGGCGGCAAGGAGTTGTCCTATAATAATATAGTAGACGGCGACGCCGCGCTGGAGGCGGTCAAGGAGCTGGCGGAGGCGCCGGCGGCCTCGGTCGTCAAGCACATGAACCCCTGCGGCTACGCCACGGGGGCCACGGTCGCCGAGGCGCTGGAGGCGGCGTGGTCGGGAGACACGGTATCGGCGTTCGGAAGCGTCATCGCGGTGACGCGTCCGGTTGACATAAACGCGGCGAAGGTTCTGGCCGGGCGGTTCGTGGAACTGCTGATAGCGCCGGGCTTCAGCGAAGACGCTTTGGAATATTTAAAGCAAAAGAGCGCGTCATTACGTATATTGAAGACAGGGGATCTCTCGGCCGGTGTTAAGGAGGCGCACGTACTCAAGCACGTTACGGGGGGGATGCTGAAGCAGGGGCGCGACGACGCCGTGTTCGACAGGTGGGAGGCCGTCACTAAGGCGCAGTTCCCCGAGAACAAGGGCAAGCTGGCGCTGTTCGCGAACAGTGCGTGCAAGCACGTCAAGTCCAACGCGATAGTTTTGGCGCAGGAATATTCGCCCGGCCTCAACCGTATAGTGGGGATGGGCGCGGGCCAGCCGAACCGCGTAGACAGCCTGCGCAAGCTCGCGGTCACTAAGGCGGCCGAGAACATCCGCGCGGACTATGAGAAGCGCGGCGAGGCGGCGCCGCAGGGAGTGCCGCCGGAGTTCGCAGAGCTTGTAATGGCCTCCGACGCCTTCTTCCCGTTCGCCGACACGATAGACGAGGCGAACGCGGTTGGCATTCGCTATATCGTACAGCCCGGCGGGTCAAAGCGGGACAGCGAGGTGATAGAGGCGTGCGACAGGTATGGTATAGCGATGGTATTTACAGGGATGAGGCATTTCAGACATTAATTAAGATAGGGAAAATCAATGGCCAAACATCTGGTAGTGGTAGAGTCTCCGGCCAAGAGCAAGGTCATCTCCAAGTATTTGGGGAAAGACTACGCTGTCAGGGCAACAATGGGGCACATCATTGACCTCCCCGAAAAAGAGTTCGGGGTAGACATCGACAACGGCTTCGCGCCGAAGTACACCGTTTCCAAGGGCAAGACGCGCGTGCTGCGCGAGCTGAAGGACGAGGCGGCCAAGGCCGACAACATCTACCTCGCGCCCGACCCTGATCGTGAGGGCGAGGCCATCGCGTGGCACGTTGCGCGCAGCATAGCCAGCGAGAACGGCGTCGTCAAGCGCGTGATGTTCAACGAGATCACAAAGCGGGCCGTGCTCGCGGCGTTCGACGCCCCGCGCGACATAGACATGAACAAGGTCAACGCCCAGCAGACCCGGCGCATACTCGACCGCATAGTGGGCTACCAGCTCTCGCCGATACTGTGGCGGACGGTCTTCAAGGGCCTGAGCGCGGGGCGCGTGCAGTCTGTGGCGCTGCGCCTGATCTGCGAGCGCGAGGACGAAATCAAGGCGTTTGTCCAGCGCGAGTACTGGTCGGTTCACGGAATTTTCGACCGCAAGGGCACAAAGTTCTCCGCCAAGCTGATCTCGGTCGACGGGCGGAAATCCGGCGGCGCCGACGAAGAGCCGCTGCTGCCCAACGAGGCCGCGGCGAAGGCCGTGCTGGCGCGCTTAGTCAACGAAAAATTCACTGTCGCCGACGTCCAGAGAACGCAAAAGAGCCGCAAGCCGTACCCGCCGTTCATAACGTCCACGCTGCAGCAGGAGGCGGCGCGCAAGCTTAGCTTCAGCGCGGCAAAAACAATGATGGTCGCGCAGCAGTTGTACGAAGGTTTGGAATTGGGCGAGCTCGGGTCGATGGGTCTTATCACCTACATGAGAACCGACTCGACGCGCATAGCGGCGGAGGCGCTTACCGACGCCCGCACGGTCATCAAAAAGCTGTTCGACGACAAGCACATGCCGTCGTCGCCGCGCTTCTACGGCAAGAGCAAAAACGCGCAGGACGCCCACGAGGCGATCCGCCCGTCGCAGGTCAACCTTGACTTCGCGCCGAACAGGGTAAAGAACTTCCTGTCCAAAGACCAGTTCAGGCTGTACGAATTAGTGTGGAAGCGCTTTCTTGCGTCGCAGATGGAGAACGCGCTCTTCGACTCGACGCGCGTAGATATCGACGGTGGCGGGTGCGTATTCAGGGCCAGCGGGTCGATCATGCGGTTCGACGGCTTTTTGGCGCTCTACGACGAGAGCGTGGAGGACGCCGTAGACACCGGCGAGGGCCAGAACGAGAAACTTCCCGAGATGCAGGGCGGCGACGCCGTCGACAACAAGGAGCTGATAGACAAGCAGCACTTCACCCAGCCGCCCCCGCGCTATACCGAGGCGTCGCTGGTCCGCGAGCTTGAAGACAAGGGCATCGGCCGCCCGAGCACCTACGCGCAGATTATCGACACGCTCAAACGCCGCAAGTACACCACGGTAGACGCCCGCAGGTTTTCGCCGACTGAGGTTGGCTACATGGTAAAAAACACGCTCGTCAAGCAGTTTCCCGAGGTATTCGACGTAGGCTTCACCGCCGGGATGGAGACGAAGCTCGACGACATAGAGTCCGGCGACGCCGACTGGGTCAAGGTCCTCAACGACTTCTACGCCCCGTTCTCGGACCGCCTCACGGTAGTGAAGAAGAGCATAAAAAACCTGCGCGCCGAGAATCAGGAAGTCACCGACAAGCAGTGCCCGACCTGCAACGAAAACGTTTTGGTGGTAAAGTGGAGCAAGAACGGCAAGTTCCTGGCCTGCCAAGGGTTTCCCACCTGCAAGCACACTGAGCCGTTGGAAAAGGCGGCCGCCGTCCCCGTCGACGAAAAGTGCGACAAGTGCGGCGCGCCCATGGTCATACTCACCATGAACGGCAGCAAGTTCTTAGGCTGCTCAAAGTTCCCGGACTGCAAGAACACGCGGTCGCTGTCGATAGGAGTAACATGCCCCAACGACGGCTGCGGCGGGAACATAGTGGAGCGCAAGACGCGCAGAGGCAAGGTTTTTTACGGCTGCGACAAGTACCCCAAGTGCAATTTCGCGAGCTGGGACAAGCCTGTTGCCAAGAAGTGCGTCAAGTGCGGGAATCCTTATTTGACGCAGAAGGAGTATAAGCGTAAGGGGGTGCAGGTTCGGTGTCCTGCTTGTAAGGTTGAGGTTAAGTAGCCGCTTGGACGTTGAGCCCCTACGGGGCTCCGGGCTGTCCGCCCGGCACTCATAACTTTCTCTTTTTCGCTTCGCTCAAATTCCACCTGACATGCTCCAACAAATATTTCTGACTGTCAAAAGACAGGCCGAAATCCCTCAGCATTTTCCTGATATCAAACATCATAGGCTGCTCGCCCCACCCCAAATCATTCAGAACTACTTCCGATTTAGACTCCGGATATTCGTCAAGCGCCATCATGGCGATCCGCTCCCAGCTTGTGAACATGTTTCCTAATGCCAGATAGACTTCCTCATTTTTATCGCTCTCGACCAACCTCAAATACAACTGCGCGATTTCCCGCGCCGATATGAACTGCGTGCCGTCGTGCTTTGTCAGCGTTATCGGCCTGTTGTTGACTATCGCGTCGGCTATATCTCTGAACCGCGAGTCGGGCTGGGTTACTCCGTCGTCCCACGGCGGGGTGGAGTATGTGTATCCGGGCCTTATTACGTTTCGCTTCATGGTTACCTCGCCGCCGTCTCCGTAATATTTTCTGAAGCCGAGTACGAAGGCCTCGGATGCGGATTTTGTGCTGCCGTAGAGGTCGATCGGCATGTTGGCCATTGTCTCTTCCATGACCGGCCGCATCTGCCCCATCGCGGCGGTGCTGCTTGTGTAGATGAACTTTTTTACGCCGGCTTTTTCGGACATTTCTAAGAGGTTGACCGTCGCCGCGGTGTCGTTTGTGAGCATGGATACCGGTTCGTCGCCCCATCCTAACGCGATGTGGATTACGGCGTCGCACCCCTTGACGCAGTTGGCCATCAAATCATAATCTGTAATGTTGCCTTTGACCAATGCCGCCTTTTTGGCCATTGACGGATATTTTTCGGGCGAGCGCGTCAGTACCAGCGCCTCGTGCCCGTTTTCGGCCATTGCGAGCGTTACGTACTGGCCTATGTTTCCCGTTCCGCCTGTTATGAATATTTTCATGTTGTTATGTGGTTTCCTGTCAGAGAGTGGCTTATTCCGCTGAGCGATATTCCGCCTCCGCATTCGAATATTACGTTTCCTTCAACTTCCGACCCTTCGCCGCCGTCCAGGACTATTCCGTAGCCGGCGCATTTGCGTATTTCGTTGCCCCGCGCCTGCACGTCGGCGCACTTTATGACTATTCCGTCGAACGCGCAGTTGTCTATTTTGTTCAGGTCTATGATGTGCCCGCTCTCGAAGCCGGATTCGCCCCCGGAGCCGACGATGATTGCCCGGTCGTATCCGCTGAAACTGTTGTTTCTGATGATGTGGTTGGTCAGCGGGTCGTTGTCCCCGCCGTCCGAGATCATCAGGCCGATGACCGCGTTTTGCGTGT
>Ga0123356_10006202_pt1 | contig 12095 bp, 9 predicted proteins | sample TergutEmb28metaG_2_FD_92546 | JGI IMG/M metagenome (GOLD analysis project Ga0123356, IMG submission 92546) | Embiratermes neotenicus P3 segment gut microbial communities from Petit-Saut dam, French Guiana - Emb289 P3 | ecosystem: Host-associated > Arthropoda: Insects > Digestive system > Gut ... | reverse complement strand
CGCATCCGCCCGATGACATCGTCGATCTCGGTCTCGGTGATGATAAGCGGCGGCACGATGCGCACCATGTTCTTCACTGCGATTGTCGCAACCCCCTCCATCACAAGGTTGTAGCGGATACGCTCGGCTGCCGCCGGATCGGGTATTTTAGCTTCCTTGTCGCTCACTACGTCGAGCATCTGATAAAGCCCGAGACCGCGGATATCGCCGATGATGTCGAACGGCAGAATCTCCTCCTCCAGCCGACGGCGTAAATATGCGCCGAGCCGCGCGGAACGGTCTACAAGACCATCGCGGATCACGATCTGCAATTGCTTCAGCGCTACCGCTGCCGGGAATGGATCGCCGGTGTAAGTCCCGGCCCAGGGCAGCCCGCATTTACCCCGCACTTCGTCGGCGATCTCGGGAGTCGTGACGGCGCCGCACACGGCGAAGCCCGCAGAGACGCCTTTACCGAAGGTGACAATGTCAGGCACGACGTCATAGTGCTGAAAGCCCCACATCCTTCCCGTTCTGGCCGGCGCAAGCTGCGCCTCGTCTAGAATGAGCATCGTGTCCCAGCGTCGCGCGAGTGCGGCAAGACGCGGCAGCCATTCTTTCGGCGGCACGATCATTCCCCCCGCGGCTGGCACGGTCTCGGCGACGATCGCCGCAAGGCTCTTGGTAGTCGTGTATTCAATCAGCTGTTCGCTCGTCTTGAGGCAGCCGATATCACAGCCAGGATACGAGAGATTGACCGGGCAGCGATAACAGAGCGGGGCCAAAATCGCGGGTGCGCGCGAGGGAATGAGCAGCGGCCCCAGCGAATGCTTGCGTGCGCCACCCACCGTTGTCACTGACTCGACGGCGAGGCTTCCACCATGCAGGCCGCGGATAACCGAGACGATATCGAACCGTCCGGTCTTCGCGAGCGCCATGCGGAAGGCGACCTCGTTCGCCTCAGAGCCGGTCACTGCGAAATCAACGACCGAGAGATTCCCCGGCAGGGTCGAGGCGAGCAGCTCGGCGAATTCGATCGCCCAAGGGTTGGAGTACCAAGATGACTCGTGGGCGAGCAGCTCCGCCTGAGCCTTGATCGTCTCCACCAGCTCGGGGTGCGCATGGCCGAGCGTCTGGCTCATCATCCCCGATGTCAAATCGTAATATTCGTTGCCGTCTACGTCGAAGATCTTTGTTCCCTTGCCGGCGCGGAACACGATCGGCGGGTCATAGCGCCAACCCATCACATAACGGGCATCGCGCGCCATCAGGTCGGCGTGTGTGTTGGAGAAACGAAAATCGCTCATGGCTCTCTCCCCTCGCACAGGCGGATCACCACCCGCGCCTGTCGCCGCAACCGTTTCCAGCTTCCAGAATCTTGCTGATATCACAGGTTATGGCCATTGCCCATGTAAATTACGCAAAACCAGAGCTCAAAAACTGTCGATTCCTGTTGACCCGACCGGTTGGCCCGCGTCAAGATCACCTTGCTCGCCGCCGATCCCGCCCCGCTGAGGTTCAGGAAGGCGCGAGCCTGGGCAGGTTTCCAAATTGGGGTGACGCCATGGCCGAGCGCCCGTCCTGGATCGAAATCGATTTACAGGCGCTCGCGCACAATCATCGGCAATTGCAGCACCTCGCTGGTCCGAGGCGGCGGGTCATCGCCTCGATCAAGGCGAACGCCTACGGCCATGGCGCACTCGACATTGCGCGCGTGCTCGAGGCTTGCGGCGCGTTCGGCCTTTGGACGGGTCATGTCCCCGAGGCTTTGGCGCTGCGCAGGGCCGGGATACGGGCACCAATCTTCCTATTTGGCGGATATCTGCCGCAGGACATTCCGGAGCTGCTGCGCCACGACCTCATTCCCACCATTTGCGATGCCGAAGGACTTGCGGCGGCGGCCTCGAGCGGACAATCCGCGGCGCCCGTCATCGTAAAGGTCGATTCCGGCCTTGGCCGGCTCGGCGTCTCCCTCGCTGAAGCAGGCCCTTTGATCCGCTCCATTGTCCGCACTGACGGCGTCCGGCTCGCGGGTATCTATACTCACCTTCCATTCCACGATCGCTGCGGGCTGGAATGGGCCGCAGCGTGCGCTGCGAAATTCGAAGGTCTACTAACAGAGCTTCATCACGAAGGCATCGCTCCGGAGATCTCTCAGCTTTGGGGCAGCTCCGGCCTCATTGCTGGCCTTGCCGATGGCACCAACGCTGTCTGCGTCGGCCACCTTCTGTACGGACTCCTACCGCTGGAGGCCGGGCTTGGACGTCCGCTCGACCTCAGATCCGTCTGCACCGGCATTAAGTCGCGCCTTATCCACATTGGCCGTCACCCTCCCGGCGCGGATCTCGCCATCGCCGGCCGTTATCGCTCCGCCGGCGCCAGCGTTGTCGGCGTGCTCCCGCTTGGCCTTGGCGACGGAATGACCGCGCTTCGCACCGGCACGGCACCCGTGGCGCTCGTGCGCGGAGCTCGCGCACCGATCATCGGCGTCTCGCTCGAGCACATGGTTCTAGATCTCGCCGCCGTTCCCAGGGCGGCCATTGGCGACGAGGTGGCGCTCGTCGGCCACTCCCGAGAAGCCATGATCACGCTTGCGGAATGCGCGGCTACGCTCGCCCGCACGCCGCTCGAGTTGCTAATGGGATTTTCGGGCCGCCTCGCCGTCCGCATCGCCAGCCCTTTCGGGACACGGTCGCCACCCACTCACTCCGGCGCGGCGGAGACGATCGGCCCATGAGATCATCAGAAGAACAAGAAACGAGGGAGCATCATCAGTGAGACTGACACCAAGCAACCTCCAAGAGTATCGCGAACGCGGTTTTCTCTTCTTCCCGGGCCTGCTCGCTCCGGCGGAGATGGCGGTCATCACCCGAGCGCTTGAAGGCATCGTGCAGCACAAGCGCCCAGAAATCGTGACCGAGAAGGATGGCACAACGTTGCGCTCGGTCTTCAACATGCAGGCCTATGACGAGGCTTTTTCTCGCCTGGTGCGCCATCCGAAAATCCTCGGCCCGATTTCGGACCTCTTAGGAGAACCGGCCTACGTGTTTCAGATGGTGCTCAACTTCAAGGCTGAATTCGCGGGTGACGAATGGCCCTGGCACCAGGATTATCCGACATACCATTCAGATGACGGAATGCCGACGCCAAGGGTGGTGAACACCCTCATTTTCGTCGAGGAAGTGAACGAGTTCAACGCGCCTTTGATGCTGATTCCAGGGTCGCACACGTTGGAATTTCCGCTGCCGGAGGTCAATACAACACGAACAAGCTATCCCGCGCGCTGGCTGCCGGTCGAGGATGTCGGACCTGTCGCCCGTGAGCGGGGCATCGTAGCGCCCAAGGGCCCAGCGGGCTCGGTGATCTTCGCACACACCAACATCATACACGGATCGGGGCGGAACCACTCGCCATGGCGGCGGGCGCTGATCTCGCTGACTATCAATGCTCTGAGCAACGCCACGCAAACATCGCATCGCCCACCTCACATTGTGCCATCCGACCGCACGCCGCTCGACCCGCTTGGGGAAGACTGCCTCCTTGCGCTCGCGTGACGATGCGCCGGGCCGCCACATCGAATCGCTTCAATCATCAGCGCGCGACCGTTCGCTAGCCGTCGCGCTACGACGAGGGCACGACATCCATGCACCTTACCCAGACTGGACCCGCCGCAAAATTCGGAGCCGTCCTCTTCGGCCTTTTCTCGCTTACCTTTTGCGCAAGCCTCGTGCGCGCCGACGAGAAGCCGGTCACCCTTGGCGTCACCCTGCCACTGACTGGAGCAGACGCGGAGGATGCGAAGCTGGTCGAGCAGGGCTTCAAGATGGCCGTCGACGAAGCCAATTACAAAAACGAAATCGCCGGCCATCGCCTTGATCTGCGCATCCTGGACACGGCGACCGCCACCGCCGGCCAGTACGATCCCGCCCAGGCGGCAACAGATACGCGGATGCTGATAGCCGATCCCTCTGTGGTCGCTAATCTCGGCCCTTACATGAGCGGCGAGGCCATGGCCATGACACCGCTTCTCAGCATGGCCGATCTAGCCACCATCACGGCGACCGCAACCAATCCGACCATCACGGATCCAAAATTTGCGCAGCGGTTCAATCCAAGTGGCAAGGCAATCTTCTTCCGCACCTGCGCTACGGACGCTTATCAGGGCCCCTTCATGGCGAACTATATGAAAGAGATCCTGCATGTGAAGTCAGTCTTCATCCTCGATGATTCAGGTGCCGGCGGCGTCGGCGGCGCCGATCAGTTTGAGCGGCGCGCGAAAGAAATCGGTCTCACCGTGCTCGGACGCGACCGCCTCGACCCGCGGGCGGCGGACTACACCGTCGTTCTAACAAAGATCAAAGCGCTCCATCCGGACGCACTCTATTACGGTGGTGTGGCGGCGGCTGGTACGAAACTCATCGCCCAGTCCTACTCCCTCCTTCCAAACACCATCAAAGCCGGCGTGGACGGAATCTATGGGCCGGACATTCTGAGAGGGGCAGGCTATCCGGCCGTGCAGGGTTGGTATGTCACTGTGCCCGCGCCGCACATCGTCGATACGCCAGCCGGCGTGGATTGGGTTAAGCGCTTCACAGCGCGGTTCGGCAACCAGCCGAGCGACTATTCCGCGCTCGCCTATGATGCGGGCCTCGTCGCCATCGATGCTGTCCGGCACGTCGTCGCCGCCGGCCAGCCGCTCGATCGTGCGCATGTGGCGGCAGCGATCCTGACAACGAATATCAATAGCCTGCAAGGGTCGCTTTCTTTCGCCACCAACGGCGACCTGAGTCACCCGATCATCAGCGTCTTCCGCGTTGAGCACGATCCCGCCCATCCGGCCGACGACGTGACGCATCAGTTCAAATATATCGGCGTCGCACCGGCAAATTGATGTCTCCGCCCGCCTTTGCACGGTGGGCGGTACCCTGTATGGAGGGGCGTCGGGGCTCGACCGCGCGGCGTCCCCGATGGCCGGATGCGACTGTCCGTTCTCACCGATCTGTCCGCCCATGAAAATCTCCGATCTTGACCACAAGATTATCCGGTGCCTCAGTGAAGATGCGCGGATGCCGCTCGCCAGGGTGGCAGAAACGCTTGACGTTCCTGATTCCACTGTCCGCCATCGCCTCTCCCGCCTCACGGAGGCCGGAGTGGTCACCTTTGTCACGCTCACAGATCCATTGAAGGTCGGATATCAGTTCTGGGTGATGATCGGCCTCAAGGTCGATCTCGCCGAAATCGAGGCCGCCGCGAAAAGTCTCGCAGAGTTTCCCGAGGTTTATTTTGTCGCTATAACGACGGGCAACTTCGATGTCATGGTAAACGCCGTCTTCGCCTCAAACGACGATCTCTTCCGCTTCGTCTCCGAAAAGCTCTCCCGGATACGCGGCATCAAGGATACGACGACGTTTCACTATCTTTCTGTAACGAAACGGCAGATGGTCATTCTGCCACCGGAGCCGCGGTCAAACTCCGAATAGCCTATCCCCGACATGTATTGGCGGGCGGACGGGCAACGAGTTGGTCTGAAACGTATGGTTGATCTGCGTGACCGAGATCGCTGCGCCGCGATTTTTGAGTCCTGGTCGAGGGTAGACTGCTCTATCACCTAGGCTAGACCAATGTGATCCGTATTTAGAAGAGACTCTGGTTCAAAGACATCGACGAAGCGGGCTCTGACGGCCGCTCGGTGTGTTGTGGGTCATCCCTGACGCTGGCACGATGCGAGAGCTTAGTGGGGCGCGAAACGAGCTCGGACCGATGGTCAGTCTGACCTCAATCGGGTTAGCAGAGGAACCGGATAGATGATCAAAACCCAACGGCTGCGGCAGCTCATAACCGCACCTGAGATCCTGACGATGCCCGGCGTGTTCGATGGGTTCAGTGCACGCTTGACCGAAGCATCTGGCTTTGCCGCAGGATTTATCTCCGGCGCAGGCGTCAGTGAAGCCAGCCTCGGCCTCGCCGATGTCGGGATCATGGGTCTGGAGGAAAATCTGCGCGTCATCCGCGCGCTCGCCGCTTGCTGCAGCGTGCCACTGATGGCGGATGCCGATACGGGCTACGGCAATGCCGTCAACGTGCATTTCACCGTGCGCGGCTTCCAAAGCGCGGGCCTGGCCGGCGTGATGATCGAAGACCAGATGTGGCCGAAGCGCTGTGGACATATGAAGGGCAAAGAGGTCATCTCCGCCGAGGAAGGCGCGCAGAAGATTCGCGCCGCTGCGGAAGCGCGGGCTGACCGGGATTTCGTGATCATGTCCCGCACCGATGCGCTGGCGACGCACGGCATGGACGAGGTCATCCGCCGTCTGAACATGTATGCTGAAGCCGGGGCCGATCTGCTGTTTGCTGACGCCGTGCTGACCGTCGATCATATCTCCACCCTGGTGCGCAACGTGCCAAGGCCAGTCTGCATCAACATGGGTTTTGGGATCCAGCAACGCGCAACGACTCCACTTCTGTCGGCGCGCCAGTTGCAGGAGCTGGGCGTTGCGGTGGTCATCTACCCCCGTTTGCTCACCGCCGCCGCGGTTCGCGGAATGAAGAATGCGATCGCGGCACTCCACGAGTCGTTGCGTTCCGGGCAGGTGGTCGACCGGCCGGACCTGCAGGTTACGTTCGATGAACTCAATGCTCTGGTCGGTATGGAGGAGCTCGATCGCCTGGAGCAACGCTATCTGACGCCTGACCAATTGCGACAGAAATATCGCAACGCGCCTGCCGGCGCGACGGTGTGATCGCAGGCCCGGCCTTGACCTCCAGAGCAGGCGGTTGAGCTAGCCGACGATCCGGCGCATGCGCGTCTGGCTGGCGTCGGGGAAGATGATGATTTCGCCTGGGCGTGCGATAGCCGCGGCGCCTGTCCGGTTTGCGGCCGCCCCAGCGTTATCCTGTTGAAGTCGGGTAGGCACTCACCGGATTGCGCGATGGAGAGACTGTCGAGAATGGCCTCCGCGACCGGCCGGCGGGTCACGGTCCGCAATATTACTGCGGCAGGCCTTCATCCGGCACGGCACTCGCATTGCGTGGACGAAGCATGCTCCACACCTGCGCGACGGCGATGGCCAGCGCCAGCGCCAGCAGTGCCGCGCTGATTGGATGCGTTACGAATGTGCTGAGATCACCCTGAGAAATCAGCAGCGCACGCCGCAGGTTCTGTTCGAAGATCGGTCCCAGAATGAAACCGAGGATCAGCGCGGCCGGATGGCAGTCCAACAAGTATAACAGGTACCCGGCAACACCGACCGCTGCGGCGGTCCCCACGTCGAACACTGAATTGCGTACACTGTACGCCCCGATGCAACAGAACATGACAATGCAGGGATACAACCAGCGATAGGGTATGGTGAGTAGCCGCACCCAGATGCCCACCAGTGGAAGGTTCAACACCAGTAGCATGGCGTTGCCGAACCACATGCTGGCGATCGCACCCCAGAACAGGTCGGCGTGCTGCACCATCACCAGTGGGCCTGGTGTGATGCCTTGGATCATCAGTGCGCCCAGCATCAGTGCCATTGGTGCGCCGGCGGGAATGCCCAGCGTTAGCATCGGCACGAAATGGGTTAGCGCCGCGGCATTATCGGCGGCCTCCGGCCCGGCCACCCCCTCGATCGCGCCGCGGCCGAAGCGGGCAGGGTCGGCGGCAATCCTACGCTCCAGGGTATAACTGGCGAACGCGCTGATCATCGGTCCGGTGCCGGGCAGCATGCCGAGCAGTCCGCCGAGCCCGGTGCCGCGCAGAATCGGCCGCCACGCGGCAGCCAGATCGGCGCGCGTCGGAATCAACCCCGTGATACGGGACACGTGGCGGGTGCTCTCGGCTGCACCGGCCCGCACGATGATTTCGGCAAAAGCGAACAGACCGATGGCCAGTGGCACCAGGTCGATCCCGTCTGCCAAATTAGAATTGTCGAAGGTGAAGCGCCGCACGCCCGAAATCGTGTCGGTACCGACGACACCAAGGAGCATGCCGAGTGCGGCCATCGCCATCGTTTTGGCAAAAGAGGTGTGCGACAGAGCAGAGGAGGCGACAAGCGCCAGGAGCACCATGGAGCAATATTCTGCCGGCCCCATCTGCAGTGCGGCACTCGCCAGCAGCGGTGAAAACAGCGCAACGATGATCACGCTGATGCAGCCGGCAACGAACGCGCTGATCGCGGCCGTGCACAGCGCCGGTCCGGCGCGGCCTTGGCGTGCCATCGGATGGCCGTCCAGGCAGATCACGATCGAACTCGGCTCACCGGGCATATTTAATGTGATTGCCGTGGTGGCACCGGCATGGTGTGCGCCGTAGTAGATGCCCGCCAGCATGATCAGAGACGGCACAGCATCCAGTTTGAAGGTCAGTGGCAGCAGCAAAGCTAGTGCGGTCGTTGGACCAAATCCCGGGAGCACGCCGACGAAGGTGCCACCCAGCACGCCGATCACGCAGTAGAGCAGGTTTTCGGGCGAGAGAGCCACGCCGAAGCCCATCGACAGATTAGTCAGCAGATCTGACATCGTCGGGTCAGTAGCCCTGGATCCACGGCGGCGACAGGCGGATCGGAATGTTCAGTAGGAAAATGAAAACCACCGTGCACAGCGCAGCAATAATCGCCGACAGCAGAAAGCTCGATGGCCGCAGGAAATTCCGTCGGGCCGTGCACGCAACCATCGAGGCACAGAACACGGTCGCCGGAAGACCGATGCGGTCGAGCAGGACTGCAAAACACACGGCGCTGCCGGTGATCGCTACAACGCCACGCAGATTTGGCCGGGAGATCCGGTCGGTGGCGCGAAACAGGATCGCGCCGAGCGCCATGGTGGCTCCGCAGAGCATCATCATGCCGCCCAGGATGGTCGGGAAATAACCGGGACCCATTTGGGTCAATGTGCCGATCGGGTAATCGTAACTGTGAACGATGGCGAATGCGCCCAGCCCGATAAACAGCAATCCAGCCCAAACGTCGCGTCCTTGCAGGCCGTCGCGATGCATCAAACCCTCGCCAAACTTCGCGCCGACGCCCCCGATTGGACCCGCGCTGCACTCTCCACCCTGCCGGCGTTACTGGCAACCGACGACGGCTGGTTGACAAATATCCGAACATTCGGACATATGCCAGCCATGGATGCGTCCGGCGCGCTCTATCATCAGGTGTCCGAGACGTTACGGTCTCGGATCGCCTCCGGTGAGTACCCGGTCGGGAGCCGGTTGCCCACAGAAGGGGCGCTGATGGATGCGTTCGGTGTCGGCCGGCAAACGATCCGCGCCGCGATGGATTTGCTGGAGCGTGATGCGCTGATCCAGCGCTTCGCAGGACGGGGCACGTTCGTGCAGAGCCGCGACCAGCCACAGGGACGCTGGACGCTGGACACAATCGAGGATCTGATCGAGTCCAGCCAAGCGCGTCATTATGAGATATTGCGCGCGGCAATGGTGCCGGCCCGGACCGTGCCGGCCGTCGCCGCGGTGTTCGGTGCCGCGCCGACGGAATCATTGTTCTTTGTCGAAGCGCTGCGGTCGTCCGCGCAAGGACCCTACGCGTGTTCGCGCATCCACTTACCGCGTGCGATCGGTGAGCAGTTGCCGAAGGACTTGCTGCACACAAGGCCTTTACTGTTGCTCGCTGAGGAGCATGCAGGCGCGGTGGCGATCGAGGCGCGTCAGGTCACGTCCAGCACGCCGGCTGCGCGAGCGGAGGCTCGCATTCTCCGGGTACGGACCGGCACGCCGCTACTGGTGATGGAGCGCACCTATGTCGGTGGTAATGGCCTGCCGATCACCCATTCGCTCGTGCATGCGCGCCCAGACCGCTACGAGCAGGTGATCACCTTCCGCCGCCGCGGAGCGACTGAGTCACGCCGGCCATATCGAACTGTCTCACCTGGGTCGAAGCCACAGCCATAGGAACAAGTCCATGACCGCCACACGCAAGCTGCGCGAGCTTTTGCAACACCCCGGCATCGTACTGGCCGGTGGCGCGCACGACGCGCTCTCAGCGCGGATTGTGCAAGGTGCAGGCTTCCCACTGTGCGTCGTCACCGGCGCCGGTCTGTCAATGGTGCGTGGCTATCCCGATGTCGGGTTGATGACGATGAGCGAGGCGGTAGAGGGCGCGGCTTACATCGCCGAGGCGGTAGACATCCCGGTGATCTGCGATGCTGACAACGGCTACGGTAACGCGATCAACGTCCGCCGCACCGTGCGCGCCTTCGAACGCGCTGGCGTCGCCGGCATCCATCTCGAGGATCAGGTTTGGCCCAAGCGGTGCGGGCATATGTTCGGCAAGCGCGTGGTGCCGAAGGAAGAGATGGCGATGAAAATCCGTTCGGCGCTGGAAGCGCGACGCGATGCGGACTTCGTGGTCATTGCACGCTGCGATTCGCTGCTGCCGAACGGTCTGCAGGATACGCTGGAACGCGGCGAGGCCTATCTGGAAGCCGGGGCCGACATGCTGTTCTTCGAGGTGCGCGATGCGATGGAGGAGATCGAGGCCATCTCCAATCGGTTCCGCGGACGAATCCCGCTGCACTGGAACCACTCACCAAGCGGCATGGTGCCGCGCCTGTCGAAAGAGCAGCTCGAGCGGATGGGCTTCAAAACCGCCTGCTTCTACGTGCAGGCCTTGATGGCAGCATGCAAGACGATGCACGAGGTGCTCACGGAAATCCATCGCACCGGAAATTCAGAGACGATATGGGATCGCATGGTGGGATTTGACGAATTTTGGGCGATCTGCGGCCTGCCGGAGATCCGCGAACTCGAGCAGCGTTATGGCGTCTGATCCGGTCCGCCTGGAGCTGGTAAAGAACGCCGTCGGCTCGGTCGTGGATGAGATGGTGCTGACTGTGGTCCGTATCGCCTACTCGTCCATCATGAAGGACACGATGGACCTGTCGAGCGCGTTTTGCGATCCGGCGGGTCGCATGATCGCACAAGGGCTCAGTCTGCCGTTGCATCTCGGCTCAATTCCCGACGCGATGGATGCGGTGCTGGCGAAATACGGCGACACACTGCGGCCGGGCGATGTCGTCGTGCTGAACGATCCGTATCACGGCGGCATGCACCTCCCTGACATTTTCATGTTCCAGCCAGTGTTTCATCGGGATCGCTTGGTCGGTTACGCCGTTGTGGTGGCACATCATAATGACATGGGTGGGCGCGTGCCTGGATCCAGTGCGGCAGATTCGACGGAGATTTTCCAGGAAGGGCTGCGCATTCCAATCCTGAAGCTGCACGACGGCGGCGTGCCAAATGGCACGCTGCTGGAGATGATTCGGCTGAACGTGCGTGTGCCTGACGTGGTGCTGGGCGACCTCGATGCGCAGCTCGCGGCCTGCCGCATTGCCAATCGTGGAATTTGCGAACTGGCCGAACGCTACGGCGTGGACGGCTTGCTCGAGAGTTTTGCCGAACTGCTGGACTACAGCGAACGCATGGCGCGCCGCACGATCGCCGGCATCCCGGACGGATCGTATCGGTTCGTCGATCACTTGGATGACGACGGTGTGCACATGAACGACCCGGTGCGCATCGCCGTCGCGGTGCACGTCGAGGGAGATACGTTGACCGTAGACCTGGACGGCACCGCGCCGCAGGTCGCCGGCGCGATCAACGCCACGCTCTCCTTCGCCAAATCGGCGGTTTATTTTGCCATACGTTCGATCATGGACGCTGACGTGCCGAACAATGCCGGGTTCTTTCGGCCGATTGATGTGGTTGCACCGGAAGGCTGCCTGCTGAACCCGCGCCCGCCCGGGGCATGCGCCGCACGTGGGGTCAGCGGCTTCCGGCTGATTGACGCGCTGTTTGGCGCGCTGGCGCAGGCGGTGCCAGATCGTGTGCGTGCCGCCGGTGAAGGTGGCACGACCAGCTACAGCCTCGCCAGTGTCGGTGCCGACGGCCGGTTCAACCTGTTCCGTGAGGCGCTGATGGGCGCCTGGGGTGGCGGCTGCGGTTGTGACGGCATCGATGGCGTCGCCAACCCCGCGGCCAATATCGGCAATGCACCGGTCGAAGCGGTCGAGTGTCAGGCGCCGGTCCGGGTGGAACGCTACGAGCTGGTGCCAGATTCCGGTGGCGCCGGCCTGCTGCGCGGTGGAATGTCAGTGGAGCGCCGTCTGCGGTTCCTGGG